>Ga0182030_10004436_pt1 | contig 29909 bp, 22 predicted proteins | sample 812S3MmetaG_FD_121299 | JGI IMG/M metagenome (GOLD analysis project Ga0182030, IMG submission 121299) | Permafrost microbial communities from Stordalen Mire, Sweden - 812S3M metaG (Illumina Assembly) | ecosystem: Environmental > Terrestrial > Soil > Wetlands > Permafrost | place: Sweden...
CCCTATTGGGTCACCTACAAGGACGTGGTCAATTTCGCCGGAGGCAAATGTGTTTTCGTCGACACGGACGAAGACAAGGGCTTCGACCTGCAGGCGTCCATGATCGAAAAGGCCATCACGCCGAAGACGAAGATGATCATGCTGAATTCGCCTTCGAACCCGAGCGGCGCCGTGTTCGACCGCACGGAGCTGAACAAGATCGTCGCACTGGCGAAAGATCGCGGCATCTGGGTGATCACCGACGAATGCTACGACCGCTTCCTGTATGACGCGGAACCCTATTCGCTGGCGACGCCGGCGCTGAAGGATACGGTGATCGTGGCCGGGTCGCTTTCCAAGACGTACTCGATGACCGGTTGGCGCATTGGATTCGTACTGGGACCGGCAGCGGTAGTGAGCGGCATCGGCAAGCTGCAAAGCCACTCGACATCGAACCCGACGTCCATCGCGCAGAAGGCCGCAGTGGAGGCGTTACGCGGACCGCAGGATTCGGTGAGCATGATGCTCGGCGAGTTCCGGAAGCGGCGCGACTACGTCATCGGCCGGTTGCGGGCGATGCCGGGCGTGAAGGTGCAAGTTCCGCAGGGAGCTTTCTACGCGTATCCGAACGTTAGCGCGGCATTCAAGGGCGGCATCACCGGTTCGCTGCAATTCTCCGAAAAGCTGTTGGCGGAAGAATTCGTCGCGGTGGTTCCGGGCGAAGCGTTCGGCACGAACGACCACATCCGCATTTCGTACGCGACGTCGATGAAGGAACTCGAGCGTGGCCTCGATCGCCTGGCTCGCTTTATCGCCGCACGCGTTTAGGAGCGGGCAGCGTAATGCCGCTTCGCAAACTCGAGCCGAAGTTCGTTGAACGCCTTTGGGGATCCACGGAGCTGGAACCGTGGTTCCCCAATCCCATTTCCGGATCTCTTCCTATTGGGCCGGCTGTTCATATTGGTGAAGTCTGGCACGAGGTGCCGGACGACGTGCCCCTGCTGGTAAAGTTTCTTTTTACGAATAAGCCGCTGTCGATTCAAGTCCACCCAGGCGACGATTACGCGCAGCAGCATCATCATTCTCCGGGCAAAACGGAGATGTGGCACGTCCTGCGCGCCGAACCGTCGGCGAAAATCTGTGCCGGATTTCACACGCCGGTTTCAGCCGAGCAGGTTCGCATCGCGGCGCAATCTCCCGACCCGGGAAAAATAGAAGGCCTATTGGAATGGTTCGACGCGTCGCCCGAGGATACGTTCTTCATTCCCGCGGGAGTCGTCCACGCCATTGGCGCAGGCCTGGTGCTGTGCGAAATCCAACAGCCATCGGATGTCACCTACCGCATTTACGACTACGGGCGCGGTCGCGAACTGCATCTGGATCACGGCTTGACCGTCGCGCAATTCGGTCCGCATGCCGCGCGGAGGAAGCTTCCCGTGACGTCCGATTATTTCGTGACGTCGCGTTTGACGGTGCACGGACAGGTCCTCTATCGCCCCATGACGCAACGCGCGCAGCTCTTGATTGCGATCCAAGGCGAAGGCCAGATCGACGGGCATCCGCTAAAGGCCGGCGACGTCTGGCATGTTCCCGGCGACGCGTCGCACATCTTGATCACCGGGCAAGTGACCTTGCTGCGGGCGTCCGTACCCCAGCCACAACCTCAAGATTCGGGCACGATCCCGAGCTCGGCATAGCGCGGCCTCACGATCTTTTTCATCTCCGGCAATTTTCGCCAGAACCACAACGTCAAAACGAGACAGACGACGCCGCTCACAATCAGTGTTGCAGGGGCGCCGATGCGCGCAGCCAAGGCCCCGCCGGCGAGGCTCCCGATCGGTATCGAGCCTTGCAGAGCCATGGCGTAAAACGCCATCACGCGTCCACGTTTCGTATCGTCGACGAGGGTTTGGATGATCGTGTTACTCGCGACAATCTGCGTCATGATTCCGTACCCCGTCACGGCCATCAGCGGCACGGAAACCCAGAACCAGTGCGACATCCCCAGCCCGATGTTGCCAAGCGCGAACAGTCCCACGGATACAGCAATCAACCGTCCCAGCCCAATCACGCTGCGCCGCAACACCAAGCCAATCGCGCACACCAGCGCGCCGACGCCGCCGGCCGCCATCAGAAATCCCAGCGTATGCGCGCCGCCGTGCAAAATCTGCCCCGCGATCATTGGCGTCAGCACGTATTGCGGCGCACCGGCGATCCCGATCAGCGCCAGAAAGACCAGGATCCAGCGGATCGGCGCGAAATCGGAAACGTAGCGCCATCCTTCGGCAAGATCCTCGAGGACGTGTTGCTCCGTACGCCGAGGCTCGTCTTTCTGGATCCGCATCATCAGGAGCCCCGCGATCACCGCGATATAACTGACGCCGTCGACCAGGAAGCAATAACCTTCGCCGATAGCGGCGACCACGAGCCCGGCGACGGCGGGTCCCACTAAGCGCGCGATGTTGAAGTTCGACGAGTTGAGCGCGATGGCGTTGGTCAAATCCGCGCGATGCTCCACCATCTTGATGACGAATGATTGCCGCGTCGGAATTTCCACGGCGCTGATCAATCCCTGGACGAACGTCAACCCAATCACCCAGGTCATGTTGATGTGGCCGCTGAGCGTCAGCGCCGCGAGCGTCAACGATTGCAGCATCGCCAGCACTTGGGTCGCGATCAACACGCGATGCCGGTCCCAGCGGTCCACCCACACGCCGGCGATCGCAGGAAGAAAGAACGCGGGCACCAGCCCCACGAAACCCACCAATCCCAACAGGAACGCGGAATTCGTCAGGCGATACACCAGCCAACTGGTCGCCAGACGCGTCATCCACGTGCCGGTGAGCGAAATGCCCTGGCCGATAATAAACAACCGGAAATTGCGGGAACGCAGCGCGCGAAAAGGAGAGCTCAACTTTCATTTTCGCAGGATTAAATTTAGGATGGCCGCCGCGCGACGATTTATACTCAAGCATTAGCAATGCATACGCCCAATCGCTCGACAAGCTGCATGTTGGCGTATCGCTGGCTGGTACCGCTCGTCTCGCTGCTCTGTACGATATACTTTTTCCACGAATATTTCTCGCGGCACATTTACATTCCTTTCGACCTGCCTTCTTTCCACTACCCTTTGGCCGACTACGCCTTTCGCGCCCTGCGCCATGGCAGATTTCCGGAATGGGATCCATCGAACTACGCGGGCATGCCCTTCGCGGCAAATCCGCAAGCCGCTCTGTTCTATCCCGGCACGTGGATTCTTTTTCTGGCGAATTGGCGCCGCGAGCATCTTTCCTTTTGGAGTTTTGAGGTCTTCGTGGTGCTGCACATCTGGATCGCCTGGATGCTGTGCTTTTATTGGCTGCGCGGCCGGCGGCTCGGCAACTTCGCCAGCGCCTGCGGCGGCGCGATTTTCGCGTACAGCGGATATATGATGACGCAACTGCAGCATCTCGGCGTGATCGTCGGCTGCGCGTGGATTCCTCTTGGACTGATGGGCATCGATGAGGCTGAGGAAGCGAACTCGTGGAAACCTCTGTGGAAAGTGGTCGCGGCATCGGCGCTGGCGTTCCTCGGCGGATACACGCCCACATGGTTCGTTGTCGCGATTTGCTTCTTGAGCTATGCCCTCTTCCGCTGCGGTGGCTGGAGCCTCGCACTAAAGTGTGGCGCCGCAATCGCGGTATCGCTTGGCGTCGTCATGGTGCAGCTGCTGCCAGCCATGCGATTAAGTGCGCTGCGCGTTCCCGAAGCTCGCTACGGCTTGGGCTTTCGCGATCCCGCGTTCTACATTTCCTACCTGATCCCGAACTTCTACAATTTCGGATTGCATGTCGATATTCATACGAACAGTGGCCAGGAATATTTATATCTGGGTATTCCTGGAATCGTCGGCCTGCTTCTGCTGTTGTTCTTGCGTAAATCGCCAGGACAGTGGAGCGCAGTGCCGCTGGTGGGCATGTTCGCCACGTGCGCGATCCTCGCCACAAATCCGTTCTATCTTGTTTCAAATATCGTCCTTCATTCCACGCTCATCGCCCAATTGTGCCGCGATTACTATTTCCTCGCCGGCCTGACCGCAGCCGCCGCACCGTTAGCCGCCATCGGCATCGATCGATTCCTCGCGCGCAAAGGCAAAGCCTCCACAAAGATTCTTGTGGTGCTGATCGTGGGCCTCGCGATTTATTCCATACGCCTTCTCCGCATTTGGAGGACCGGCGATTTCGTTCCCGGTTGGTCCGGAGCGTGGGACGTCGCGATTCTCTCCACGCTGTTTCTGGTCGGTCTCTGGCAATTGCGCGATCAACGAGGATTGCTGCGCGCTACCCTGGCCGCGGCTCTGTTGCTTACCATCGGCGTCGATTACAAAGTCCACGGAACGTCGAAGCGCATGAACGGCACTCTCGACCACGGCTGGAGAATGGACTGGATGCCCGGCATGAATGGCGATACTTTCCGCCAATTACAGGCTAATTCCGTTTACCGCTTGGCTCTGGATCAAACCGGGCCGCTCCCCACCGACCTGCGCCATTTCGATTGGACCACGCCGCAGGGATTCGATCCGTTCCTCACCACATCCTATCGCGATTTCCTCATGACCACCGGCACATTTCTCACGAATTGGGATTACGCGGTCGATCCCGGAGATGAACGCGGCATTCGCGCGCTCGGGATTGGCTATTTCATCTCCGCCGAGCAGGGTCCTCAATTTGCCGCGTTGAAGGCCAATCCCAAATTGCGCCTGCTGCAGCCGGATGACTCGTTCTATAAAGTGTTCGCCGTCGTCGATCCGCATCCGCCCTACGGACTGGACGCGAGCGATGCGACTGTCGAGCGCACCGTCTGGAAACCCGAGCATCGTGCGTTCGACGCGAACGCTGCAACCGCAACCAAATTCTATTTGTCGGAGCAATGGAATCCTGGATGGAGCGCGCGCGTCGATGGCCAGCCCGTCGCCATCGAGCGCTGGAACGGGGCTTTCCAGGCAATCCAGATCCAACCGGGGCAGCATCGCATCGATTTCGATTTCAAGGACGAGGGTTTGCGCATCGGCGCGGCCATCAGCCTTGCGACGCTGATTGCTCTCTTCGCAGTCCTGAAGAAATCGCAAATTTAGCGGCGTTTGGTTTTGACAATGATCGGCGTGCCTTCAAAGTTGAAGCGCTCGCGCAACCGGTTCATCAAATAGCGTTCCGCGGAAAAGTGCAGGTTGCCACCCTTGCCGGAGAACACGATAAACATCGGCGGCCGGATGCCGGCCTGCGTGATGTAGTGAATCTTCATGTCGTATTCCCAGTCCAGCGTTTCGACAAATCGATTCAGCTCGCCCGTGGTGATGCGGCGCGAAGCGGATTCGTAGGCTTTCTTGATCAGCGGGAACAAAGCGTTCGTGCCTGCGCGCTTTTGCGCCGAAATAAATACGACCTGCGCGTACTCCATGAACTTCAAATGGTCGCGGATCTCTTCCAAAAATTTCTTTTTGTCCGGTTCGGCGATCGCGTCCCATTTGTTGACGCACAGGATCACGGCGCGTCCTTCTTCGTGCGCGTAGCCGGCGATCGTCGCGTCGAGCGCAAGGAGCCCCTCCGTAGCGTCGAGTACCAAAATCGCCACGTTCGACATCCGCAGATGCCTGCGCGCCATCACGACGCTCAGCTTTTCGGCCATCAGTTTCGTCTTGCCCTTGCGACGGATGCCCGCCGTATCGACGAAAACATAATCCGTTCCGTTGTGCGTCACGGCTTCGTCCACCGCATCGCGCGTGGTTCCGGCGATGGGCGAGACAATCGCGCGCTCCATCCCGGTGAGCGCATTGAGCAACGTGGATTTCCCTACATTAGGTCGTCCGATGATCGCCACCTTGATGGGACGCACCACCTCGGGAGCTTCTTCCGTCTCTTCTAACTCCGCCTCGATCTTGCGACCGCCGCGCTTACCCTTCTGCGCCGCGCCGCGCTTCTTCGCTTCCTCCGAGGCGGGAATTTCGGCGGTCACGTGATCCAGAAGATCTTCCATGCCCAGGCGATGTTCGGCCGACACCGGGAACATATCTTTAAAGCCCAGCGAGTGAAACTCGTGCGTCAGGTTTTCGCGCTGCGGGCTATCGATTTTATTCACTGCGACCGAGACAGGCTTGCCGAGCTTACGCAGCAGCTTCGCCAGATCGCGGTCCGTGCCCGTGATCTCCGCGCGCCCATCGATCAGAAAGATAATGTGCGTCGCAGTTTCGAGCGCCACGCGCGCCTGCTTGAGGATCTGACTGGGGATCATCTCCTCGTCGTTGGGAATGATGCCGCCCGTATCGACAAGTTCGAACGAGCGTCCCCGATATTCGGCCTTGCCGTAGATACGGTCGCGCGTGATGCCGGGCTCGTCGCCCACAATGGAGCGCCGCTGGCCGGTGATAGCGTTGAACAGTGTGGACTTGCCGACGTTCGGGCGTCCTACGATGACAATGGACGGAAGTTGATGCACTAACTTCTATCATCGCGTATAATTGCGCGAACCAACGCCAACGGGCGAAGTATTACAAATACAATACGCGGGCCCCTCGCCGCAACGTGCGACAATAGAGTTTCCCCTCTTTGCATGTCCAACAACTCTATTCGCAACATCGCCATCATTGCACACGTCGATCATGGCAAGACAACGCTGGTCGACGCCATGCTCAAGCAGAGCGGCATTTTTCGTGCAAACGAAGAAGTCGCCGAGCGCGCCATGGATTCCAACGATCTGGAACGAGAGCGCGGCATCACGATTTTGGCGAAAGCCACCGGCGTCCGCTACGGCGAAACCAAGATTAATATCATCGACACGCCCGGCCATAGCGATTTCGGCGGCGAAGTCGAACGCGCGCTGAAGATCGTCGACGGCGTGATGCTGCTGGTCGACGCCAGCGAAGGCCCACTGCCGCAGACGCGCTACGTGCTGTCGAAGGCGCTCGAAGCGAAGCTGCCGCAGATCGTCGTCATCAATAAAATCGACCGCCCCGACGCGCGCATCCAGGAAGTGCTCAACGAGGTCTACGATCTCTTCATCGATCTGGACGCGCACGAAGATCAACTGAGCTTCCCCGTGATTTATACGAACGGCAAAGCGGGCATCGCGAAGCTCACGCTGGAAGATCCCAGCGAAAACTTGCAGCCTCTGTTCGAAAGCATCATCAAACATATTCCTGCGCCTGCGGGCGATTCCGAAGCCGTTCTGCAGATGCTGGTGGCGAATCTCGATTACAGCGATTACCTCGGACGATTGGCCATCGGCCGCGTGTTCAACGGCACGCTGCGCGTGAACGACGAAGTGGCCATCGCCAAGCTTGACGGCTCGCTGCATAAGACGAAAATCACCAAGCTCTATTCGTTTGAAGGATTGAAGCGCGTCGACGAAGCCGTGGGACGCACGGGCGATATTCTGGCGATCGCCGGCGTGGAAGGCATCACCATCGGCGAAACCGTCACCAGCGCGGAGAATCCTCAGCCGCTGGCGCACATTCAAATCGACGAGCCCACGATCGCGATGACGTTCAGCATTAACACGTCGCCGTTTTCGGGCCGCGAAGGGCAATACGTGACGTCGCGAAATTTGCGCGACCGCCTGGATAAAGAACTCCTCACAAACGTCTCCATCAAGGTCGAAGAAGCCGGCGGACCCGACGCATACAAGGTGATGGGCCGCGGCGAACTGCAGTTGGCGATTCTGATCGAAATGATGCGCCGCGAAGGATTCGAACTCGCCGTCGGCAAGCCGGAAATCCTGACCAAGCAGATCAACGGGAAGACGCACGAACCGCAGGAACTGCTGGTGATCGATTGCCCCGACAACTTTGTCGGCGTGGTGATCGAAAAGCTCGGCGCGCGCAAAGGCAAGATGGAGAAGATGATCAACCACGGCTCCGGCCGTGTGCGCTTGGAATTCCTCATTCCTTCGCGCGGCTTGATCGGCCTGCGCAGCGAGATGATGACCGATACCAAGGGCACCGCCATCATGAACTCGCTGTTCCACGGTTACGTCGAATGGCAGGGCGATATCTCGTCGCGTCCCACGGGTTCGCTGATCGCCGACCGCGCGGGCAGGACCACAGGCTACGCGCTCTTTAATCTCCAAGAGCGCGGCGATATGTTCGTGGGATCGGGCCTCGAAGTCTACGAAGGCATGATTGTCGGCGAAAACGCGCGCGACTCCGATCTCGACGTCAACATCGTCAAGGAAAAGAAGCTCACCAACATGCGCGCCTCAAGCGCCGACGAAGCGATTCGCCTGGTGCCGCCACGCTTGCTCAACCTGGAACAGGCCATCGAATTCATCCGCGACGACGAATTAGTGGAAGTCACGCCGCAATCGATTCGCTTACGCAAGAAGATCCTCAAGGGGAATCAGCGGTAAGATCGAATCGCCATTCGCTTGCGGGCGGGGCGCCCGCGCATCGTCTCGACGCGCGTAGTATAGGATGAATGGCCGACGACCGGAAGGTTGGCACAAATTGGCAGAGCGACGAGCTTGACGCGATCGTCGAGGACTACTTCGGCATGCTCGCCGCCGACCTTTCGGGTCGACCGTACGTCAAATCGAGACACAGCGCGGCGCTCATGGCACGAATTGGCCGCACTCATCGGTCGGTGGAATTCAAGCACCAGAATATCTCCGCTGTTCTCGAGGAGCTTGGCATGCCGTGGATTCCTGGATACAAACCCAAGCGGAACTACCAAAATGCCATCTTCGGCGCAATCGACCGCTATCTGACGCAGCATCCTAACGTTCTCGAGTCCGCCGGCACTTCTCCGGTCGCGCCGACAGAGACCTCCAGCGTTTTTGTGGAACCTCCAACTCTAAGGCCGGGCGAAATACCAATACCTAGAGCCTTGGAGCGGCTAGCGCGAAAATTTGATCCGGTCGAACGGGATCATCGGAACCGCTCGCTGGGCAAGGCTGGCGAATCGTTTGTCTTTGACCTCGAGAAGCGTCGCCTCGCCCAATTGGAACGTCCGGACCTCGCGCGCAAGGTGAGGTGGGTTGCAGTCGAAGACGGGGACGGGGCGGGATACGACGTCTTGTCTTTCGACCAAGGCGGCCACGAGCGCCTCATCGAAGTCAAGACGACCAACGGGTCTGCTCGAACGCCGTTCTTCCTCTCTCGGAACGAACTTTCTTTAGCAGACGAGCGCCCAGCCGATTGGCAGATATATCGAGTTCACATGTTCGCGCAATCGGCGCGCGTGTTCACTATCGCGCCGCCTTTAGATAGGGTCGTCAACCTCCGACCGGAGACTTGGAGGGCTTCGTTTTGAGTTGCTAAGCTGTTCACAGCGGGAGCCGATGTGCTCGCGCGTGTGACTGTCCTCTAATTCTTGGAGCCGAAAATGAAACGATCTTCGGAACTCGATCGGCCGATATCTTCCAGCCTCAGAGCGGAGACGCTTCATCGAAGCGAATTCACATGCGAGATGTGTGGAATCCAGCGTGGCGAGATCGACCCCTACACTGGCCGGAAGACGCGCCTGCACGTCTGTCTCATAAGGAGTGAGGGGACGGAAGAGTTGTCAAATCTGCGAGCACTTTGCACAACCTGCAATCAGGGCGCTAAACAGATCACAACGGAGAAGCCCTCAGCGATCTGGCTGCTGTCGCAAGTTCGCCGCGCGGGGCGAGACGAGCAGCGAGTCGTCCTTGAGGCACTCATGTATAAGTTTGGGCGCGAAGCGATAAAGGGCAGGCAGTGGCAATCAGAACACGGGTCCTGAGATCGCCGTCCGCAGAATCGTGGGCCGTCTCGGGTATCGCTATCGCTTGCACGATCGGTCGCTTCCGGGTTGCCCGGACCTAGTTTTTCGTTCGCGCAGCAAGGTCGTATTCGTTCACGGCTGTTTCTGGCATCGACACTCGCGGTGCAGACGTGCGACGGTTCCTAAGACTCACAGGAAATTTTGGATGGACAAGTTTGCCGCCAATATCGCGCGGGACCGCAGTGCGCGGCGTGAGTTGAAGCGAATGAACTGGGCGGCGCTCGTCGTCTGGGCGTGCGAGCTCAGGGACCCTGAGTCATTAGCGAAAAGGCTTGATGCTTTCCTTCGAAACTGCTGAATTTGTTGCCTTTTGCCAGCAACTGAAACCCAAAGGAAACCTTTTTTAATTCAGCTATCTTTTTTTGTATCAATATCTTAGGCCGTGTCCAGCCGCTTGTTTCACTTTCCAAACCGGGTTTCCTTGTGTAATACTAACGGTCAACGCACATGACCCTGGCGACCGAGGCGATCGCCCGCTACCACAAACTAATCGAGAACGAACCCTACATTGAGTTGGGTTGGGCAGCGGAACTGCAAGCGCAATTGCGGGCCGCGAAGCTCACCAATCACCCGATGTCGCCGGTGCTGCGTCCGCACTTCATCTCCACGCGCGACCATGCGACGCTGGAGAAAGCAACCGCCACGATTCTCTCTGCCCTGCATCGCGCCGAACAGATTGTGTTGGCGTCGCCCGCGCACATGGCGCGCCTGCAACTGCTCCCGGCCGAGCGCATGCTGGCCGCAGTCGATCCCGGATTTGGACCCCTAACAATGACCGGCGTGCTGGATGCCAACCTGCACAACGGATCTCTGCACTTCCTGGGACATCGCAACGCCTCGCCCAACAGCGTGATCTATAGCGATCTGCTGGCCGAGATCTACTACGATGCGCCGCCGGTGAAGGAATTCCGCAAGAAGTACAAGCTGACGAAAATGTCCGGCAGCAAGCATCTGTTGCAGGGCGTCTTGAAAGCGTACAAGGAATTCGGCGGGAAGCAGAAGAAGCCGTCCATCGGCATCATTGAATCGCGTCCGCCGTTCCAGCCCGCCGAAGCGAGCGAGAACGCCTTGCTGGTGGAGTTCTTCCGCAAGGAAGGCCTGACGGCGAATCTGGTCGCGCCCGAGCACGTGGAGTATCGCAACGGCGGATTGCGGCTGGGCGATCTGGCCATCGATATTGTGTACCGTTCCGTGCGTCTGCAGGAGTTCCTGGTGCGCTTCGATTTGAATCATCCCATCGTGCGCGCCTACAAAGAACGCGCCGTGTGCATGATCAATAATTTCCGCAGCGAGGCTCTGGCCAAGCGCGCTCTGTTTGACCTGCTTACGGATGAAGCGTTCACCGCAAAATTCCCCGCCGCCGAACGCAAAGCGATCAAGGATTTCATCCCCTGGACGCGCCTGGTGCAGGCTGTCAAGACTACGCACAAGGGCCGAGCCATCGATCTGCCGGAATACGCCATGAAGCATCGCACGAAGCTGGTGCTGCGCCCCAACAGCGATAGCACGGATCTGCAGACTTACCGCGGCGCCGATACCGACGACCTTGGCTGGGAGAAAGCTTTGCGCCAAGCCATGCGGAATCCGTACGTGATTCAGGAAACCATCGAAAGCGCGCGCGCCGTGTTCCCTCTGTTCCAATATGGGAGCCTGGTGATGAAAGACATGCACGTCGAAATGCATCCTCATTCGCTGGGCAGCAAGATCCACGGCGTCTCCAGCTGGCTCAGCGTCGCGGGAACGAGCGGTTTCACGACGCTGTCCGGCTTGGCCCCGACGTTCCTGTTGGAATCGAAATAGACCCGGGTCGTCCCTGGTGAGGGCGAATTCTACGCCGTGATCTACTCTTCCCTGCTCTCGGAAATCGACTGGCTCCAGCACGGCTTCGGCACCCGCACTGCACCGCTCTCGCAAGACGGCATGGCGAGCCTGAAGCAGATTCATTCGGCGCGTGTCCTCGCAGCTAAAACCACTGGTCTTGCCGGCGAGGGCGACGCGTTGGTGACGAACCGAGCAGGAGTGCCGGTATCCGTCCGTACCGCCGACTGCTATCCGATTCTATTGGCGGATATGGAATCTCGCGCGGTCGCCGCTGTGCACGCCGGATGGCGCGGGACGTCGGCAGGCATCGTCATAGAAGCGCTGCGGGAAATGCAGTCCGATCCGAAAAATATCCGGGCCGCCATCGGACCGGGCATCGGGAAATGCTGCTACTCCGTAGGTTCGGAAGTGGCGCAATTGTTCGGACACAGGGAGGCCAGCTGCATCGATCTCGCCGCTGCGAATCGTCGACAACTCTTGAGCGCAGGCGTTCGTCCAGAACTCATCGACGTCCTGGCTCAGTGCACCCTCTGCGACGCCGTAAGATTCCATTCTTTCCGTCGCGATAAAGAACGCGCCGGGCGCATGATCTCCTACATTGCGGTCAAAAACACGGCGCCTGAGAAATAATAACTCGCCCCTCCAGAAACACGCAGGGCGCGAAGCATCACACCTTGGTGAGGCCCGCGCCCGCGCAATTCGGGAGAATAGAGAGACGTTCGACCGAAATTAGGCTGCAGGAACCAGCAATTCCTCCAGGCTTTCCGATCCTTCGCCGCTCTGATTGCGATCGGCAATCTCCTGGCACTGAATGCAGAAGGGCGTCCACGGCACGGCTACCACGCGCTTGGGACTGATATCCTCCTCGCAGTGCAGGCACACGCCAAACGTGCCTTCGTCGATGCGGCGCAGCGCCGCCCGCACATTGCGGAGCAACTGCGATTCGCGATCCAGATTGCGGATGGCGAGCTCGCGCTCGGCCGCGTGTTGGACTTCGTCTAACGCATCGGGGCTTTTTTCAATCGCAATTCCCTCGCGATTTCTTACAAACTGCTCCAACTCAGCCTGCTTAGCCTCCAATGTTTCTTTAAATTTCTTCAATTCACTTTTTGTCATTTTATTGTCTCCAGTTTCGTCTCTCTGTTTTGTCCGTTGTCCGGTCTCTATCTCTTACGTTGTTCGGTCCGATTTGGATGACGGCCTCTCACGTCTAATCGGTTTAGACGCGCCGACCTCCAAAAAGGTTCAAACTTCTAAAGCCAAATGTTTCGACTGATCGACCACTTTGGATCTACGCGCTGATCTTGATTCACCTTGATCAACGACGTCGAGGGAGGTTCGTTCCAGCAACGCGCGTGGAGCGCCCGTACGGGGAGCGACTAGTACCACAGCCAATCCCGGGCCGCGGGTTTCCGACATTCGGTTTTCAAAAATCTTAGCACAGCAGAACCCTGATGCGCAAGCAATTTGATTGCCAATGTTATTCAAAATTTCTTTCAGGTGCATTAGCCGCACTGATTTACCCCTATCGGCCGATGCACCCAGGAGCTTTATCATCATCTGCAAAAATTTCACCGGTGCCCCGCTGTTCCTACGTAAACCGGCTTCCGGCCTCGTATGCGATTTGTCCCACTGCCGTATAATGTTCCCTAGCATGGACAAAATTCTCACGAAGGAACGCCACTTCGCCCAGAATCCTAGCATGCTCGGTCCCGCTTGGTGTGCCATTTTAGGAATCTGCGCGGCTTTCTTCCTGCTGGGGTCTCTTTTCGTCCCGTACGCGGGACTGCAGAATGACGAGGCTTTATTCTCGATCCCTATCTATCAGAATTATTTCGAGTTTCGCCTGCGCGCCTTTCACCATCAGATCCCCCTCATGCTGATGACCTACATCGGCACTCTGAAGACGGCCCTTTACTGGGTGATCCTGAGACTTTTTCCTGCCGACGTTTATTCCGTGCGTCTTCCGATGGTCTTCTTGGGAGCGCTAACTGTATTCTTTTTCTTTCGTTTGGCGGATAGTCTTGGCGGACGCCGCATGGCCTGGATCGCGGCGCTTCTGCTCGCCTCAGATCCCATTTTCCTACTCACCGACACGTTCGATTGGGGGCCCGTCGCGATTGAGCATTTTTTACTTGTGACTGGCACTTTTGCCTTGGTGCATTACCACCAGGGCGGTGCAAAACGGCAATGGCTCCTGGCCGCCGGATTCTTCTGTCTCGGTCTGGCCGTCTGGAACAAAGCGATCTTCCTGTGGACGCTGACCGGGCTCGTCGTGGCTGCGATTGCGGTCTGCCACAAAGAGATCCTTGGTTTGCTCAACCGTTCGGATTCATTCAGCCGGCGCCGCGCCACGATCGCCGCCGTTGCTTTCATGGTCGGCGCAAGTCCTTTTATTATATATAATATACGGAGTCATAGTGCGACCTTCCGCGCATCCGCCCACATGGAAATCCCCGACTGGAGCACCAAATTTCTCCAGGTTCGTCTGGCGCTCGACGGAACTTCTCTTTTCGGCTACCTGGTTTCCAATCCGCCGCCGGCGGGCCAGGCGCCGTCCACTCAAAAACCTGCTGGAGCCGCACTTCCGGCCGCGCCGTCGGGACGCTTTGCCCTGGCCGTTCATGACATCTTTGGCGAGCACACGGCGAGCGCGACCGGCTACGCCATGTGGATCTGCCTGCTGTTGGCTTCGCCCTTGTGGTGGAAATCCCGGATCGCGCGATTTTCGCTGGTGCTGTGCACCGTCACCTGGCTCATTATGGCAACGACCAAAGGGGCGGGCGGCAGCGCTCATCACGTCGTGTTCCTGTGGCCCTTTCCGCAATTATTCATCGCGACGGTGCTGACCGCGCTGCCTTCGTGGAACGGCGCACGCATGCTCACGGCTTTTCTGGTCTTCATGAATCTGCTCGTGATCAATCAATATCTCCTTCAAATCGAAAGAGATGGACCGGGCGACCTATTCACTGATGCGATCACCGGGTTGTCCTCCGCCCTCGCTTCGCACAGCTCCGAAACGGTCTACGTGACGGACTGGGGGATCCAGAATGCTGTGGCACTGTTGAGTAAAAACCCTCTGAAATTAGAGAACGCCGAAGGCGATTTCAACCACGACGACATCGAGGAACCCGAACGCAAACACATCGCGCAAATGGCGGGCGATCCCCACGCGATTTTTGTCCGCCACGCCCCCGGCATGGAAGTCTATCCGGGCGCCCGGGATCGTGTCTCCCGAGCCGCCGAAGACGCGGGCCTGCACGCGCAAGTCATCCAAACCATCGCCGATGCCCACGGCCGCCCCGTGTTCGAAATCCTGCGCTGGTCGCCGCCCTCGCCCGCCCAGCTTTCCCACTAGGAACCGGCACCCTCCGGACGCCGTCTTAACAAAAGTGTGGTTTCCTGTCACAATGCCGTGTCGAAGGTCTACACAGGGAGGCCGGGATTGAGGACTAAAGCTTTCTTTATCAAGGCCATAAAGTGGGCTTTCAAGTGCCCTAGGACAGTCGGCAATTAAGCATGGGACAACTGCGTAAACTCGGGCTCCTGCTGGGCGTGTGGATCGCCATATTGGGAATTCTCCCCGTCGGCGCCACCACGCTCGAGAAGCTCACCCTTCCGGAGATGGCCCAGAAATCCACCGCTGTGGTTCGCGCCCGCGTGGTGGGAGCGGTCGGCGTCCTGCGCGGAACGGATGTTTATACGGTCTACAAGTTGGAACCGATCGAAGTCTGGAAAACGCCCGCGGCGGGAGTTCCCACGGAAGTTGCGGTTCCCGGAGGCGTGGCTGGCGGTCTGCGGCAGCCGGTGGATGGCGCGCCAGTGCTTCTCCAAAACCACGAATACGTTCTGTTCCTATGGACCAGCAAGACGGGGCTGACGCAGTTGATTGGCCTGTCGCAAGGATTGTTCGACGTGCACGCCGATGCGCACAGCGGGGACGGGAACGTATTTCGCGCTCCAGCGAGTGAGCGGATGCTCGATGCCGAGGGGCGTCCGGTGAGCGACACGGCCGTTTCGATGAAGCTGGCGGATTTGAAAACGCAAGTGGCCAGCGCGCTCCTGTCCCTGCGCAACACCTCCTTGCAAAAGGAGGGCCGGTAGCCGATGCGTGTGTCGAAGCGGCTGACGATCCCTCGACAGCTTGTCGTAATGCGACAGCTTGTCGTCCTGGCGTCCTGCCTCGCGCTCATGTCCTCGGGCGCCTCGGCCTACTATCACTGGGTTTTCCTGGCGACGTCGACGGCGCCGTTCAGCCCCGTGCCCGGCAAGTTCGATTTGACCGCGCTGAAGGACAACAAGGTCAATTATTTTATTTCCACCCAGGGCCCCGCGGCGCTGACGCCGGGCGATAGCCTGACGGCGATCGAAAGCCAGATCCAACGCGCCGCCGCCGTATGGAACAACGTCCCGAGCTCCGCGCTGCGCGTGGCCTTCGGTGGCATCTCCACGATTGGCCTGCCGCAAACGGAACCCGGCATCGACGTGGTGTTCGACGACAACATGCCGCCCGGAATTGTGGCGCAGACGCACGTGACGTTTCCAGCGAATTTGAGTTCCCTCACCGCCTCCGGTGCCACGCAGACGGCGGCGACCTTCGTGCCGATTCTGCGTTCGAAAGTGCAACTGCGCAGCAATCTGGCGGCGGCCGGCGTGCAGCAGACCAGTTACACCGATAGCTTCTTCCTCACCGTGGCGCACGAATTCGGCCACGCCATCGGCCTGCAGCATTCCATGACCTCGGCCACGATGTCGACGGCGGTGACGCGAGCGACGATGAAGGGCGCGCCCTTGGCACCGGACGACATCGCCTCCGTTTCGCTGTTGTATCCCACGGCGAGCTACGCGGCCTCCACGGGAACCATTTCAGGCACCGTCACGCTGGCGAACGCGGGCGTGAACATGGCGAGCGTCGTGGCGCTTTCGATGGACGGCACGGCCATTGGCACGCTGACGAATCCGGACGGAACCTACACCATCGCCGGATTGCCCGCGGATCAATACATGGTTTATGTTCATCCGTTGCCGCCGGCCGCGCAAGGGGAAGCGTCTCCCGCGAACATTATCGCGCCGGTCGATGTTGCCGGAAATTCCTACGCCGCCTTCACCGGATTCGACACCAGCTTTTTCCCGGGGACCAAGAACTGGACGCAAGCCGTTCCGCTTCCGCTCGCGGCCGGGCAAGCGATCGCCTCAGTCAACTTCGCCGTGCAATCGCGGCCGGGCCCGGTGATCTATGGGATGGAAACCTACGGCTACATCAACGGCGCCGCGGTTGCCGAACCGCCCATGACCGGCGGATCGCTCGGCAATCCGCTGGTGTTTTACGCGCCCGGCATCACGGTAAACAATCAGACGGCCATGGCGCCGGGCATCAACGTGAGCGTGATTGGCAATGCGGCCACGCTGCGCGCGGGCACGTTGACGTACTACACACAGGGTTACCTGCTCACGTATGTCGACACCGCCAGCGTCACTTCTCCCACGCCCGCCGCACTGGCCGTCACTCTGGGCAACGATCTCTACATCCTGCCGCAAGCGTTCACGGTCGAAGCGGTGGCTCCGCCTTCCATCACGCTGGTTACGCCGGGGACGGCGGCCGATGGCAGCGCGCTCGCCAATGTCGCAGGCGCCAATCTCAGCGCGGCGTCGGCCATCACGTTTGACGGAGCTCCGGCCGCGATTCAGTCCGTGAATGCCGATGGTTCGCTGACCGTGGTTCCTCCTCCCGCGCCCAGTGCCTATACGGCTACGGTCGAAGCGATCAATCCGGAGGGACAAACGTCTCTGCAATCGGTCGGGACCACTACGGCTCCCACCTATGCCTATGGCGTGTCCGCTGTACCGTCAATGAGCATTCAGCCCTCCGCGGCGACGGCCGGCACGGATCTGACGCTAACCATTACGGGCATCAATACGCACTTTTCCGCCGGACAGACCGTAGTCGGATTAGGCGTCAGTGACATTACGGTCCGCCAGGTTTGGGTGGTGAATCCGAATCTGATTCAGTTGAATATTAGCATCGGACCGGGCGCCGCTCCCGGTCCCGTGAGCGCGACCGTGTCCACGGGCCTCGAGATCGTGACGCTTCCCGCCGCCGTTTCGATTCTTGTGCCAACCGCGCAACCGCTGAGCTTGCGTGTGCCCACCCTCAACGCTGTCACCGGACTGGCCGGCGTGCCCATCGGAGGAACGGTCCTGCTCGCCACTAGCGGTCTTCCGTTAAACCTCGCCAGCTGGACGCTGACCATTGGCGGCGTCAGCACCAATTTCGGCGTGAATACAAACGGCATTCTTTCCGCAGCCGTACCGGCCGGGATTGCCCTCGGTCCGAACGCCATCCAATTGACCTCCGCCGCGGGCACGGGTCCCAGCCCGATCCTGATGCAGGTGGATGCGCCTGCGCCCGTGATCAGCGCTGCGATAGATAGTTCCGGCGCTGGCGGCACCGGATTCGTCATCGCTCCCGGAGCTCCGGCAAGCGCTGGCGACATCATCACACTCCTCGTTTCCGGCTTGGCCGGTGCGGCACCCTCGCTGCCTGCGGCCTCCGCGATCTGGATTACGGTGGGAGCCACCACGCTTGCGCCCATCTCCGTCACGGCCGGCGCGCAGAATACCGCACTCGTCCAATTCGTGCTTCCCGCGATTCCGGCAAATTCTCCCACGGCGACGCAGCAACTGACCGCCGTGTCCATCGGCACGGGAACGCGCCTCTCGGCCGCCTATGTGTTGAGTGTGGTGCCCTTCGTACCACCCGCCAGCGGAAATTAATCTCTCCCATTAACCTCTCTTCGGCGCTAGACAGGCACTCCCTGCGCTCGAAAGGCCGTCCATTCCTTCCCTCCCTCCGGCCCACATTTCCCTTACAGTTCCTTATTGCTGCGCCGATAAGCAACCTAACACCGGAACGATTCCGGGGCAGCGGGCCGCCTGGAGCGCCCACACGGCTCGTTATTGGATAGAAAGGTTCACCTTGCCACTTGATGTGCTCATCGTCGACGATTCCGCGGCCATCCGCAAGATCTTGCATCGCGTCCTGGTCCAGGCAGAGATCCCCTTAGGCAAGGTTCATGAAGCCAGCGACGGCGTCGATGCTCTGGAAAAACTAAAAACCGAAAAAGTCGGCCTCATCCTTTCCGACATCAATATGCCCAACATGGACGGCATCGAACTCCTCACCAAGTTGAAAGCTGACGATGCGTACAAGTCCGTCCCCATCGTCATGGTCACCACCGAAGGCAGTCAGGCCAAGGTCATGCAAGCGCTCGAACTCGGCGCCGTGGGTTACGTGCGGAAGCCGTTTACGGCGGAACAAATCAAGGAAAAATTGGCGGGAATTATATGATCGATCGAATCTCCTCGGAAGAAATCGCCGCGGCCATACGCACCGCATCGCAGGAATTATTCTCTACCATGCTGCAATTGCCGTTGGAGGATAGCCCCTTCTACGAAGAAACATCGGAGCCGGAGAGCATCGACGGCGTGGTCGCACTGGTAGGCATCGCCGGCTCTTGGACCGGAACCGGTCGCATCGCATGCTCGCCGCACTTTGCGTGCCGCTTGGCGGGAGCGTTGCTTATGCAACCTTACGAATCGGTCAACGAAGACGTCCTCGATGCGGTCGCCGAGGTCTCCAATATGATTATCGGCAGCGTCAAGACGATCTTCGAGGAAAAGCTCGGACCGCTCGCCCTCAGCATTCCCACTGTGATTTTCGGGCGTAACTACCGGACGCGTTCCTCCGGCGTACCTAAATGGACGGTGGTTCCGTTTCGCACAGACGGCGATACATGGAACATCAGCTTTTGCGTCATCCCTACGAAAACGAGCGGGCAGCATATCGCCCGTCCAGATGTAGTGCTCGCGGTCTGACGCAGCCCGCTTTAGGTCCGCGCTTCGGCGTGATGCCGGACGTCCACGCCCTTCACCAGGAACATCACGTCTTCGGCGATGTTGGTCGAATGATCGGCGATGCGCTCCAGGTTGCGCGTGATGGAAAGCAGCGCGAGCGCTTCCTGAATATTGTGCGGATCCTGCTCCATAAAACTTACCAACTCGTGATAGCACGCCGTGCGCAAGCTATCCACCGCGTCGTCCGACGCCAGGACGCTGCGCGCCAGATCCGCATCGCGCATCACGAACGCGTCCAGAGCCTTGCGCACCATCGACTGCACTAATCCCGCGATATGCGGGATATCGATCATGGGCTTGATCGGCGCTCCGTCCATCAGGGCGAGCGCCCGGTGCGCGATGTTTTCGGCGAGGTCGCCCATCCGCTCCAAATCGGTATTAATCTTGAGCGCCGCGACAATCAACCGCAGATCGGCGGCCATCGGCTGCTGCAGCGCCAGCAGTTTCACCGCGAAATCGTCGACCTCCAGCTCGATCGCATTGATGCGGGCCTCGTTGCGGAACACTTCCGCCGCCGCGCTCCGGTCTTTTTGCGTAACCGCGAGGATGCTGCGCTGGATCGACGACTCCACCAGCGAGCCCATCTCCAGCAACTTCGTCTTGAGTTGTTCCAGCTCTTCTACGAAATGACGCACGGCGTATTCTCCTTGGGAAACACCAAACCCGACGGGCCCGTCAGCCGAAGCGGCCCGTGATGTAATCTTCGGTTTCCTTCTTCGCCGGATTCTTGAAGATGACGCTCGTGACGTCGAATTCGATCAGCCGCCCCAACAGAAAGAATCCCGTGAAATCGGCGACGCGCGCCGCCTGTTGCATGCTATGCGTCACGATCACGATCGTGCAGCTGTCCTTGAGTTGAAAAATTAAATCCTCGATCTTCGCCGTCGCGATCGGATCGAGCGCCGAGCACGGCTCATCGAGCAGCAATACTTCCGGATTCACCGCCAGCCCGCGCGCGATGCACAAGCGCTGTTGCTGCCCGCCGGATAAGCCGTAGGCGGATTGCTCCAGTTTTTCTTTCACTTCTTCCCACAACGCCGCGCGCCGCAAACTGCTCTCCACCTTGTCACGCAATTCCGTTCGATTTCCCGCCATCCCATTAATGCGCAGGCCATAGGCCACGTTATCGAAGATCGATTTGGGAAACGGATTGGAGCGTTGGAACACCATGCCCACGCGGCGCCGTAAATTCGACACTTCCTGGCCGAAGATATCCTCCCCATCGAGCAGGATTGTGCCGTCGACGCGCGTGCCGCGCACGGTTTCATGCATGCGGTTCAGCGTGCGCAGGAAAGTGGATTTCCCACAGCCCGAAGGTCCGATAAACGCCGTGACCTTGTTTTCGAAAATCTCCATCGAGATGCCGTGCAGCGCCTGGAAGCTGCCGTAATAAAAGTTCAGGTCCGTCGCCTTGATCTTGGCATCGGCGGTTTTGGGAGCGTGTTGTTCAGCTGGGGGCTGTACGCCGAAAGAAGCCATCTTAACCTCGGAAGTGGGTTGCTGTGTCGGACTCATGGGATCACCTGGCCACGTGCTGATTTCTCGCAAGCACTAAGCGTGCGATCACGTTCACGCCCAGCACGAGCGTGAGCAGGACGAAGCCGGCAGACCAAGCCTGCTGGTGCCAGTCTTCATAAGGAGCCACCGCATAAGTGTAAATCATGACCGGCAGCGACGCCGTCGGCTGGTTCAATCCCTCGCTCCAGTAGCGATTGCTAAAACTGGTAAACAGCAGCGGAGCGGTCTCGCCCGAGACGCGCGCAATATTCAACATCACGCCCGTAATAATCCCGTTCTTCGCCGCTGGAATCACCACCGTGAAAATCGCCTTCGCTCGCGATGCGCCCAGCGCCACCGCGCCTTCGCGCAGGGCTTTCGGGACCGCGCGCAAGAATTCCTCCGAGCTGCGGACCGCAATCGGGATCATCATCACGCCCAAGGCAATTCCACCCGCCCAGGTGGAAAAATGTTTCTGCGGCAGCACGATGATCGTGTACGCGAAAATTCCCATCACGATCGAAGGGACTCCATTCAGCAAATCCGTGACGTAGCGCACCGCGAAGGCAAATGTCCCTTCGCCAAACTCCGAAAGATAGACGCCGGCCAGGAACCCGATCGGAATTCCGATGAAAGCCGCGATCAACAGCAACTTTCCGCTGCCCACAATGGCGTTGGCCATTCCACCGCCCGCTTCTCCGACCGGCGTGGGGAGTTTCGTGAAGAAATTCCAATTGAGGCTGGCGGCGCCATGAATGAAAAGGTATCCCAGAATGAAGACCAGCACACCGGCGGCTAAAACCGTGCACACGCCCGTGAGGGCAAGCATGATGAAATTCAAGGTCTTCCGGCGCCACAGCAAGAGCGAGCCCGTCATACCTTACCTCTCTCGGAAGCCGCTAACATGAGGCGGGCCGCACCATTGATGATGATGGTCAGGGCGAACAACACCAGGCCGAGTTCGATGAGCGACTGGGTGTAAAGTTCCCCCGTGGCTTCCGTGAATTCATTGGCAATCACGGCGGCGATCGAATATCCAGGCGCAAGCAACGACGCCTTGATCTTCGGATCGTTGCCCACCACCATCGTTACCGCCATCGTCTCGCCCAGCGCCCTCGCCAGCGCGAGAAAGATCGATCCGGCGATTCCCCTGCTCGCAAACGGCAGCACAGCGTCCCACACCGTCTCCCAGCGCGTGGCTCCGAGCGCCAGCGCCGCTTCGCGCTGCTCGTTCGGCACGGCGCGAATCACTTCGCGCGAAATGGAAATAATGAACGGCACGATCATAATGGAGAGGACCACACCGGCCGAAAACAAACTCACTCCGTAGAAAGGCCCGCTAAACAGTGGCGTCCATCCAAAGGCGGCTTTTAAGTACGGCTCAACGACGCGCAGCGCAGGAACCAAAATAAAGATTCCGAGCAATCCGTAAATCACGCTGGGCACCGCGGCCAGCAATTCAATCAGGAAGGCCAGAGCGTCGGAGAGCAGCGGCGGAGCGAACTCGGCCAGGAAGATCGCCGAGCCCACGCCCAAGGGTACGGCAAGCACCAGCGCGATCGCCGACGTCACCAACGTCCCATAGATGAATGGCGCCGCTCCAAAGTTACCGGCGACCGGGTCCCAGGTTGTCGTTCTTAGGAAATTGAACCCGAACTGGTGTCGGGGCAGCGCGGAGTTGATCCACAGTTCCCACACTAAATAGGCAGTGATCGCCAGAATCGAGAAGGCGCATAGAAAAGTAACGCCCATGGCGATCTCATCCCCGCTGCGCAGGCGTCGCCAGAAAGACGATGCGGGCCTCACACCCTGGGAAGGGGTGGGGCCCGCGGTCGCGAGAGGTGTGGAGCTTGCAGCCATTCCCGTCTTCTTAACTTATTGAATCTTCGCGATCGCCTTCAACTCTTTCGCGACAACGGCTTTCGGCAACGGAGCGTAATCCAAAGCCATGGCCATCGCCTGTCCGTCGGTGAGCATCCATTTCACGAAATCCGTAATCGCTTTCTTCTTTGTGGCGTCCTGGATCTTCGACGGAATCAGCAACCACGTGAAGCTCGAAATCGGATACGAATCCTTGCCGGCGGAATTCGTGATGGAGACGCGGAAATCGTCAGGAATCTGTTTCGCGGAGTTCGCGGCGTCAGCCGTAACGCTGGCCAAACTCGCTTCCACGAAAATGCCGGCCGCGTTCTTCACCTTGCCAAAGGTCATTTTGTTCTGGCGGGCGAAGATCAGTTCGACATATCCAATCGCGTTCGGCGTCTGTTTCACCTGACCAGACACGCCTTCGTTGCCTTTGCCGCCGAGACCAACCGGCCAGTTCACCGATGTTCCGCGGCCGACCTTGGTCTCCCAATCCTGGCTGACCTTGCACAGATAGTCGACCCAAATGTACGTCGTGCCGCTGCCGTCGGAGCGATGCACGACAACGATGTCATTCGCCGGAAGCTTTATGCCCGGATTCGGCCCCGTGATCGCCGGATCGTTCCATTTGGTGATCGTGCCCAGGAAGATGCCAGCCAGAGCCTCAGGAGTGAAGTTGAGTTGCGCCGTCACGCCCGGGACATTATATACCGGAACGTCCGCGCCCATCACCGTCGGGAAGTGCAGCACCGCATTGCCGCGCTTGTCTTGGTATTCCTTCAGCTGCATGTCGTTCATCGGTCCGTCCGTGGCGCCGAAATCGACCGTGCCCTGCGTCACCTGCTGGATGCCGCCGCCCGAGCCAATCGACTGATAATTAAACTGCAGCGTTGGAAATTTCTTGTGATATTCGTCAAACCATTTGGAGTACATGGGGTACGGAAATGTCGCCCCCGCCCCATTGATCAATATGTTCTGTGCCGAACTCACGCCGACCGCCATCGTGACGGCCAGAATCACCCATTGAGCCATTCGTGACATAGCTTTGTCTCCTCCATTTAATCAACCAGTTGTTACAATGCGATTACAAAAAGGGCTAGCGGTGCCAATCCCCTGGAACCACTAGCCCAATAAGGTCTTAGAACTTCGGCATGCCGCCCGGCAGCGTATACCGGACGTCGAAGTAGATGGTGCTGTCGTGCGTCTGGGTCCCACCGGCGGCATTCAAAGCCACCGACCACGGATCCCGCAGCAGATATTCATACTGGCCGATCACGTTGACGGCGCCGTAGCGCGGATTCGCCCAAATCGTCCGATTGAATCCGAACGTGATTTCCTGGATCAAGCGGTTCTGGCCGTTGCCCGCGTTCGTGTAGCCATAGCCAATCAAGCTGCTGCCGTTGGCGTCCAAGCCGGTGTTGCGTGCGATGTAGATCGCGCCGAAGTAGCCGAACAACAGCAGGTTTCCGTTGTTCACGCGAGTTTCGAAACCGTCCACCGTGCCGCCTGCGTGCACCGCACTCAGGGAGCCGTTGGAGCGGATCACCACGTCGGGAGCCTGACCGAACAAGTAGCGGCCGATGCCATCGCCGTACGAGTTCGTCGTGATCAGGCGGAAGTTCTTGAAGATTTCCGCATTCACGCCCACCAGCGCGCCGGCGCCAATGGCAGTGGAGTGTTGACCAGCGCCGAGAGCCGTACCGGTGTTCGGATTCCAATCCTTGAAAGTGCGCTCGATGCCGCCGACTTCGAAGTGGAACTTGGACGACGGATCGATGGCCAGCTTGGCGATGAAGTCCGGAGCCACCATGGGCTCCGCCAGAACGCCGGCAGCCGTGCTGATATTGCCAGCATTGTCGAACTGGGTGCCACTCAAGGCGGTGAGGGCGCTGGGGAGCGTGATGCTGGAGCCGCCCGCCGAGCCGCCGACGTATTGATCCGCGTTTTCGGCCGAGATGCCGAAGGTCACCGTGTTGCTCGGGTGAATCAGGACGCGCATGCCGGGCTGACGGGTCCACGTCAAGCCCGCCATGTAGTTCACGTCCATGACTTGCGAGTAGAAGATGTCGCCCGGAAGAGCCGAAATGCCCACACGGTTAGGAGTGAACATGCTCCAACTCTGTCCGGCCAGAAACTCGACCTTACCCTTGCGGGCGTCCACCCAGAAAAGGCGGAGGCGAGGAACAAACCCTCCGTTGGTGACCGCCAGAGAACTCGATCCGCTGGTGCCCAGGAAGTCAAATTCGTTGTAGCCGATGAAGTGCGTTCCCTTCCAATCGCCATCGATGCGGAAGCCGATGCGCGAGTTCTGGGGAGAAAAGTGGAACTCGGAGTTCTTGGCCGTGGCCGCGTTGTTGTACGGAACGCTGCCGAAGCTCGAACCGATGCCCGATCCAGCATCCTTATCACGCCATACCCCCGTCAGATCCATGAAGCCGATCGGCACGATGCAGATGCTTCCCAGTCGCAGAAACGCCGGAGTCACTTTCGTGTCCGGATCGGCATCGCAAGGATTCGTCGAATTCGAAGACGTCGAATTGGACGCCTGCGGAAGCGGAGCCGGCAGGCTCGCCGCGCGCGGCACAATCGCCGTCGTGCTGGCCACTTGACCCACCGACGGGAATGCGCTCGCCGGCGCTTCGTTCGCCGCCGGAATCGCGGCACTCGGAGCTGCCGGAGCGATCGAAGTCGGCGTCACCGCGACCGATTGACCCAACTGCCGGCGCAATTCGTTAATCTGCCGTTGCTGATCGAGCAGCATCTGCTTGAGTTGGTCGAGTTCTGAAACGTTGCTCGCCGCCGTAGTCGTCGCTGGGGACGCAGCCGGTTCGCCCGCCGCACCCGCAGGCTCCGCCGCCCACATTGGCATCGCGCCGACGAGCAGCGCGGCGATCAGAGCTCGCGTGCTGTTCTGGTGGAATCTCTTCATTCTTTGGTTCCTCGTTTTCTATTTGTGTTTACAAGGAAATTGCCCAAACATGGACACTTCCGAACATCATTATCGGGTGTAACAACCGGTCTATGAACACGGATAAACCCCGAGCGCTATGCGGGAGATACTTCAACCCGATACCGATGGTAGGCCTCAGGGGTTATTTTGTAATGAATGTATGATTACAACTGTGTTACTTCGCGCCCTTTGAAATCCCGGCTTCGGCAGCCTCTTGGGTCTCAAAAGTCGGAAGCAGCGTGGAGACGTGGGTGACGTCGAACAGCGTCTTAAGACGGTCGCTTAATCCACACACGGCGAAACCCAACTTGCGATTCTGGCACGACGTGAACACACTGACGACGCAGCCCAATCCCGCGGAATCCATATAGGGAACGCCCACTAAATCCACGATCACCGGCTTCGTTAGTTCCTGCCGCGAGACGGTTTGGAAATCGAACAGCGTGCGAATGGTAAGCGGGCCGCTCAGCTTCATCACTCGCGCACCGGACACACTATCCACAACGTCGATCTTAAAGGATTCTGGAGATGAGTTCACAAGTTAACTAATGTAACAGGACAACATTTACTATCCGTGACTATTGTATGACGGTTGCGTTACGCGCGAATGGCCGCCCGTGCCTCGGGAATCCGGATGGTAAACGTGGTGCCTTTTCCGAGCTGACTTTCCACTCCCACCGTTCCTCGCATTCGCTCCACGACGTGCTTCACAATCGACAATCCCAAACCCGTGCCGCCCACTTCGCGCGACCTCGCCTTATCCACGCGATAAAACCGCTCGAAAATTCTCGGCAGGTCCGCATGCGGGATTCCGACCCCCGTATCGGCGATGCTCACGGCCACCATGCCGGATGGTTCGCGGCGCACACTGACGCGAACCTCGCCACCGGAACGATTGAATTTGATCGCATTCGCCAGCAAATTCAGCACGGCCTGTTCCAGCCGCAGCCGGCTGCCCGCCACGTGAAGATCTTCCACCGCATTGCGCTCCAGCTTCACGCGTCTATCGCGAGCTTCCGATTCCACCGTCAGCAACGCCGATTCCACCACAGTCTTCACGCCGATGATTTCTTGATCTCCCGCCTCGCCCGATTCCAGTTCGGAAAGCACCAGCAGATCCGCCGAAATGCTGCCCAGCCGCACGGCGTTCGCGCGGATGATTTCGACAAATTGCGCGCGGTTCTGCGTGTCTTCCAGCGCTCCCTCGAGCAGCGTTTCCGCATAGCCGATGATGCCGGCGAGCGGCGTCCGCAATTCGTGCGAAACGTTGGCGACGAAATCCTTGCGCACCTGTTCCAAGCGTTCGAGCTCGGTGATGTCGTGGAAGATCACGATGGCACCGTTGCCGGCCACCATCGCGATGGCCGTGGCCTGGACGTCGAACACGCGCGTGGTCATCGGCGAAAGCTTGATGCGTAGCGCGCCGGGCTCGCCGCTCGATACCACGCGCCGGATCAGAGCGTGGACCTCCGGATCGCGCAGCAGCTCGATTAACGGCGACCCTTCGAAATGATCGCCGCGAAACTCAATCGCCCTGAGGAACGCCTGATTGCAGAAGGTGACGCGCAAATCCCGATCCACCGCCAGTACACCTTCCGCCATGTTCGCCAGAATCGCCTGCCGCCGCGCCGACTCAAACCGCAAGCTATCCACCAGCGCGTGCAATTCTCCGGCGACCGAGGTGAGCGATCGTTCCAAGGAGCCCAGGTCGTCACCCGGATCGTACGAGGACTTTGTCTCGGGAGCCGTGCCCGCCAGTCCATCCGCCACGCGCTTGAGTCTGCGCACTTTCTTGGTCAATGACCGTGTCACAAAAAACGCGATCGCAAGCGCGACCGCCGCAGCCAGAAACGCGATTTCCAAAACCCTCGCGCGCACCTCTGCTGCGACCGGCATCCCCATGGCATGCCCCGCATATTCGGTCAGCGTGTAGTAAATGGCGCCCAGCGTGGCCCCGAGCAACGCCACTGCGAAGATCGCCAGCCTGGAAAATAATGAGCGGAACATATTATCAAGGACCTCGATGAAACGGCCATCCGGTCTACAGCAGCCGTCCCGTTGCCATCTCCGGGACTTTCGTCTTCAAGCCTAGCAATTCGCAAGCCCCGCGAGCGAGCAGCTTGCGAGTGTGTTGCTCATTCTACATTCTCCGAGGAAACCAGCGCGCGCCGACCCGAATCGACTGAGAGCTTTGCCGTCGATCTCCCACTAGTCTGTATGACTCCGGCAATTCTGGCTCTGCTGATTCTCCTGAACGCGTTTACGCCTTCCTCCGCCGCGGCGGAATCCAAAACTGCGGCGGCCAAAGCCCCAGCGCAAGGATTCTCCGCGCAAGACGACAAATTGATCGAAGCGGCGATTCGCGCCAAACTCGCAAAATCGAAAATCGGGAAGGACGGCTTTACCGTGCGTGTGCAAGGCGGCGTCGCTTATTGGGAAGGCACGACGACGATCCCGCAACATAAAGGCGCGGCCACGCGCATGGCCCATACCGCCGGGGCTCCGAACGTCATCAACAATATCAAAGTGAACGGAGCCGGGACCCCTGCGGCACGTACGACGACCGCCGCGCCGGCGAAAGCACCGTCCCCGGCGACAACTGCGGCACCCAACGCCGCGGCGAATGCGGCAGCAAGCTCGGCGGCCGCACCTGCAACGACACCTGCGACAACCCCTGCGATAACACCCGCCTCAACTCCGGATTCCGGACTCCGCCGCGTGCAAGTGAAACCCGCCTCATCGCAAAACGGGCCGCCGCAATAACCAGCGGAATTTGCGAGCAAGCCCCATGCGTCAGCTTGGAGCTTACAGAAAACTTGGAACTCTACAGGAGAAAAGACCGGCTAATTCTTCCGCGCCACGACTTGGCTCAGCGTGGCGGCATAGGACGCGATGCCCTGATATAGCGCATCGGCGATCTTCTGCCGATGCTCCGGCTTGCGCAGCAGCGCTTCGTCGGTGGCATTCGTCAGGAATCCGATTTCGGCCAGCACGCTCGGCATGTTCGCTCCGATCAGCACCACAAACGGAGCCTTCTTCACGCCGCGATTGCGAGCCGCGTCGTTCGCATTGTTAGAAAGCTTTGCAAGCGACGTCTGCAGCCGCCCGGCCAGTTCTCGCGATTCGTCCACCTTATCGCGCAGCGCGATCTTCTGCAGCAGATCCTGCAAATCGTGGATCGACATTTCCGAGCCCGCGTTCTCGCGCGTCGCCAGATCCAGCACCGATTTGTTGGTCGTAAAGTTGAGGACAAACGTTTCCACCCCGGCCGCCGAACGGAACGGCGACGAGTTGGCGTGAATCGAAAGGAACAGATCCGCCTTGTGTTCGTTGGCGATGCGCGTCCGTTCTTCCAATCCCACGTAGACGTCATCGGAGCGCGTCATCACCACGTCGCTCCCCATGTTTTCGCGAATCAGCGCGGCCAGGCGTTTCGCAACATCCAGCGACAAATCTTTTTCAAGATAACCGGAGGGCCCATGCGTGCCGACGTCGTTCCCACCGTGCCCGGCATCGATCACCACGCGCCCCAGTTTCAATCCCAGCGTACGGACTAACGAACGATCGTTCATCGCACCGGGCTTCGCCGGCAGCACTTCTTTCACGTCGTCTCTATCGGAAACAGAACGGTCGGAAACAGAACGGTCGGAAGGCGTTTTGTCGAAACTGGTCTTGTCCGAACCGTTTTCGGAAAATGTTTGCGTCACGACAGGCTCCGGCGGCAGCGACGCCATCAAAGTCCCGGCCCTTCGACCTTCGTTCCGATTCTCGGCCGTCGTCTCGCTCGTCGATTTGTCGTTCATCGATTTATCGTTCGTCGACTTATCGACGTTTGCCGCCTCGGAATTCTTCACCGTCGCGGATTTCAGAGCCGATCGCAGTGTCTCGCGCGGCTTCGGTGTTAGGGCTGGCGGTACGGCTGGCGTCGCTACTGGCATCGCCGCCGTTTTCGTCGGTGATTCGCCATTCGTCTCCCATCCTTTCACCGCCATAGGAGCGTTCAAGGAGACGGCCGCCGAACTTACGCTGGGCTCTGCACTCGAGGGAACCGCGACCTTCGCGGCGTTCTTTGTCATCGACGCACTCGGCATCCCCATCTTCGTCAGCGG
>Ga0182030_10004438_pt1 | contig 29904 bp, 27 predicted proteins | sample 812S3MmetaG_FD_121299 | JGI IMG/M metagenome (GOLD analysis project Ga0182030, IMG submission 121299) | Permafrost microbial communities from Stordalen Mire, Sweden - 812S3M metaG (Illumina Assembly) | ecosystem: Environmental > Terrestrial > Soil > Wetlands > Permafrost | place: Sweden...
CATGCACGGCGATCTGCCGGAGCACGTGTTCGCCGCTATCAAGGCCACCGGCGTGCGGCCGGAATCGGTCACGCTCGAGATCACCGAGAACGCGATCATCGACACGAGTACGGGCGCGGGCGCGGTGCTCGAGCGTCTGCGCGCCGGCGGCGTGCGCATTTGCGTCGACGACTTCGGCATCGGCTACTCATCGCTGCGCTACTTGAGCCTCTTTCCGATCAACAGCTTGAAGATCGATCGCAGCTTCGTGTCCGGCACGGGCGAAGGGATCGAGAGCGAACCGATCTGCCGCATGTTACTCGACCTCGCGCGCTCGCTCGAGCTGACCGTCGTCGCCGAAGGGATCGAGACCCCCGAACAAGCGGACCGTCTGCTGGCGTTAGGCGCGACGACCGGTCAAGGCTACATCTTCTCGCGCCCGATCATCCCCGAACGCGATGGCCCAATCGTGCTCCCCGACATTCTCCTCAAAGGCCGGCCGGTCGGAGTTTCCGCCTAGACCTTGTCGACGTCGAAGCGTTCGGCCGCTTCCATGATGATGCGCCGGGCTTCGCCTGCATCCGACCAGCCGTGGGTGCTTGTCTTCTTGCCTTCGAGCAGTTTGTACGTGGCGAAGAAGTGTTCGATCTTGCGGAGCTGATGCGCGAAGATCTGCGTGTAGTTGTGAACGTCGGCATATTCGGGCTCACCGACCGGCACGGCCAAAACCTTGTCGTCGGACTTGCCGTCGTCGGTCATGCCGAGGATGCCGATCGGACGCGCGACGACGAGGCAGCCGCTGAAAGTCGGCTCCGAGACGAGGATCAGGACGTCGAGCGGATCGTCGTCGAGCGCGAGCGTCCGGGGTGCGAAGCCGTAATCCCCGGGATAGTATACCGGTGAGTGCAGCGCACGGTCGAGCCGGAAGATGTCGAGCGACTTGTCATATTCGTACTTGTTGCGCGAGCCGCTCGGAATCTCGACGATCACGTTGATCGCCTCCGGCGCGCGCTCGCCCAGCGGAAGCATGAGCCGGTTTTGGCGCGAATCCAAGGTCACCGCTAGCCGCTTCCCGCCGGTGCGTTCACGCGCCTCCGGTCCCGCTCATACGGGCGCGGTTTCGTTGATCGCCGTCAGCTCCCAGCCGTCGGCATACGATCCGCGCGCGCGAAGAATTCCGGCCGGCGAAAACTTGATGCCCTGCGCAACCGGATCGGCGCCGCTCGCACCGGACCGGCTGAGGCTGCGCACGATACCGTGCATCACCCCCGCATGGCTGACGATCAACGCTCGTTCGGTCGTACCCATCCGCTCCGTTGCCTCGCGCAAAAAGCCGTCGACGCGTTCGCAGAGCGCATCCCACGATTCGCCGCCCTCGGCCGTGTAGTACATCGGCGCCTTCTCGTTCTTTGCATCCAGCTCGGGCCAACGCGCGACGATCTGGTCCCACGTCAGGCCTTCCCACCGGCCGAAGTGCATCTCCCGCAGCAGCGGCGTGAACTCGATGTCGATGGCGCGCTCGGCGCAGATCGTTTCAGCCGTGGTGCGCGCACGCGAGAGATCGCTCGCCAACGCGCGGTCGAAGTGTTCCGCGCGCAAGTGCGCAGCGAGGGCCTGCGCTTGCGCCAGGCCCTCGTCGTCGAGCGGGATGTCGGTTTGGCCCTGGAAGCGCCGGTCCGCATTCCAGGCCGTGCGCCCATGCCGGACGCAGATCAATTCCATCCGGCCTACTTCTTGATGAACGGACGTCCTTCATGCGCCACGAGCAGGTCGTGCATGTCGTTGGCGTGCTCCTCTTCCACCGCGAGAATGCCTTCGAGCATCGTGCGCGTGGTCGAGTCTTTCGCGCCGAAGTAGTTGATGAGTTCGCGGTAATGGTCGATCGCGATGCGCTCGGCGATGAGGTTCTCCTTCAGCATCTCGACCAGGTCGGCTTCGGACGGACCGTATTCTGAAGCCGAGCGCGAAACCAAATTCTTCGGATCGAAATCCGGCGTTCCGCCGAGCTGGTTGATGCGCTCCGCGAGCTGCATCATGTGACCCTGCTCTTCTTTGGCATGCTGCAAGAACTCGGCTTTCGGTCCCTCGCTCGCGATGCCGGTTGCGGCCACGGCATGCATCGTGTAGCGCAAAACGCAGACGATCTCGGTCGCGAGCGCTCCTTGCAGCAGATCGATCGCCGTTTGCACGTTACCCTCGTAGGTATCCGTGATCGCGCCTTTGGAGATGCGTGCGCGCGCGTTCTTCCGCAGGGTCGCGACGTCGGTCAGAAACGGTTTATCGGCGGCGCCATTGCGCGCCTTCGCTGTAGTCGGCATGCCCTGCGGTTACCCGGCTCGCTTGGTCCCGAAACACTCTCCCAGGAGGCCTGCGAAACCGTTGGCGAACCACGGTGTGGACCGCAGCGTATCGGAGCGAAGCGGAGAGGAGCCGAGGACCACACCTATGAGCGATCGCGTGGCGGTCCGGAAGACCTACAAACTCTACCTGAACGGAGCGTTCGTGCGCAGCGAATCCGGGCGGACCGACAGCGTCGGCGGCGAGAACGTGGTGCGCGGATCGCGCAAGGACGTGCGGGATGCCGTTCAAGCGGCGCGCGCGGCGCACGAAAAATGGGCCGGCCAGACGCCGGCCAACCGAGGTCTCGTGCTCTACCGTTTGGCCGAGATGATGGAGGCCCGTGCGACGAGCCTCGCCGAGCAACTCGTGTTGGGCGGAACCGTCACCGCGGGGGCTGCGCAGCGCGAGGTCGAGGCGGCCATCGACCGTACGGTGTGGTACGCCGGCTGGGCCGACAAATACGTCGTGCTCGCCTCGGCCCGTAATCCCGTCTCCGGCCCGCACTTCAACTTCTCCACTACGGAGCCGGCCGGCGTCATCGGCGTCATCGCTCCGGACGAACCGGCCCTGCTCGGGCTGGTCACCGCGGTGCTGCCGCCGCTGGTCAGCGGCAACGCCGTGATCGTGGCCGCCTCGGAGCGCGACCCGCGCACCGCCGTCGTCTTCGCCGAGTGTCTGGCCACGAGCGACCTGCCGGGCGGCGTGTGCAACGTGATCACCGGCGTGCGATCGGAACTCGGGCCGGCGCTGGCCGGACACATGGACGTCGACGGCCTGCACGCCTTCGGCGTCGGGCGAGAGGCCGAAGTTGCGCTCGGCGAACTGGCGGCCGAGAGCGTAACCCGCACGCGCTTCGAGGATGCGCCGCCGGCCAAGGCGTGGTTCAAAGGATCCTACGACGATCTCGACCGCGTGCTCGCGTTCACCGAAATGAAAACGATCTGGCACCCCGCGCGCATTTGAAGCACGTCACCAGCATCGACGATCTGCGGGCGCTCGCCCAACGGCGCGTGCCGCGTGCGTTCTTCGAATACGCCGACCACGGGTCGTACACGCAATCGACGCTGCAGGCCAACCGCACCGATCTCGAAGCGATCAAGCTGCGGCAACGCGTCGGCATCGACGTCGACCGGCGCAATCTTTCGACCACGATCGCGGGCGAAGCCGCCGCGCTGCCGCTCGTCCTGGCACCGATCGGCCTGTCGGGCATGCAGCACGGCGACGGCGAGATCCTCGCTTGCCGCGCGGCGCAAGCCGCCGGGATTCCGTACACGCTCAGCACGATGTCGATCGACTCGATCGAAGACGTTGCCGCCGCAGTCGAGCAGCCGTTCTGGTTTCAGCTCTACGTGATGCGCGACCGCGGCTTCGTGCGCGAACTGATCGAGCGCGCGATCGCCGCCAAGTGCAGCGTGCTGATGCCGACCCTCGATCTGAACATCCTCGGCCAGCGCCACTGCGATGTGAAGAACGGCATGACGGTCCCGCCCGAGCTCACGCTGACCAACATCCTCGACATCGCATCGAAGCCGGCCTGGGCGTGGAGCGTGTGGCGCGGGAAGCGCAAGACGTTCGGCAACCTTGCGGGTCACGTGAGCGGAATGGACGGCGTCACGTCACTCGCGACCTGGGTTTCGCGCCAATTCGATCCGACGATGACCTGGAAAGACATCGAATGGATCCGCAGCCTGTGGCCGGGCAAGATCGTGCTCAAGGGTATCCTCGATCTCGAAGATGCGAAGATCGCAGCCACACTCGGCATTTCGTCGATCGTCGTTTCGAATCACGGCGGCCGGCAGCTCGACGGCGCGCCGTCATCGATCGCCGCGTTGCCGGCCATCGCCGATGCGGTCGGCAACGACGTCGAAGTGCTGTTCGACGGCGGCATTCGCACGGGCGCAGACGTGCTGCGCGCGCTGGCGCTCGGTGCGCGCGCCTGTTTGATCGGCCGCGCGTACGTCTACGGCCTGGGCGCGGCCGGCGAGGCCGGCGTGAGCCGGGCCATCGAGATCTTGCGCACCGAGCTCGACGTCGCGATGGCGCTGACGGGCACGACGTCGGTCCACGACGCGCGCCGCGCCGTCATTCGGTGATCGCGGTGAATTCGGCTTCGCTGAGCTTCGAGCGGTCGGTGCGCATGAACAGCGTGTACGCGGCGAGCGCGACGATGATGCCAAAGAACCACCCGCCCTGCCAGAAGATGTGCAGCGGCGCGTAGACGAGGCCCAGCACCGGAAGAATCCAGCCTACCACGAGCGCAGCCACGGCCTTCACGTTGGCGCCGCCCGAGTACGTGTAACGGCCGCCGTTCTGGTAGAGCGCAACGAGATCGAGGCGCAGCGCGCGCACGAGCCAGTAGTCGGCGATCGCGATCCCGTCGAAGGGGCCGAGCAGCGTTCCGTACGACCCGAGCCACGTGAAGATGTAGTTGCTGAATGCCGCCAGCACGTACCACGGCTGCATCAGGAGCGACAGCAGCCCGGTGAGGATCGCGCCGATCGCAAACGTGATCACGCGCGGCCAGAGGTTCTCGAACGCACGCGCCGGCGCCATGACGTTCGCGCCGACGTTGATCGTGATCGACGAGAGGATCACGACGATGCCGCCGATCAGCACCACGGCAGTGGGAAAGGTGAGCAGCAAGTCGACCGGATTCCAGAGCGCCTTGCCGTAGAGCGCCACGGTCACGGACGTGACGGCGATGCCGGTAAACGCGAAGAGCGCCATCACCACCGGCATCACCAGTTGTCCCTTCATTTGCCCGGACTGCGTTCGCGCGTAGCGCGAGTAGTCGGGGATGTTGAGCGCGAGCGTCGCCCAGAACGACACGACGCCGATCACTGAGGGGAAGAACGCCGCCCAAAACGCACCGCCCGCCAGCGTTCCGGGACTCGTGAGCATGTTGCCCACGCCGTGCACCGCGTTCGCACCCCAGATGAAGAGCGCGATCGCCGCCAGCGCCAGCGTCGGCGCGGCCAGCGCGGCGAGGCGTCCGATCGCTTGCGGCCCGCGCATCGCGATGCCGACGTTGAGGATCCAGAACAGACCGAACGCCACCCACAGGTGGAGGCTAAAACCCAACCACGCCGGCACCAAGCGGCCCGCGATCGCATCGAGTGCCAAGCCGCCAAACCATGAGTTGATCCCGAACCAGCCGGCTGCGATCACTGCCCGCGCCAGCGCCGGCAGATGCGCGCCGCGCGTGCCGAACCAGAGCCGCGCGAATACGGGATACGGAATACCGTAGCGTGTGCCGGCATGAGCAACGAGGAGAATCGGGATCAGCACGACGACGCTGCCGCTGAACACCGTCAGTACGGCTTGCCACCAGTTCATGCCGAGCGAGATCATGCCGCTGGCCAGTGAGTAGGTTGGAATGCACAGGCACATACCGATCCACAGCGACGCGAAGCGGTTCGAGCCCCAGTCGTGCTCCTCGCGCGTGCACGGCCGCAGGTCGTCGTTCCAGAGATCGGTGTTTCGCGATACCGCGTCGACGCCGTCGGCGTTGAGCGTGACGACGCCGTTCTCGAGAACCTGGGTCTTGGGCACTAAATCTCGACCATCTCGCCGTACGTTTCGGGACGGCGGTCGCGATAGAATTGCCAGGTGTTCCGCACTTCTTCGATGAGCCGGCGATCCATATCGCCGATCACGACCTCGTCTTTGTCGCGGCTCCCCATCGCCACGAACTGACCGCGCGGATCGACCAGATACGATTGCCCGTAGAACTCGCCCATGTTCCAAGGCGCCTCGAAGCCGACCCGATTGATCGCGCCCACGTAGTAGCCGTTGGCCACGGCATGCGCGGGCTGTTCGAGTTTCCAGAGGTATTCGGAAAGGCCGGCGACGGTAGCCGACGGATTGAACACGATCTCGGCACCGTTGAGGCCGAGCAGCCGCGCGCCTTCGGGGAAGTGGCGGTCGTAGCAAATATACGCGCCGATGCGCGCAAACTTCGTCTGGAACGTTTGGTAGCCCGCGTTGCCCGGCTTGAAGTAGTACTTCTCCCAGAAGCCGCAGCCGGCCGGACCCGCCGCGACTTGCGGGATGTGATTCTTGCGGTAGATGCCGAGCACCGACCCGTCGGCGTCGATGATCACCGCGGTGTTGTAGTACACGCCGCTGATCGTTCGTTCGTAGAGCGGCACGACGAGCGCGATGCCCAGTTCGCGCGCGAGGTCTTGCATCAAGCGCGTGGTCGGGCCGTCGGGCACGAGTTCCGTCGCCTCATACCACTTCGGGTTTTGTTCGGTGCAAAAGTACGGGCCGTAGAACAGCTCTTGTAAGCACACGATCTTCGCACCGCGCTGCGCCGCTTCGCGGATCATGCGCACGTGCTTCTCGATCGCGACGCGCTTGTGCACCTCGACCGGTTCTCCGCCGGCGGTGTCGTGGTGGGCCTGGATCAGGCCGATGGTGACGATGTCGCTCACGCTGATGTGTTCCTACAGTTGTACGGGGCGGAAAGGAGCAGATTTTTGACGGATGCCGCCGCCGGTCTCACCCACGTACGCGCCGTCCTTGACGAGCACGCGCCCGCGCGAGATCACGTAACGCGGCGCGCCGTGCACGGTCATGCCTTCGAAGATGCTGTTGTCGGCCTTCATGTGATGGGTCGTGGCAGAGATCGTGCGCGTGGTCTTCGGATCCCATACGACGATGTCGCCGTCGCTGCCGACGGCAATCGTACCCTTGCGCGGGAAGAGCCCGAACAGCTTAGCCGGGTTCGTCGACGTCAGCGCCACGAATTGGTTGAGGCCCACGATCCCGCCGTTGACGATGCGTTCGTACACGATGGCCACCCGGTCTTCGATCGTCGGCGCGCCGTTGGGGATCTTGGAGAAGTCGTCTTTGCCGAGCTCCTTCTGCCCGCACATGAACGAGCAGTGGTCTGAACCGATGCTCTGCAGTTCGCCGTTCTTCAGCTTGCCGATCAGCACGTTCTGGTTCCACTTATCGCGCAGCGGCGGCGACATCACGTAATTGGCGCCGGCGAAGTCGGGCCGGTCGTAGTCGCTGGTGTCGCAGACCAGATACTGCGGACAGGTTTCACCGTAAATCGGCAGGCCGCGCTTGCGCCCGTCGCTGATCGCGTCGGCCGCGCCGCCGCTCGAGACGTGCACGACGTAGAGCGGCGAACCGGAGACTTCGGCCAAGTAGATCGCGCGCGCCGTCGCTTCCATTTCGAGCTGAACCGGGCGCGTGAGCGCGTGATACTTGGGCGCGGTTTGCCCGGCCTCGAGCGCTTCCTTGACCGTCACCTCGATCACGTCGCCGTTCTCGGCGTGCACTTGCACCAAGCCGCCGAACTTCGCCGCCGCCTGCATCACGCGGAAGATCGTCTCGTCGTCGACCTGCAAGATGTGCTTGTAGGCCATGAAGCACTTGAACGAGTTGACGCCCTCGCGCTCGATCATGAGCGGGATCTCTTCGAGCGTCTCGCGCCGCCCGTCGGCGATCGTCAAGTGGAACGCATAGTCGATCGAAGCCTTGCCGGCGGCCTTCTTCTCCCACGTCTTGAGACCGTTCGCGAGTGAATCGCCCTTCGTGTGCAAGGCGAAGTCCACGATCGTCGTCGTGCCGCCCAGCGCCGCCGCGGCCGTGCCGCTGGCGAAGTCATCGGCCGTGACCGTGCCGCCGAACGGCATGTCCAAGTGCGTGTGGGGATCGATGAAGCCCGGGAAGACGTAACTTCCCGATGCGTCGACGACGTCCGGGCCCGAGCCCGGGATGGAGCTGGCGATGGCGGTGATCGTGCCGTTTTCGATCAGGATGTCGGCCACGAAGTTATCCGTCGCCGTCACGATCGTTCCGCCCCTTACGATGGTACCGATAGCCGTTCTCTCCACGTGTTCGTGGTCTCACCGCTGTCGACGCGCACCATCGTGATGCAGTCGTCGACCGGGCAGACCATGCTACACAGATTGCAGCCGACGCAGTGTTCCTCGTCGACTTTCAGGGAAGTTTCGCCGCGCTCGTCGACGAGCCGGTCGATGCACTGGTGGGCCGCGTCTTCACACGCGATCCAGCAACGGTTGCAGTTGATGCAGGTATCGAGGTCGATGTTGGCCACGATCTTGTAATCGAGGTTGAGGTCGTTCCAATCGACGAAACGCGGGACGGTCTTGCCCACGATCTCGGCGACCGACGCGATGCCGCGGTCGTCGAGGTAGTTGTTGAGCCCCTCGATCATGTCGCCGACGATGCGGAAGCCGTCGCGCATCACGGCCGTGCAGACCTGCACGTTGGTCGAACCCATCAGCATGAACTCAACCGCGTCGCGCCAGGTCGCGATCCCGCCGATACCCGAGATCGGCACCGTGACCTGCGGATCGCGCGCGCAGTCGCCGACCATGTTGAGCGCGATCGGCTTGATCGCCGGCCCGCAGAACCCGCCGTGCGAGGATTTGCCGTCGACGTGCGGGATCGGATTCCAGGTCTCGAGGTCGACGCCCATGAGGCTGTTGATCGTGTTGATCAGCGAGATCGCATCGGCGCCGCCGCGCGACGCCGCGCGCGCGGTGTAACGTACGTCCGTGATGTTCGGCGTGAGCTTCACGATCACCGGAACCTTCGCCGCCTCTTTCGTCCAGCGCGTGATTTGCTCGACCAGCTCCGGATCCTGACCGACGGCCGAACCCATGCCGCGCTCGGACATCCCGTGCGGGCAGCCGAAGTTCAGCTCGAAGCCGTCGACCGGAACGGTCTGCACGGCGTTGACGAGATCGTGCCACGCCTTCTGATTGCAATCGGTCATCAGCGACGCGACGATCGCGCGATCGGGATAGGCGGCCTTGCACTCCGCGATCTCGCGCAGGTTGTCTGCCAGCGGCCGATCGGTGATCAGCTCGATGTTGTTCATACCGAGCATCTTGGCCGCGCCGATGTTGAGGCCGGCGAAGCGCGAGGTCACGTTGACGATCGGATCGCCGAGCGTCTTCCAAACCACGCCGCCCCAGCCGGCGGCGAACGCGCGCATCACTTGATACCCGGAGTTCGTCGGCGGCGCCGAAGCGAGCCAGAACGGGTTCGGACTGCGGATGCCCGCAAGATTACTGGACAGGTCGGCCACTAACGCGCTCCTTTCCGCAGAAAACCGTCGACGCTGCGGGCCGCCGTCTTGCCGCGTTCGGCAGCCTCGACGACCATCGCGTCGCTCGCCCCCGCCCGGAACATGCAATCACCCGCGGCAAAAACGCCCGGCTTGTTCGTGCGCATGTCCGCATCGACGACCACCACGCCGTGCTCGTGCACGACACCGAACGCGTCGAGCAGCGCGGCGAACTTCGACTGCCCGATCGCCGGGATCACGTTGTCGACCGGGATCACGTACTCGCTGCCCGGGATGGGACGCGCCGTGCCGGCCGGATCGGTCCGGATGAGTTCGAGGCCGGTGACGCGGCCGTCGGTCGCGATGATGCGATGCGGCAGCACGTTGAAGCGGAACTCCACCGCTTCGGTCTTCGCGAACTCGATCTCGAAATCGTAGGCGGTCATGCGGTCGGGCCCGCGGCGGTAGAACATCGTCACCGAATTCGCGCCCAGACGCTTCGAGGCGGTTGCGGCGTCGATCGCGGTGTTGCCGCCGCCGATCACGGCAACCGTGTCGCCGAGTCCCGGAACCACGCCGTCCATCTTCGCCGTGCGAATGAAGTCGAGCGCATCCCACACCCCGTCGGCATCTTCTCCGGGGATGGCGAGCTTCGGCACCTTGCCCATGCCGAACGCGATCACGACCGCGTCGTAGTCGGCCAGCAGCTTCTCGGCCGGAAGATCCGTGCCGACGTTCACGCCCGTTTGGATGTCGACGCCCAGACGGCGCACTTGCTCGGCCTCCCACACCGCCACGTCGACGGGCAAGCGAAACGGTACGATGCCATACGTGTTGAGGCCGCCGGCGAGATCGTCGCGCTCGAAGATCGTGACCGCATGGCCCATGACGGCGAGATCGCGCGCGGCCGAGAGACCGGCCGGGCCGCCGCCGACGACGGCGACGCGCATGCCGGTTGCCGGACCCGGCTTGAACAGCAGGCGGCCGTCCGCAATCAGCCAGTCCGTGGCGTGCTGCTGCAGTTGTCCGATGCGGATCGGCGAGTTGTCCGGCGCGTAGACACACGCGCCCTCGCACAGTTCGTCGGTCGGGCAGACGCGGGCGCAGCTGGCGCCCATGGGGTTGGCTTCCATGATCGTGCGCGCGCTGCCGGCCAGATCGCCCGCGGCGATGCGCCGGATGAAGCGCGGGATGTCGATCGAGGTCGGGCACGCGGCGATACACGGCGCGTCGTAGCAGTTGAGGCAGCGGTTGGCCTCGACCTTGACGTCGAGCGGTGTCATCGGTTCGGCCATCGGCGGACCGAGTACGCGGGACGAGTCCATCCGGGAAGGAACGAGACGCAGCCGCCGTAATCCTCTTTGTTTCTGGCCAACAAACCCATTGGAGAGACGCGCGTGATCGTCACCGAAGACCTCAAGACCCTGCACCGTGACTACGTCCTGACGCCCTGGATCGCTCAAGGCAACGTCGACGTTCCGGTGATCGTCCGCGGCGAGGGGTTCTATCTCTACGACGCCGACGGTAAGCGTTACGCCGATCTTTCCTCCGGGCTCGTCGCGGTGAATCTCGGGCACGGTCACCGCACCGTTCTGGATGCGATGCACGCGCAGATCGATCAGCTCTGCTTCAGCCCGCCGAGTTGGTTTCAGGACAGCCGGGCCAAGCTCGCTCAAGCGATCGTCGCCATTTCACCGTGGGGCGGTAAGGAAGGCGCCCGCGTCTTCTTCACCTCCAGCGGCGCGCAATCAAACGAAGACGCCGTCAAGTTTGCACGCATGCTCACCGGCCGGCACAAGGTCCTAACCGCCTACCGTTCGTTCCACGGCGCCGCCGCCGGCGCTGCAGCGCTCACCGGCGAGAACCGGCGTTGGAGCAACGAGCCGGAAACGATGCCGGGCGTCGTGCATTTCTGGGCCAACTATCCCTACCGTAGCCCCTTCCACAGCGAAGAGCCCGCCGTACAGGTCGAGCGCGCGCTGGCACATCTGCGCGACGTGATCTCGGCCGAGAATCCGGATTCGATCGCGGCCCTTTTGATCGAGCCGGTCGTCGGTTCGAACGGCGTCATCGTACCCGCCGACGGCTACCTCTCCGGGATCCGCGCGATCTGCGATGAGTTCGGCATCCTGCTCATCCTCGACGAGGTTATGACCGGATTCGGCCGTACCGGCGCGGCGTTCGGCGCAATTCGCTTCGACGTGGTGCCGGACATGATCACCTTTGCGAAGGGCGTCACGTCGGCGTACGCACCGCTGGGCGGCGTGATGGTGCGCGAATCGCTCGCGCAAGCCTTCGACACGCGGCCGCTCGGCGCGGGCCACACCTACAGCGGCCACCCGCTCAACATGGCCGCCGGCATCGGCGCGATCGCCGCATATCATGCCGGTAACTACTTCGAACGCGGGCGTACGACGATCGAAGGCTGGCTGCGTACGAAACTCGGGAAGATCAAGGACAAACACGAGCTGGTCGGCGACGTGCGCGGGATCGGCGCGTTCTTCGCGCTCGAGTTCGTGTCGGATCGCGCGAAGCGCACCCCGTTGATCCCGTGGCAGGGCAAGAGCATGGGCGTCATGCCGACGCTCTTCGGTGCGCTGCGCAAAGCCGGCGTGTACGCGTTCGGCCGCTACAACCTCATCCACATCGCGCCGCCGCTCACGGTCGAGGAAGCGGAACTCGATGAAGCCCTGGCCTCGCTCGACGATGCCGTCGGCCAGCTCGAAAACGCCTACGCGGCCTCGCAAAAGTAGCCAGCCTTACTGTCGATACTGCGCGATCGGCGCAGCGTGAAAATTGCCACCTATAACATCAACGGCATCGAGAAGCGGCTAGACAATCTCCTGGCTTGGTTGCGCGCGGCCCAACCCGATGTCGTCTGCTTGCAAGAGATCAAATGCCGCAACGCCGCCTTTCCGAACGCCGAGTTGGAAGCCGCCGGTTACGGCGCGATTTGGCGGGGTCAAGGGCCGCACCATGGCGTTGCTATTCTGGCGCGCGATGCCGAGCCGATCGAAACGCGCTGCGAACTTCCCGGCGACCCCAGCGACAGCGAAGCACGCTACATCGAAGCGGCGGTGAACGGCGTGCTGGTCGGCTGCCTCTATCTTCCCAACGGCAATCCGCAGCCCGGACCCAAGTTCGACTACAAGCTCGCCTGGTTCGCGCGTCTTCTCACGTACGCGGCCGAACTGCAAGCGGCGAACGTGCCCGCCGTGCTGGTGGGCGACTACAACGTCGTTCCGACCGACGCCGACATCTACGACATTCGCTCGTGGCGCGACAATGCGCTCGTGCAGCCGGAACCGCGCGCGCTGTTCGCGCTCATGAACGAGCGCGGCTGGACCGACGCGCTGCGTTCACTCCATCCCGGCGAGCCGATGTACACGTTCTGGCACTACTTGCGCAAACGCTGGGAGCGCGATGCCGGCATGCGCCTCGATCAGCTGATGCTCAGCCGCGCGCTCGCCGAGCGCCTAACGGATAGCGGCGTCGACCGGGGCGTGCGCGGGGAGCCGAACGCGAGCGATCACGCCCCCGCATGGGTCATTTTACAGTAGGGAAGATGTACTCGGCGCCGGATGCGGCCTTGGGCCAGCGCGTCGTCGTCGTTTTCAGTCGCGTGTAGAACCGCACGCCTTCCATGCCGTGCATCGCATGGTCGCCGAAGATCGAGCGCTTCCAGCCGCCGAAGCTATGAAACGCCATCGGCACCGGGATCGGAACGTTGATGCCCACCATGCCGGCTTGCACCGCGCGATCGAAGTTGCGCGCCGTACCGCCGTCGCGCGTGAAGATCGACGTCCCGTTGCCGAACTCGTGATCGTTCACCAAACGCAGCGCGTCCTCGAACGTCTTGACGCGCACGATGCCGAGCACGGGCCCGAAGATCTCCTCGCGATAGACGCGCATCTCGGGCTTCACGCCGTCGAAGAGCGTTCCACCAACGAAGAAACCGTCGCCCGCCGGTTTGAACGTGCGGCCGTCGAGGATGGCCACAGCGCCCTCGTCGATCCCGGTCTCGATATAGGACTTCACTTTGTCGCGGTGCGCGCCGGTCACGAGCGGCCCCATCTCGACGCCGTCGTCGAGACCGCTGCCGACCTTGAGCGCGGTAATCTTCGGGCTCAGCCGTTCGATCAGCGCATCGGCGACGTCATCGCCGACCGCAACCGCGATCGAGATCGCCATGCAGCGTTCGCCGGCCGAACCGAAGGCCGACCCCATCAGCGCGTCGACCGCCGCATCGAGGTCGGCATCGGGCATGACGACCAGATGGTTCTTCGCGCCGCCCAGGGCTTGCACGCGTTTACCCGCCGCGGTGCCGGTCTTGTAGACGTACTCGGCGATCGGCGTCGAGCCGACGAAGCTCACGGCCTTGATCCCCGGGTGCTCGAGGATCGCGTCGACCGCGACCTTGTCGCCGTTGACGACGTTGAAGACGCCGGCGGGCAGACCCGCCTCGCTCAGCAACAGCGCGATCTCGATCGCGAGCGACGGATCTTTTTCGCTCGGCTTCATCACGAACGTGTTGCCGCATGCGATCGCGACCGGGAACATCCACATCGGCACCATCGCGGGGAAGTTGAACGGCGAGATGCCCGCGCACACGCCCAGCGGCTGACGGCGCGCGTGGCTGTCGACGCCGGTCGAGACCTGTTCGGTCAACTCGCCCTTGAGCAAGTGCGGAATGCCGCAGACGAATTCCACCACCTCGAGCCCGCGCGCGAGTTCGCCCTGCGCGTCGCTGAACGTCTTGCCGTGTTCGGCGGTGATCATCGCCGCCAAATGATCGGCGTCGCGCAGCAGCAGTTCCCGGAAGCGGAACATCACGCTCGCGCGGCGCGACGGCGGCATGTCCGCCCAGGACGGAAACGCGGCCGTGGCCGCCGCTACGGCCGCATCGACTTCGGCTTTGCTCGCGAACGCGACGCGTCCGGTTTGTGCACCCGTGGCCGGATTGAACACCTCGCCGCTACGGCCTGAGGTGCCGGCAACACGTTTACCGCCGATGAAATGCCCGATCTCGGCGACGGCGGAAGAGGGTTGGAGCGTTTGCATTGCGGGTCTCCGGCGAAGCGTGGAACCAGAGGATATCGCCGGAAACCCGTGCTTTTCCTAGAGCTTGAAGAGCGGGAACAGCCGCTGGGCGTTCTTCTCGAAGATGCCGTTGAGCTGGTCTTTGGTGAGCCAGTCGATGCTTTCGATCGTCGGCTTCAGGTCGTCGTAGGCCTTACCGGTGACGGGATCCTTACCCGAGCCGCTGCCCGGGCGTTCGGTGCCGAACACACACCGGTCGGGGCCGACAACGTCGAAGAGCAGCTCGAGCGACTTCTTGTTGTGGATGCAGGTGTCGAACCAGAAGCGTTTGAGCGTCGCGTCGAACGTCTCGGTACGCAGCGTCGACTTGCCGGCCACGGCCGCGCTCTTCGCTTCCGATGCGCCGCGAAACTCGAAGCCGGATTCCGACTTGCCCTTGTGCATCTCGCGGTTCGAACGCCAGCGGCCGATCTGGTAGGGAATCGAGCCGCCGCCGTGGCTGACCATGAGGTTCAGCTCCGGAAAGCGATCGAACACATCGGAACGCGCGATCGACGTAATGGCCAAACTCTCTTCGGTCACGAAGTGCTCGTCGTACGTTTCGCGTCCGCAGCAGCCGCCGCTGTGAATGTGTAGCGGGATCTTCATCTTCACGGCTTTTTCGTAGAGCGGATACCAGTACGGATCGGCCAGCGTCGGGGTTTGATCCAACCCTTCGCCGGGATCCGGATTGAGCAGAACGCCGACGAAGCCCAGTTCGTTCACGCAGTAGTCGATCTCGTCGAACACGACCTCGATCGGCTTACCCGAACATTGCGGCAATCCGGCCACACCGCGAAAGCGCGTCGGATGAAACTTGATCGTCCTGGCGATCTGTTCGTTGTTCGAGCGAGCCCACAGTTGCGCGTCGCTCAAGCGGCCGCGATGAATCATCATGAACGGTCGCGGCGAAAGGAATTGGATGTCGGTGCCGACCTCGTCCATCAGTTTGACGTTGCTGTCGGCCGATTTCTGCAGGTCGGCCTCGGGGATCATCGCGAGGGCCGCACCGTGCTGGCCGCCCGAAACGATCAAGGTGCTCCGGTAGCCGTACAGCGACGGCGGAGCCACCAAGTGTGCGTGCGCATCGATAATCATAGGCCGGGCCTTCGCTGCCCGAAGGCGCCTTCTTCCTTCCCCCGTTGACGCCGGATCACGGGGGGCTCGGCACGCAAGGGGAGTATGGCACGGGCATGAGCGTTCTGATCACCGGCGGGACCGGATTCATCGGACTCCACACGTCCCGCGCGTTCCTCGATCACGGTTATGACGTCGTTTCGACCCAATTTCGCGTACGGCGCGAACTCGCCGAGGTCGAAGCGCACCGGGCGAGCCGCTTTCACCGCGAAGTCATCGACGTCACCAGCGCCTACGCGCTCGACGCGCTGTTCGAACGGCACGACATCGACCAGGTGTTGCACCTTGCGACCACCGCCGTCGGCGGGCCGCCGGCCGCGGAAGACTTCCGCGTCAACATGGACGGCATGATCGTGATCCTCGAGGCCGCGCGCCGCAATCGCGTCAAACGCGTGGTCGTCGCGAGTTCGATCACCGCGTACCACGGTCTCGAAGGACCGTTTCTCGAGAGCATGCCGATGCCGATCGCGTCCAACGGGCCGACCTGCGCGTTCAAGAAAGCCGGCGAGATCACCGGGCTGCACTTCGCCGATCGCACCGGGCTCGACGTAGTGTTCGCGCGCATCGCGTTCGTCTACGGTCCGCTCTATCACTCGTTCACCAACGCGCCGAGCCGCATCGCCCACGCCGCCGTCCGCGGCCTGCCGGATGCCGGCAAGGCGAAGCTACTGGCGGGCGATAATTTCGACTATCTCTACGTCACGGATTGCGCGGATGCGCTCTTCCGCATGCAAACGTCAACAGCGTTGAAAGAGTGCATCTATAACGTCGGCGGCGGGACCGCGGTACCGCTACCGCAGGTGCTCGAAGCCGCCCGCGCCGTGAAGCCGGGGATCGAGTTCGCCTTCGCCGAGGGCCAAGATCCGTTTCACAAACCGTCGTCGTACATGGACATCAGCCGCTTCACGCGCGACACCGGCTGGACACCCGCGCACGACATCAACGCCGGCATGGCCGCCTACATGGCCTGGCTCAAAGACTTCGAAGTTTAACGCGCTTCTGTCACCCCGAGCTTGTCGAGGGGCAGTCGTAATCGTTGTTGTCGAGCGTTGCCCAGCTAATTGCAACGATGCTCGCTGTCCCTCGACTACGCGCCCTGCGGCGCTCCGCTCGGGATGACAGGGGTGGAGGAGAGAGAGGGATTCGAACCCTCGACACTCTTGCGAGTGTGCCGCCTTTCCAAGGCGGTGCATTCGACCACTCTGCCATCTCTCCGTAGTCGACTCGCCCCGTTCTTCCAAGTGTGAGCGCTCCCCTCGAACGTTTTCCTAAGCGCCGACGTTTGTAGGATAGGTAGGCTCAAAATGATCGCTCGCGTAGCTGCCGCTCTCATGGCAGCGCTGTTCTTCTGCGTGTCCAGCCGATGGGTTGCCGTCGAAGCCGCCCCGCGCCCCGACGTGCTCGTAGTCGGCGGAACGCCGGCCGGCGTCGCTGCGGCGCTGGCTGCGGCCGGCCTCGGCGACGACGTCACGATCGTTTCGCAGCGTCCGGTCTTCGGCGGGGTGCTAACCGACGCCACGATGGACCAATGGGATCTTAATCTGGCCCCGGACGGCGCCCAGATCGAGGGCGGCATCTTCAGCGAGATCCACGCCGCGCTCGGCGATGCGTTTACGCCGGCGGACGCAGCCCGCGTGTTCGGCAACCTCGTAGCGAGCGAGCCGCGCATTCACGCGATCGTGAACGCCAAACCGGCGTCGGTGCACGTCAGCGCGGTCGCCGGCGGATCGGAGGTCGACGACGTTACCTTCACCCGGGACGGCAAACCCGACTTCACGATCGCCGCGCCCGTCGTCATCGATGCTACCGACGACGGCGATCTTGCCGCGCTTGCGGGCGCACGCTACGACGTCGGGCGTCAGGACACCGGCATCGATGAAAAGATGCAAGCCGTGACGTTGATGTTCACCTTCGAGGGAGTCGATTGGGCGGCGCTCGCCGCAGCGTATGATCCGCGGGTCGACGGCGCCGGCGGCGTGCTGGGCCGCCGGGCTTGGGGCTACGCTAAGCTCATGGAAGACTACCGGCCGCTCTCGAGCGACGTACTCGTGCGCGATCTCAACCTCGGTCACGAAGACGACGGTTCGGTCAGCGTCAACGCGATCGACGTGCTCGGCATCGACGGCCGCTCGGCAAGCGACCTCTTGCGCGCGCGCATGCTCACCGAGGACGAGGCTCCGCACTTGCTGACGTACTTGCGCGATCGCCTGGCCGGTTTCGAGGATGCGCGCATCGGGCACTTTGCCGAGGCCGTCTACGTGCGCGAGACGCGCCACGTGCTGGGCGACGAATGGCTCACGGCCGACGACGTCTGGGACGGCGTAATTCCGGCCGACAGCATCGGACTCAGCTCGTATCCGCTCGATCTCCACCCGGTCACTGCAACGACCGTGCTCGCCTACGCGCCCGTGCGTCACGTCTACGGCGTTCCGTTCGGGACGCTCGTGCCGCGCGGCTTCACGAACCTGATGATCGCGGGCCCGTCGATCTCCGCCTCGCACGAAGCCGCCGGCAGCGCCCGCGTCATCCCGACCACGATCGAAGAAGGCCAAGCCGTCGGCACCGCCGCGGCCCTCGTTAACGCCCGGCACATCACCGTTGCCGAACTCGCCCAAACCCGCGCTGACATCGCCGACTTGCAAACCGGCCTGCGCGACGCGGGCGCGATTCTCGCCTATAACGGCAACGCGCTTGCCCACGTCCACACGACGCGGCCCGCGCACAAGGTCGTCGCCTAGCGGTCGTTGATGTTGAGCTTGCGCGGCCGCGTCAGCACGCGCTCGTACACATACGGAACCTCACCGGCGGGCCCATCGCCGGTTTGGGTAGAGCGTCCTTCGGCATAGCCCGCCGCACCGCCGAACGCGCCTTTCACCATCTCGCCGAGGCCGAACATTTCGGCAACGCCGCCGATCAGTTCCATAAAGTCGCCGTCCATCAGACGCTAATCGTTGAGACCGATCTGGAACATCGGCGAGATCTTCGTCTTCTCGCCGCGTTTCACGATCGAGGTGCCGATGGCGAGAAACTCGATCACGTGCGGTTCCCAGACGTGATTCTTCTCGACGATGTTCATCCCGACGATGCCGGTGGCGCCGTGCGCTTCAGCCTCGGCCTGCATGCGGCTCATCGCGAGCTCGCGCGCGTCGTAGAGCGCCTCGGTATAGTTCTGGAGCTCAATGTTGTTGCCGAGCGTGCGAATCGATTGCATGAAGCCTTGATGCGCGATGTGATAGACGCAACTGCCCAAAACGAGCTCCGCCGGCACGTAACCCGCTTGGTGCAGTTTGTAGAAGTCTTGCACGGAGAGATCGCAGGTGAACGGTTTGTCGTGGACGGTGCGGTACGATGCGCCGGGCGGTGCTTTGACCGCGGTTCCGATCGCCGTGAACTCGAGCGCGTTCGGCGCCCAGATGTAGCCGCCGACTTCCAACCGCACGCCGACGATGCCGTCGGCGCCGAGCACCGCGGCCTCTTCCTCCATCCGGCTCATCGCGAGCTCGCGCGCTTGGTACATCGCTTGCGAGAGATAGCCGAGTTCCTGGTTCTGAAAGTAGTTGCCGATCTGGAAGCCAACGTGAAAGATCGAGCTGCCGAGCACCAGGCCCAGCGGCTGCATCTGCAGTTCGTCGAGCAGCACGAACTCGCTCACGGAGAGATCGCTCGTGAACATCGGCGCGCCGCCGACACCGCTCATGCGCCGTAAGCGCGCGATCGCATCTTGTGGAACGCCGCCCGGCGTCACCTCGACGTTGCGCGCCTGGTTCTGCTGGCCGGGACCAAAACCGAAGAAGCTCATCTATCTCTCCAAAAACCGGGTGAGGGTCTCGCGCGTGCGGCGGTCGCGTTCGACGAACGCGCCCAAGTCTTCGTAGAGTCCCCGCAGCCAAGCATCGAGATCGACCGTTTCGGTGCGCAGGGCGACGCCTCGCACCACTTTCGTCGCACTGGCTTCGATACCGCTGCGATTCGCGGCCAGGTTGTAACGCAGTGCCGAGTCGCCCGACGGAATCGTCAACTGCAGCGCTTCGACGGCGCCGAAGCCCATGCGGCCGCGCTGCACCGTGAGCAGTTGCGGAACGAGTTGCTGGAACCGTTCGGCGGCAACGGCGACCAATGCCGCCGGTTGCGGTCCGGCGTCGCGTTCGATGCCGTCGAGAAACGTACGTACGAGCGCCAGCGGTGCCGAAGTCACAGGTTCGGCCGGAGCGGCTTGCGGCAAATCGGCGATCGGACCGAAACGTTCGGCCAAGAACGCGCCGTTGGCGGCGATGCTCTCGGTGCTGCGGGCGGCGACCTCACGCAGGCGTTGCGCGGTCGCACGTTCCAGATGGTCGAGCTGCGCGACGAGCAACTCGTCCGGCGTGCGCCCCGTGGCATCGCGCTCGCCGCGCAGGCTGGGCGGAATGTCCAAGTACGCGCGCAACGTGTCGGGCAGATAACGCGCACGCGTCTCGCGCAGCGAGAACGTCGCTTCGTCGGTCACACCCGACTGCGCGAGCACCCGCTCGGCCTCGTCGAGCAACGCTTCGATGCGGCTCACCCGTTGCGCGGCCTCATCGGGGACGCGCATCATTTCCGCAGCAGCGGAGCCACCCGGTCGTAAGGCAGCCCGTAGAGCGTGATGCCGTTGGCTCCGGTCATCGTGCGCGCGCTGAAGATGGCGTCGTCGATCGCTTCTTCCGTTGCATCGACCGTGGCGGCAAACAGCGCATCGACGCGGTCTTCGTCCGTCTCGAGCGGCGGCCCGGTGATACCACCGGTGCGTGGATAGATGTGCGTGGTCGAAAACGCGAAGAACAAATCGCCGCTCGAGGTGTGGGAGGTGGCGCCGGTCCGCGCGAGCCCCATCGTCGCGCGCTTCGCGATATCGCGCAAACGCAGCGCATCGAGCGGCGCGTCGGTCGCGACGACGATGATGATGCTGCCGTCGGCCGCGCGGCCCGTCGTCGGCGCCAGTCCCGCTCGGCGCGGGTAGACCGGCAGCAAGTCGTTGGCCAAGGCACGTCCGACCGGTACCCCGCCGATCAGCAATTCGTTGCGCGACCCCGTGTTGACGTTCACGAGCACGCCCACGGTATAGCCGCCCAGATCTTTGGGCAACACGCGCGATGCGGAACCGATCCCGCCCTTGAAGCCGAAGGCGTGCATGCCGGTTCCGGCGCCGACGTCGCCCCGCGGGAAATCACCCGGCGCGGCTGCATCGAGCAGCGCCCCGACGTCCGCGGGCGACACGTGCCGGCCCTGAATGTCGTTCATCCCCTGGTCGTCGCATTCGGCCACGACCGGCAGCGGCACGTCGGCCCGGATCCCGATATCGGAATGCTTGCCGATCAGCCACGAGACGACGCCGTCATCGACGCGCCCTACGTTCAGCGTGTTGGTCAGCACGATCGGGGTCTCCAGAAACCCCGCCTGGTCGACCCAGTGCGCGCCCGTCATCTCGCCGTTTCCGTTGAGGTCGAACGTCGCCGCCGCGACGCGCTGCATCCACGGATCGGCGTTGGGCAGAATTCCGGTCGCCCCGGTCCGCACCGGGCCCACGCCCGGCACGAGCGGGCCGTTGCCCTCGATTTTCGTGACCTGACCGACCCGCACGCCGGGAACGTCGGTGATGCCGTCGACCGGCCCCGCCGGCAGCGTGCCCACCGTCACCGGCGATCGGGCTCCGGCTACCCCCGATCCCGCCACCGCAATACACGCTGCGAATGCCGCGACGAAACGCCCAACCCGTGTTCCGCCGCGAAATGCCACAGACGGGCTTTCCGCGGGCAGGGGTAGGCACACCCTCCTGCGCACGCGAAACCCGCCCCACTTGCCCGCCCCGCGCGGTCCATCCGAAGCCGAGGAGCAGACGCACATCAATGATCACGCTACCGAACCCCTCGCAGAGCCTCTCCGCCGATCTCAAGGCGATCGGCCTCGATCGTGTCGCCACCGTTCATCGAAACCTGACGATGGTCGCCTTGATGGAGCATGCCGTGCGCAACGGCGAGGGCCGTCTCGGACCCGACGGTCAGATGGTGGTCGAAACCGGCCGTCATACCGGCCGTTCGCCAAAAGATAAGTTTTTCGTCAAAGAGCCCGGCAGCGAAACGCATATCGACTGGGGTGCCGTCAATAAACCGATCGCGCCGGAAAACTTCGATGCGCTGCTCGTACGCGTCGGCGACTACTTGGCCGGTAAGGAAATCTACTCGCTCGATTGCTACGTCGGCGCCGATCCGCGTTACCGCATGCCGGTGCGCGTCCTGACGACCAGCGCGTGGCAGTCCCTCTTTTCACAAGATCTCTTCATCCGCAAGACGACGGCGGACGATGACTTCAAGCCGGAGTTCACGGTGCTCGACGCGGCGCTCTTCGAGGCCGATCCGGAACGCGACGGGACGCGCACCAGCACGTTCTGCCTGGTGAACTTCGCGCGCAAGATAGTGCTGATCGGCGGTACGCAGTATGCCGGTGAGATCAAGAAATCCGTCTTCACGCTGATGAACTACCTGATGCCGTTGCGCGGCGTGCTGCCGATGCACGCGTCGGCCAACGTCGGCCCCAAAGGCGACGTCGCGATCTTCTTCGGCCTCTCGGGGACCGGCAAGACCACGCTCTCCTCGGATCCGACCCGCCCACTGATCGGCGACGACGAACACGGCTGGTCGGCCGAGGGCGTTTTCAATTTCGAAGGCGGCTGCTATGCGAAGACGATCGCGCTCTCGCAAACCGCCGAACCCGAGATTTGGTCGGCCGTGCACCGCTTCGGGACCGTGCTCGAGAACGTCGTGATCGATCCGGTTACACGCGCGCTCGACCTGGATTCGGAAGAACTCACCGAGAACACACGCGCCGCCTACCCGATCGAGTTCATACCCAACATCGTGCCCGGCTCGATGGGCGGGAACGCGAAGACGATCATTATGCTGACGGCCGATGCGTTCGGCGTGCTGCCGGCGATCGCAAAGATGACGCCGGCCCAGGCGATGTACCATTTCCTCTCCGGCTACACGGCAGTGGTGGCCGGCACGGAAATCGGCGTGACCGAACCGACCGCAACGTTCTCGACGTGCTTCGGCGCCCCGTTCATGGTGCATCATCCCACCGTCTACGCGAAGCTGCTCGGCGAACGTATCGCGGAACACGACGTGCAATGCTGGCTCGTGAACACGGGCTGGGTCGGCGGTGCCCCGCCGGTCGCGAAACGGATGAAGATCGCCTACACGCGCGCGATGGTGAACGCGGCGATCGAAGGCCGGCTCGATGGGGTCGCGACGAAGATCGAACCGTACTTCAGGCTCGCCGTGCCGCAATCGGTGCCCGACGTGCCGCAGGAAGTGCTCGATCCACGCAAGGCGTGGAGCGATCCGGCCGCGTACGACGCTCAAGCCCACAAGCTCGCCGCGCGTTTTGCTGAGAATTTCCAACAGTTCGAAGCAGCAGCTTCACCCGACGTGCTCGCGGCGGCCATCAAACCCAAACCCTAACGTTTCCTCCGCGAAAGCCGGTGATTAACCCATGAAACGTGCCCTGTTCACGAGTCTTTTGGCTGGGGCGGCGGCGGCGCCGCGCATTGCCTCGGCGCAAAGCGCGCCGACGGTGATCCGCCTCGGCACCGCACCCGTGGAAAGCTACGCGCTCGCCTTTTACGGCGTCGACCGCGGCTTTTTCAAAGCCGTCAACCTCGACGTGCAGATCCAGTCGTTCAGCGGCGGCGGCGGGGTCATGACGGCGGCAGCGGGCGGGGCGCTCGACATCGGCTGCGCCAACGTCGGGGCACAGGCGAACGCATACATGCGCAACCTGCCGTTCGCGATGATCGCGGGCGGCGGCAACTACTCGAGCTCCTCACCGACGACGGTCCTCGCGGTTGCGAAGAACTCACCGTTCAAAACCGGCAAGGACCTCAACGGCAAGACGATCGGCTGCTCGACGCTCAAAGATCTGCAGCAAGTCTCGGTGATGAAGTGGGTGGATGCCAACGGTGGCGATTCGTCGACACTCAAGTTTCTCGAGATCCCGGTGCCCGAGATGGCACCGGCGCTGGTCGCCGGCCGGATCGACGGCGCCTGCGAACTCGAGCCATCGCTCACGTTCGCCAAGAACGACATCCGCATCTTTGGGAAGTGCTACGACGCGATCTCGAAGACGCTGACGATTACGACCCACTTCGCCAACAAAGATTGGCTCGACAAGAATCCGGCCGCCGCCAAGGCTTTCATCGGGGCGATGCGCGCGACCGCGCAATGGGCCAACAAAAACCAGGCGGCCGCTGCTCCGATCCTCGAGCGGATCTCGCAGATTCCAGCCTCCACGGTCGGCGTGATGAACCGCGTGTTGTTCGGCGAAAGCCTCGATGCCGCGACGATTCAGCCGGTGATCGACGCCACCGCCCAGTACAAGTTCATTCCCAAGACCTTCAACGTCTCCGAGATGTTCTGGTCGCAAGCCAAATCGTAAAAGCTTAGGCGGCTCGGCCCCCCGGGAAATACTCCGCGGTGGTATTCGTGAGGGGCCGAAAGCGATGAATTCGCTTGAAGCGAATTCACTTGACTTCGAGGTGCTCCGCGCCGTCCCACGGGCCGGCGCGTTCGCGCACGACCGAGAGCGTGCACCGGTCGCGGAAGTACGCCGCGACCGTATCCTCGGGGCAGATCTCCGCGATGCGCGAGAAAATGCGGCCCGCGGTAAGCAGCATGCCCTTACGGTATTCCGCCATGCCGGCAGCAAACTGCGGCTGGGTTTTGTCTTTGTGCTCGGCGAGCTCGTGCGCGTCGTTATCGTAGCATTCGTAGATCTCGACGGCCTCGGATTTGCCCTTGGCGCGCACGGCGCCCAGCGCGCGCAAGCGGAACTTGTGATCTTTCGGTAAGTTCTCGATCACCGAACCGCTCAGCAGCAGGTTGACGCCGAACGTTTTGGTCATGCCTTCGATGCGCGAGGCAAGGTTCACGGCATCCGCGATGACGGTCGTTTGCATTTGATCTTCGGCGCCGATCGTCCCGAGCATCAGCGATCCGCGATGCAGGCCGGTCCCGATCTTGATCGGCGCGTAACCGGCCAGCCGGCGGCCGTGATTGTAACGCCCGATCTGCTGACCGAGATCGACCGCAGCCTGGACGGCGTCGATGGCCGCGCCGGGAAAAAGCGCCATCACGCCGTCGCCGAGATACTTGTCGACGAAACCGCCGCGCGCGCGGATGATCGGCGTGACGTTGCGCAGATACGAGGTGAGGAAACTGAAGTTCTCTTGCGGAGTCAGCCGTTCGGAGAGTTGCGTGAAGTCGCGAATGTCGGAGAAAAAGACCGTCATCTCGCGTTGCATGTGGTCGCCCAGCTTGACGTCGGCCAGCGACTTGCGCTCGAGCATGTCGAGAAATTCGCGCGGGATGAAGCGGTGGACGGTCTGGGCGTTCTCCCACGCCGCGTCGATGATCATCGGTGCTTTGCCGGCGGCGCGAATCGGCATCACGGCGGTGTCCGGCGGGGGTGCCTTCGCCGTAGTATGGTTGGCAGCGTAAACGCGCAGCGCGGATGAGATGCGCTTGTGGATCAGCAGCGGGTTCGACCGATCGTGCGGTAAAATGACGTAATCGTCGGCACCGCGATGCAGGCACGCCTGCACGCGGCTCGTTGCATCGATACCGGCCACGACGATTACCGGAATGCGGCCGGTGGGACCGTGTTCGGTCTTCGCCGTCTTCAACAGCGCCAGCACGTCGTGGCTGTGCTGCATCACGTCGATCATCAGCAGGTCCGTGGTGCGCGCGATGAGCGTGGCGATCGCCTCGGCAGGCAGCAAGAACCGGACGACGGTGGTACCGTCGTCTTTTACGATCGATTCGAACGCCTGGTGCTCCTCCTCGGTGCCCCCGACGTACGCGATGCGGACCTGGGCCAAGCTATAACCCCCGTCGGCGCGTTGGGCAAGCAAGCGCCCCGTCCCCGCTACCGGGCCGGCGATGCGCCTAATTTTGTGATCGGCGACAAAAAAAAGCGGCCGCATCTGCGACCGCCTTTCAAGCTGCCAAATTGGATTAAATTTGGACGAGACGACGTCTAGAACAGGTTCCAGAGGTACTGATTGTAGATTTCGTGGTGGTACTGGACCTCTTCCGGCTTGACGAAGGTGCCGAGGAGGCGCGGGCAGCGATCGGCGCTCGCTTGCTTGAGCTCGGCGTAGCGGCCCTTCACGTCCTCGCCCAGGATCGTGCTGATCCAGCTCGAGTTGTTGAAGTCGGTCAGGGCGTCGTAGATGTTGTCGGGGAGGTAGCGGTCGGCCGTGCGCAGGTTCTTCTCGGGCGAGATTGCGCCGTCGAGGCCGGTCTTGAACACCGTGTAGAGCACCGCGTAGGGGTTGGCGTCCGGTCCGACCGAGCGGACCTCCACGCGCGAGCTGCGCTCGTTGCCGATCGGGACGCGAACCATCGAACCGCGATCGACGGCCGAGGCCTTGATCTGGTTGGGCGCTTCGAAGTGCGGGTCGAGGCGGCGATACGCGTTGACGCTGGCGTTGTAAATCAGGCAGGTGTCGCGCCCGACCGTCAAGATGCGGTCGATGAACTTCCAGCCGAAGTCGCTGAGCTTCTCGGCACCCTTCGCATCCCACATCAGGTTCTTGCCGCCCTTGCCGTTCACCGAGACGTTGGTGTGCATGCCGCTGCCGTTGACCCCGACGACGGGCTTGGGCAAGAAGCTCGCGCTCAGGCCGAGGTTGGTTGCGACCTGCCGGCAGATCAGCTTGTAGAGCTGGATCGTGTCGGCCGCGGCCGTGACTTCGCCGTAGCTGTAGTTGATCTCAAACTGCGAGGGCGCCACTTCCGGGTGGTCTTTTTCGTTTTCGAAGCCCATCGCGCGCTGCACTTCGGCCACGGTATCGATGAACTGGCGCAGCGGATCGCCGGGCAGCGAGTGATAGTAGCCGCCGGTGTTGACGTACTTGAACTCGCGCGTCTTGTGGTACTTGCGCTCGGCATCGAGCCCCTCGAAAACGAAGCCTTCGATTTCGTTGGCCGCGTTGAGCGTGTAGCCGTCCTTCTCGAACTTATCGTTCGAGAATTTCTTCAGGATGCCGCGCATGTCGGCAGAAAACGGCGTGCCGTCCTTGTCGATCACTTCGCCGAAAACCAGCACCTTGCCCGAACCGAAGATGTCGCCGGGCACCCAATAGAACGCGCTCCAGTCGACGAACAGCCGCAAGTCGCTTTCTTTTTGCGCCGTGAAACCGCGAATCGACGAACCGTCGAACGTGAGGTTGTCGGCTGACTTGATCAAGAATTTCTTGTCGTAGTCGAGCATGTGCAGCCGGCCCTCGAGATCGCTGAAGCACAGCGTGACGGCCTTGATGCGCTTTTCACCGGAAAGGTACTTGAGGCGCTCTTCCTGCAGCTTGTGCATCGCGACGCGATCCTTGCGCTGCTGCTTAGCCGCGAGGTTCAGCTCCTCGAGCTCCCCGTACGGCAACATGAGGTAATCGCGTAGCTCGGCACTCATCGTAGACTCTTGCACTCCTTGGCGTGGATCAATAGGCCGTTGTAATAGGCCCGAAGTCGTCACAATTGCCAGCCGGAAGCCCGAACCCTCGGGCCATTTGGCGCACGGGCACGGCAGCCCGTGCCCTCTGTGGTGAACTCCCCTTCAGGACCTACCCGGAGCAGGCCTCACTCTTCAACGAATTGCGGCCCGAGGCCGAATGTTTTCCAGTCGAAACCTTGATCGCGGAAGCCCGTGTCGACTTCGACGTTCCATTCTTGCGGCGGCTGGTCGACGACGACCACCGCACCACCGGCCAGGCTCTCCAGCACGCGCCACAAATAGCGCACGACCAGACAGCGCGTGAATTCGTTCAATCGGCCCCATTGATCGGTAGCCGTCAATTCGAGACGCGTCTCTTGCTCCGACTTCCATACGCTGTAGTCGGTGAAGATGTCACCGTACTTCTGCTTGGGACCCGACAACACGGTCTTGATGCGGGCTTCGAGGTCGGGGGCGCGCTTGCGTTGGCTTCGGATGCGGGCCTGCGCTTCCGCACGCCAACGCAGCACCGCCAGTACCGCAAGAATCGCGACTACGATTGCGCCGATGATCGCGATTACGAGCATCGTCAACGTATTGCGCCCATTACTCCGCACTTCTCCATTAGGGGCCGCCTACGGCACGTAGGCTGCCGCTCCCTTGGCGACATAGCATTTTGTGACCCGATCGTCTCACTCCATACCGCAGCGCAACTCCCGTGAAACCTCTCCGGGTTTGAAGCGGCGATGAAAGATGTCGCAAAAACCGACGCCGAATGGCGCGCCGCGCTACCGCCCGATCGCTACGCCGTGCTGCGGCAGGCGGCAACGGAGCCGCCGTTCAGCGGGGCGCTCTATCATAACAAAGAGCAGGGCACGTACACGTGCGGAGCCTGCGGCGCACCGCTCTTCTCCTCCGACACGAAGTACGAGAGCGGCAGCGGCTGGCCCAGTTTCTTCGACCCGCTCACGAGCAATGCGGTGAAGGTCGTCGAAGACCGCTCGCACGGCATGGTGCGCCGCGAAGCGCGCTGCGCGCGCTGCGATTCGCATCTGGGCCACGTGTTCGAAGACGGTCCTGCGCCCACCGGCGAGCGCTACTGCATGAACTCGCTCGCGCTCGAATTCTCGCCCCCGCAAAAATAGCGCGCTAGCGCTGCGCCAGCGCGTCCTCGAGACCACCCGCGATGCGCAGCACCCCCCCGTCCTCACCGCGCCGGCCGACGACCATCAGGCCTACCGGCGCTCCGCCTGCGACGCCGAGCGGCAACGACACGGCGCAGCCGTCGAGCAGGTTGACGACGCTGGTGTTGCGCAGCACGAGCGCGTTGATCCGCGCATACAATTCGGGATCGGCCGTCAAGGCGGCAATCGGCGGCGGCACGATCGCGACGGTCGGCCACAACAACGCATCGTAATTCGCCGTTTCCGCTTCGAAGGCGGCGATGTAGGCATCGCGACCGCGCAGCAGGTCGATGTAATCGGCCGCGCTGATGCCCTCGCCGCCGCGGATCCGCTTGGCGATTTCGACATCGTAGCGCGCTTCGTCTTTGGCGATCAGCGCGCGATGCCACCAGTAGGCTTCCGCGGCCGAGATATTCACTTTGCCTTGAAGCGCGGGTAGGCGCTCGAACGCTTTCAGCGGCACCTCATCGATCACCGCACCCGCCGAGCGCAAACGGACGAGCGCAGCCTCGAATGCTCCGCTCACCGTTTCATCGAGCGCGACGCGAACGTGGTTGAGGGGAGCGAGGAAACGCAATCCGCGCGCGGGCCGGCGAACGAGCGGCTCCGGCCGCTCTCCGGCGAGGATGGCGTCGACGGACACGCAGTCCGCAACGTTGCGCGCGAGCGGTCCGATCGAATCGAGCGTAAACGAGAGCGGATAGGTTCCACTGAGCGAAACGCGGCGCGCGGTCGGCTTGAAGCCGGTCAGCCCGCACAGCGCGGCGGGAATGCGCACCGAACCGCCCGTATCGGTGCCGATCGCCACGACCGCCATGCCGTCGGTCACCGACACCGCGGCCCCCGACGACGATCCGCCGGGAATGCGGCCGACGGCCCGATCGTAGGGTGCGCGCGGCGTGCCGTAGTGCGGGTTGATGCCCAGACCCGAATAGGCGAACTCCGTCATGTTGGTCTTGCCGACGATCACGGCACCGGCGCGACGCAAACGCGTCACGATCGCCGCGTCCTCGGCCGCCGGGGGGGCGCCGTCGAGGACGATCGAGCCGGCACGCGTCTGCCGCCCGGCGACGTCGAAGAGGTCCTTCACCGAAACCGGCAACCCCGCCAGCGGTGACGGGACGGCACCGGCACGGCGTTGTGCGTCGGCGACGTCGGCAGCCGTGCGCGCTTCGTGGTGAAACACCATCGTAAACGTGCGCGCGCCCTCACCGGTTGGATCGTCGATCCGCGCGAGCGCAGCATCGCACAGCTCGCGGCTCGAGACCTCGCCGCGGTCGAGTTGCTCGCGAAGCTGCTGGATCGTCATGCCGCGCCTTTCGCGCGTGAGCCTCCGCATCCCAGCCCGCGTTCGAAGAGGGATGCGGGGCGCGGATTCCAAGATGCCGGAGTGCAAGATACGCAAGTTCTCATCGTCGGTGCCGGGCCGGTTGGTCTCACGCTCGCACTCGATCTCGCGCGGCGCGGCGTCCGCGCGACGCTGGTCGAGAAAAATCCGACCTCGATCCAGTTGCCGAAGATGGAACGCTGCAACATGCGGACGATGGAGATATTCCGCCGTTTGGGTATCGCCGAGACCGTCCGCAACGCAGGCTTGCCGCGCGAATCGCCGATGGACGTGTTTCTCGC
>Ga0182030_10004439_pt1 | contig 29902 bp, 17 predicted proteins | sample 812S3MmetaG_FD_121299 | JGI IMG/M metagenome (GOLD analysis project Ga0182030, IMG submission 121299) | Permafrost microbial communities from Stordalen Mire, Sweden - 812S3M metaG (Illumina Assembly) | ecosystem: Environmental > Terrestrial > Soil > Wetlands > Permafrost | place: Sweden...
ATTCCTACCCCCCCCCCATGCCCTTTTGTGAAACTGTGAATCTGTGAAACTGTGGAGCCTTCAGAATCAACAACTTGCAGCCACAGTTTCACAGTTTCACAGTTTCGTTTTTCGTCGTTCTTGATTTCTGCTGAAGATTGGATTTTGTTTGGCTCTTTCGCGCGGCGAAATGCGCATTTCAGCCTCAGCTCTCGAGCGTCACGAACTTCGCATTCTTTTGCGCCTTGAGCACCAATTCCGCGGCCAGCAGCGCTTCGTCCTGGTTCTGCGCAGTGTGCGTGCGGTTCACAATGTCGGCCACAAACTGCGGCCCGAACGGCAGCGGCATGGCGCTGCAGTCGATAAAGCGCGCCTGTTTGCTGTCGACCACGAACAGATTGTTGCCCTGGTGGCTGACGCCGACGTTGGTGTACTTGCGCACTTCCATATAGCCGTCGGTGCCAAGAATGAAGAGCCGTCCGTCGCCCCAGGTTCCCAGGCCGTCCGGAGTGAACCAGTCGAGGCGCACATAGCCGAATCCTCGGTTGCCGCGCAGGACCATGTCGCCAAAGTCCTGGAAGCGCGGGTATTTGGGATGGCGAACATTGGCGATTTGCGATTCGACAACCTCCGCCTCTGTCGAACCTGTGTAGAACAGGAACTGGTCCACCTGGTGCGAGCCAATGTCGCACAGAATTCCACCGTACTGATCCGGGTTCCAGAACCAGTCAGGCCGCGGATTTGCTCCGCCTGCATCGCCGCTGCCACCCTGGGCGATCTGGTGCGGAGCAATATTGATGGTCTGGATCACCTTGCCTATCGCGCCCTGACGAACGAAATCGCCCGCGTAGACGGCCGCCTTCACTTCGAGCAGCTCGCTGTACATGATGGCGTAAATGCGCTTGGTTTCGGCGACAGTTTTGCGCACCTCCGCCAGTTGCTCGAGCGTCGTGAGCCCAGGTTTGTCGGAGAGAAAGTCCTTGCCGCGCTTCATGGCGCGCACGGCGATCCCCGCACGCTCGCTGGCGACTTGCGACGTGAGAACCAACTGCACCGACGGATCGTCGATGATTTCGTCCTGCGAGGCGACGATCTTCACATCGGGATACCGCTTCCGAAAGGCCGCGAGCTTATCCTCTTCGCCGCCCCATGCAGCCACCAACTCACCGCCGCCGCGCTGAACAGCGCCGATCATGCCATTAATGTGGTCATGACTCATGCCGCAAACGGCAAACTTGATGTGAAACTTAGGCGCTTCCTCGGTCTGCGCAGGCGCGACCGCGTCTTCGATGATGCGCGCCGATCCGCCGCCAAACGCCATTGCGCTCTCGGGCAGTCCGGCCATCATTGCCGCCGAGCCGAGCGAACCCACCAGTCCAGCTTGCTTTAAGAATTCGCGCCGCTGCGTTAAACTCGTCGTCATTTCTCCTCCGCTTTATCAAATTGGGTGCATGGTGTCCGCAGCGGTTCCCGTTGCTCTGACAAGGTGAAGAGGTCCACGATTTGGACCCTCTGCAGCCGCCGTTGCGCTTGCGCTCATTGATCATAGTCGCCTGGATGGGCGAGAGGGAATTGCTGGCGGCAGCGCAGTCACGGCAGTCTCACGCCTCTTTTCTAATGGCGCTCAAACGAATTCGGCGAGAAGACTCAATGACACGGAAACGCGCTCTGCGAGAATAGAACTTCATGCTCTCACTCCAAAATGCCGGTAAGAGGTTTGGGCCGAGGGTCCTGTTTCTCGAGGCCGACTGGCTGATCCGCAACGATGAAAAGACCGCGCTCGTAGGCGCCAACGGCACGGGCAAATCCACGCTGATGAAGATCCTCTGCGGCCTGGAAACGCTGGACTATGGCACGCTCGAACAGACGCGCGGCATCAGCATCGGCTACCTTCCGCAGGAGGGATTGCAACTCGGGGGCAGGACGGTGTTCGAGGAGTGCCTCACAGTCTTCGATGAGCTCCACGAGATGGAGCGCGAGATTGATCAACTAGCCGGGCAACTGGCGGAGCTGAATCACGAAGGCGCGGAGTACCAATCCGCGGCCGAGCGTTATTCGCTGCTGCAGGACCGCTTTCACGCGCTCGACGGCTATGCGCTCGATGCGCAGGTCGGCAGCGTGCTTACGGGGCTGGGATTCGTCAAAGAGGATTGGGCGCGGCAGACGGATGAGTTCAGCGGCGGGTGGCAGATGCGCATTGCATTGGCCAAGCTGCTGCTCGCCAAGCCTAATCTACTGCTTTTGGATGAGCCCACAAATCATTTGGATCTTGAAACGCGCAACTGGCTCGAGGACTATCTCAGGAACTACCCGTTCGGGTACATCCTCATCTCGCACGACCGCTACTTTCTCGACGTCACCATCGACCGCACAGTGGAAATCTGGAACAAGCGCCTGACAATCTATCAGGGAAACTACACAAAATACCTGAGGCAGAAGGATGAGCGGCGCGAGCAACTGATGGCCGCCTACCGCAACCAGAAGGAGCGGATCGAGCATCTTGAGGCCTTCATTAACCGGTTCAGGTATCAGGCCACCAAGGCTAGGCAGGTGCAGTCGCGCATCAAGGAGCTCGAAAAGATCGAGCGGATAGAGGTTCCCGAGGAAGAGGCGGTGATTCACTTCAAGTTTCCTCAACCGCCTCCGTCGGGCCGCATGGTTGCCGAGGCCGAGGGACTGGCGAAGGGCTACGGGCCAAAGCAGGTATTCGAAGGCGCGCGCCTCACCATCGAGCGCGGCGACCGCGTGGCGCTGGTGGGCGTGAATGGCGCGGGCAAGTCCACGCTGATTAAATTGCTCACCGGCGAGGCGGCGCCCACCGCCGGCACGATCCGCCTCGGCCACAACGTCATTGCCGAGTACTTTGCGCAGGATCAATACAAGGTGCTCGACCCCGAAGTGCGCATGCTCGACGACATGAGCCGCGCAGCCCGGCGCGTGCGGGAGGTTGAGCTTCGTTCGCTGCTGGGTTGCTTTCTCTTTTCCGGCGACGACGTTTTCAAGCCGCTGGGCGTGCTCTCGGGCGGCGAACGCAACCGCTACGCGCTGGCGCGGATTTTAGTCTCGCCCGCAAACTTCCTTTTGCTCGACGAGCCGACCAACCACCTGGACATGCGCGCCAAAGATGTGCTGCTTGAGGCGCTGGCTAGCTACAGCGGCACCGTGATCTTCGTCTCGCACGACCGCTACTTCATCGATCGCCTGGCCACTCGAGTGCTCGAAATCGAAGGCGGCGCGGTGACGGCGTACGAAGGGAACTATGAGGACTACCTGCGACGCAAATCGGCGCTGACGGCGCCTACGTCCGCTCCAGCGCCGGCTCCGCAATACGAAAAACCCGCCGAAAAGCCCAGATTGATTGGAAATACGATCATCATTGAGGGCGGCTTCGAGGCGTTCGACGACGCGACATCGACGCTGACCCCCCGGGCTCGCCGCCTGAATCCCATCAAGCAGAAGCAGATGGCGGAGCGATGCGCCTTTCTGGAAGAAGAGATTCCGCGCATCGAAAGCGCGATTGCGCACTCGGAAGACCAGTTGGCTGTTTATCTCTCCGCGGCAGAAACCCAGCGCCTCACTGTGCTCGCCGCGGAACTCCGCGCGCAACTCGCCGCGCTCACCGCTGAGTGGGAGGAGCTAACGGCGCAGTTGGAAGGCCAGACAACCTGATCCCGGGTCGAACCCCGAATTCGGTCGTGCATAATCGAAATACGATGGCTCTTTTGTGGAATCCCGAGAGCTGGTCGCAACGGCTAGCCGAGCTTGAGGCGCAGACTGGCGACCTGAAGGAGGCGCCGCTGCGCCGCGACGTGCGCTCGCTGGGCACGCTACTGGGCGTGGTGCTGCGGGAGCAGGCCGGCGACGAGCTTTTCGCGCAGGTTGAGGCACTGCGGCAGGGCACCATCCGCCGCCGCGACGCCGACGCACACGGAAAAGCCGAAGAGGCTGCACGCCACGACTCCGCGGCGATGGAATTGGTGCACTCGCTGCCCATAGAGCGCGCCATTTTGCTCACGCGGGCGTTTGCCTTCTACTTCGAGCTCATCAACCTGGCTGAGACCAACCATCGCAAACGGCGTCGCGTTGCCCTGCGCCTCAGCGGCCAGGCCGGCCGGCAACGCGGCTCGCTCGCAGGCACGTTAAGCGAAATGCGCCGCGTGGGAATTGGCGCTGAGGAGGCGCTGAACTGGTTGCGCCGCGTGCTTATCGTGCCTGTGTTCACAGCGCATCCCACTGAGGCGGCGCGTCGCACGGTGATGTTCAAGCGCCGGCGTATCGGCGAATTTCTTGAGGCGCTCGATCGCATTCCGCTGCCCGCACAGGACATGGAGCGGCTGGAGGAATTGGTGCTGGCCGAAATTACCGGCCTCTGGCAGACCGACGAGGTGCGCTCGCGCCGGCCGACTGTCTACGACGAAGTGAAGATGGGACTCGATTATTACGATGTCTCCATTTTCGAGACACTGCCCGAGCTCTACCGCGAGATATCAGCGGCGTTGATGGCGGCATACGATCTCGAGATTGAGCCTCTGGAGCTCCCGCTGGTGTTGCGCTTCGGCTCGTGGATCGGCGGCGACCGCGACGGCAATCCTTTTGTCACCCCTGAAGTGACGCGCGCTGCCTTGCAGCTAGCGCGCGGGCATCTGCTGCTTTATTACCAGCGCCAGCTCGACGGCATCATCGATTTGCTGACGACAAGTGCGCAGCAGCGGGCGGTGAGCGAGGCGCTGCTCGAGCGTTTGCGGGCTTACGTAGCGCAGGTGCATACGCCGGAGGCGCAGGTCTTCGGCTCGCAATACGAGTTCGAGTATTATCGCCGCTTCGTAATCTGCCTCAAAGCTCGTATCCAGCGCACGCTGGAACGGGCAAGCGAAGGGATGAGCATGGGCGGAGCACTGCCCGTGACGCCTTTCACGCTGGCGCGTGGCCACGACAAACTCACTCAGGCACTGCCCGCCTACTGCTCGGTTCAGGATCTTCTAGACGATCTTGAAACGCTGCGCCGATCGCTGGCCGAGCATGAGGGCATCCGCATTGCGCGCACGCTCATCGATCCGCTCATCCTCCAGGTGCGCACTTTCGGCCTGCATCTACACGCGCTCGATATCCGCCAGCACGCGCGCATTCACGCGGCTGCGTTGCGCGAGGCCATCAGCGACACCATCGCTCCTGCGCTGCAGAGCGGGCTCTCTCAGGAAACGGCCAGCGTGTTGGAGACGTTTCGCGTGGTGGCCGAGGTGAAAGGTGGATGCTCGCCGGAGGCGGTTCGCCAGTATGTGATCAGCGGGGCATCGTCGGTTGAAGATGTGCTGGCCGTGATTCGCCTGGCGCGGCTGGGCGGCGTAGCAGTGGAGGGCGCGGGCCCTGACGCGAGACTCGACGCGGGCCGCGATCCCGGCCTGATGCCGGTGCCGCTCTTCGAGTCCATCGAAGATTTGCGCAACGCGCCGTCGATTTGCCGCGAGCTCTGGGGCCGGCCCGACTACCGGCGGCTCCTCGAGTCCTGGGGAAACTGGCAGGAGATCATGCTCGGCTACTCCGACTCGAACAAGGACGGCGGAATGCTGACCTCGACGTGGGAGATCTTCCGCGCGCATCGCGATCTGCACGTGGTGGCGCGCGAAGCCGGTCTGAAGCTGCGCATCTTCCATGGGCGCGGCGGCACGGTGGGCCGCGGCGGTGGGCCAACCCATCGCGCCATCTTCGCCCAGCCATTCGACTCCTTCGATGGCCAGTTGCGCATCACCGAGCAGGGCGAGGTGTTGAACTTCAAATACGCTGACGAGGTGCTGGCCGAGCGCAACCTCGAGCTGATGATTGCCGCGTCTCTTGACGCTTTGGCCCGGCCCAACGCGCGCGACCCGGAAGGCCACTTCACCGGCATCCTCAAGCCGGAGTGGGAGGCCGCGCTCGATGAGCTATCGAGCCTGGCATTCGGCTCCTACCGCGAGCACATTCTCGAAGACCCCGGCGTGATCACATACTTCGAACAGAGCACGCCTGTCGGGGAGCTGGAGAACGCCAAGATCGGTTCGCGTCCCGCGCGGCGCAGCGATTCGCCCAAGCTTTCGGATTTGCGCGCCATTCCGTGGGTCTTCGGCTGGACGCAGTCTCGGCTACTGGTGCCTGCGTGGTATGGCGTGGGTTTTGCCATCGACGAATATCTCGCGAAGTCCGGCGCGCTCGAACTGCTGCAAACGATGGCCAGGGAGTTTCCGCTGTTCATCGATTTGCTTCGGAACGTCGAAATGGCACTGGGCAAAGCCGACCTGGGCACGGCGCGGCTTTATTCCATGCTGGTAAAGGACGAGAAGTTGCGCGAGCGAATCTACGATATGTTCGAATCGGAGTTCCATCGCACGGTGCGCGGTGTACTCGCAGTCACGCGCCAGAAGGAACTGCTCCAGACGAACCAGGTGCTGGCTCATTCGATCAAGCTGCGCAACCCCTACGTCGATCCCATGCATTTGATCCAGGTGGATATGCTGCGCCGCAAGCGCGCCGGCGAAGACACCGCGGAAGTGAATCGCGCTATCGCCGCGACGATCAACGGCATTTCGGCGGGGCTGAGGAACACCGGCTGAGACAGAATGAGAGTTTTTATTTCAGAGCAAAACGAGTAACAATTCTTCTTGCATTCCAAGCGGAACGGATCGAGTCCTCAGCGCGTTGTTGTTCTCCAAGCTGGACATTTGCAAGAGTTTTCTATATACATATCATTCATATGGCTCAGTCGCACCATGCCGCCAGGCATCTCGGATGTTGTTGCTGCCGCTGACAGCACTCTCTTCCTGCGACTGAGAGTCCGCCTCGTCTCCACAATTTTTGGTGTTCGGCGTTTGTGTCTTTCGCCTGTGCGGAAGCGCAAGCATCACGCCATCGTTTTCTGCTGAAGCGGATTGTTCCGTCGCATTTTCTCTTCATTTCAACTCATTGCAAGCAAGGAGAAATGATTCTATGCGTACGTTCTTATCCGCTTTTCATTCGTCCGTATCCGCAAGCCGATGGGCAACGCCCATCTTGCTTTTTGTCCTCTTCTTCGCCGTGCACACATCGGCGGCGCAGAATCTGGGCTATGAAGGACCCACGGGAGTCTTTGTCACTCCCCTGGCCGCAACCGCCGCCTCGCCGGCCCACGGCGCCGGCCACCCAGTGATTGCCTACCATGTAGTGGCCGGGGGGCCGGTGATCGGCACCTTCAATACCGTTTCGTTTACCGAAGGCTTCGCCAAGCGTTTCGAGATCGGCTACACGCGCGAAGATCATGCCGCCGGCGATACGGCCGGACTGAGCCCGCTGTGGACCGACGGCCTGAACATCTTCCATGCCAAAGCCGTTGTCGTGCCGGAGAACGCGGGAAAAACCAAGTGGGTCCCAGCCATTGCCATCGGCGGAATCGCGCGCACCAACGACAGCAATGTTGGCGACGGCGCGAACGGGCAGACCAAGACCAACGGCGACATTTACCTGGTGGCAACCAAGATTGTCACTCAAACCAAGGAGGTTCCACTGGTGCTTAGCGCCGGTGTGCGCGGCACAAACGCTTCGCTATGGGGACTCGGCGGCAATGCACCCGATTTTGAGGCGCGCGCCTTTGGTGCGCTGGGCTTCGTCTTTACCGGTCCGGGCAAGAGCACCATCATCCTGGCCTCTGAAGCCGCGCAGCAACCGCAGCGGATCAAGTTCACGAGCAGCTCCGGCGCAACGTCCTCGGCTTTGGACATTCCCACATCCATCGTTTACGCCATCCGCGTCGTTCCCTCGCCCAAACACAAACTCAACCTCGATGCCGGCATCCTGCAGGCTGCGGGCGTAGTAGCAACTAATCCCGGGCCGCCAGTTTCCTATGTGAACCTGAAGGCCCGGGCCCGCTTTGCTTTTGGAATCTCCTATGGTTTCTGACGACAGGAGTAACTGCCGGGAGCCGAAAGCCGCTCGCGGCGCATGTTTCCAATCATTTGCGGCGAATATCGGGCGGCGCTTGCCACATTCTGCCCGTTGGGTCTACGCTATTTGTATGCATCGATGTCGCTAACACCGTCCTGGTGCCAGCTCCGATGCCCTCGTGCGCTCGATTGCGCGCGTTTTTGCCACTGACAAGCTGCACCGTTCCCTTAGAATCCGTTCCACAAGCGATCCGGGCCCATGGCCCCGGAAAAAGGAGATCATCATGGCGCGCATTGCCGCGAATGTTACTGAATTGATTGGCCGCACACCTCTTGTACGGCTGAACCGTGTGGCAGCGGGATTGCCCGCTACCGTCGTCGCCAAGTTGGAAAGCCAGAACCCCGCATCGAGCGTGAAGGACCGCATCGGCTTCGCCATGATCGACGCCGCCGAGAAGGCGGGCAAGATCGCACCTGGCAAGACGATCCTGATCGAACCCACCAGCGGCAATACCGGCATCGCGCTGGCGTTCGTGGCCGCAGTCAAGGGCTACAAAATCATCCTGACGATGCCTGAGACCATGAGTCTGGAGCGCCGCGTGACGCTACTGGCCTACGGCGCCGAGATTGTGCTCACGCCAGGTCCGAACGGCATGAAAGGCGCGATTGCCAAGGCCAACGAGATCCTCGAGAAAACGCCCAACGGCTACATCCTGCAACAGTTCGATAATCCCGCCAACCCGGCCATCCACCTGAAGACAACTGGACCCGAGATCTGGGACGACACCGACGGCAAAGTCGACATCTTGATTTCCGGCATCGGAACCGGCGGCACCCTCACCGGGGTGGCCAACTACATCAAGCCCAAAAAGCCCACGTTCAAGGCCATTGCCGTCGAACCGACCGATAGCCCGGTACTCTCGGGTGGCAAGCCCGGCCCGCACAAGATCCAAGGCATCGGCGCGGGATTTGTGCCCAGCGTGCTCGACACCAAGCTCATCGACGAAGTGGTCCAGGTGACCAACGACGAGTCAGTGGAAACAGCGCGCCGGCTGGCAAAGGAAGAGGGGCTCTTTGTCGGAATCAGCTCGGGTGCGGCGGTTTCAGCGGCGCTCAAGGTGGCCGCACGGCCCGAGAATGCAGGCAAGCTGATCGTGGTTGTGCTGCCCGACTTCGGCGAGCGCTATCTGTCGAGCATCCTCTTTGAGCCGCTGCGCCAGCAGGCGTTGGCGTTGCAGGCCGAGCCGATCGCGGTGCCGGCGTAAGAAAGGCAGGGAATTTGCCACCCCAGCGGGCACAGATCGCCCGCCGGGGATCCCGGCAGGGACCAAGGGGACGAGGGACCAAGGACTCCAGCCGCCCGATGGCTTGATGTTGGTTTCTTGTTTTCTTGTTCCCTCGGTCCCTTGTTCCCTCGGACCCTATGTCGTTCTTTGGCCGAATGCGCGACGAGATCAACTCCATCATGGAGCGCGATCCGGCTGCGCGTACCCACCTGGAGGTTCTGCTCTGCTACCCGGGACTTTGGGCGGTGTGGATTCATCGCGTGTCGCACTGGCTTTGGCGTCACCACTTGCGCCTCCTCGCGCGCGTACTCTCGCAGGTGGGCCGCTTCTATACCGGCGTCGACATTCATCCCGGCGCATTGATCGGGCAGCGCTTGTTTATCGACCACGCGGCCGGCGTGGTGATCGGAGAGACCGCGATCGTGGGCAGTGACGTGACCATGTACCAGGGAGTGACGTTGGGCGGCACCGGCAAGCAGCACGGCAAGCGCCATCCTACGATTTGCGATCGCGTCTTCATCGGCAATAACGCCAACATCCTGGGCGACCTGACCGTGGGTGAAAACTCGCGCGTCGGCGCGGGCTCTGTCGTGCTCACCGATGTGCCGCCGAACTCGACCGTTGTCGGCGTCCCCGCGCATATCGTCTATCGCAATGGCGAACGAGTGCTCCTCACCGATCCGCACGACATCAAGGACCCGCTCTCCGACGCTCTGATCGCGCTGTCGTCGCGCGTGGAGGAGTTGGAACAACGGCTGGGCGCGGAGCCTTGTCCACCCGATCCCTTTGCAGCCGAAGAGGCCGAGCGCTCCGCCTACCGCGTGGAGCTCGAGAAGATGAAGGTGTACGTCACCATGGGCGAAGGCATCTGAAGGTCATCGGCAACACATTGCCAGAAGCGCTTCGACCTCATATCCTTGTGGACGGGTGAAGTGAACGCTACCGGGTTCTCTTCACGTTCTATCTTTGCTCATCTCTGCTCCACAGGAACCGCTCCGGCTTGATGGCCTCCTCACTCTCGTTTACGGGATTTGTCTGGAAGAATCTGCGGCGCCGAAGACTGAGAACCCTGCTGACTCTGGGCGGAATCAGCATGGCGGTAGGCGCATTTGTGGGCCTCGTCGGCTTCTCCCGGTCATTCGAACATCAATGGATGCAAATTTACTCCAGCAGCCGCACCGACATTGCGGTGATTCGCGGCACGTTTCTGAACACGTCTCTGGATGAATCCGTGACCGACAAGCTGAAAGCCATTCCCGTTGTGGCTCAGGCAGCCCCCGCGATCATCAACGAGATGGACCTGACCTCGGATGAGAATGCCCTGGTTTACGGGTGGCTTGCGAGTGGATACCAGCTCGACTCGTTGCAGATTCTCTCAGGAAAGCTATTTCGCGACGGCCAACAGGAAGTGATGCTGGGCGATGTTCTGGCGCAGGGGTTGAAGAAGAAGCCCGGCGACACTCTGGAGATAGAAGGGACGCCGTTTACCGTGACGGGGGTTTATCATGGCGCGTCGGCGCTGGAAGCCGATGCTGTGGCCATGCCGCTCGACCAGCTGCAACGGCTGAGCAGTGTGGAAGGCAAAGTGTCGACGATTGACGTGCGGCTTCGCCCGGCTCCGCAGGGCGAGGCGTGGGATCACTATGTAAAACGCGCGCAAGCGGAGATCGAAGCCGCTTTGCCGGGATTGCGCGCAATTCCCGCGGCCGAGCGCGCCAGCGACAATCAATTCGTGAGACTTGCGCAGGCCTCCGCCTGGGGCACGTCCATGCTTGCACTCGTGATCGGAATTCTGGGGATTGCGAACACCATGGTGATGAGCGTCTTCGAGCGCACGCAGGAGATCGGCACCCTGCGCTCCATGGGATGGAAGCGGAGGCAGGTGCTGCAGCTCATCGAGTTCGAGGCGGCCATTCTCGGCCTGGGCGGTGGAGTATTCGGACTCCTGCTGGGATGGGGATCTCTGCGAGTGCTGGCGAGCCTGCCACAGACCGCGACCTTCGTCTCAGCTTCCATCGAGTGGCCGCTGCTTGTGCAAGCGATGGTTATCGCGCTCGTAGCGGGGCTAATTGCCGGCGCCGTTCCGGCTTGGCGCGCCGGGAAGCTTTCTCCGGTGGATGCGCTTCGCCACGACTAGGTTTTCATGTCGGCGGCGAACCGCTCGCGCAGAACACTGCGCATCAGCTTGCCATTGTGAGTTTGCGGCAGGCTGTCGGCTTCCAGAATCCAAATACGACGCGGCGCTTTGTAAGCGGCAAGGCGCTGGCGGCACCACGCCAGCAAAACGTCTTCAGTGGCTGGAGCGCCGGGATAAAGCTCAACCGCGGCGACCGGAACCTCACCTTTCTCTGTGTGTGGCAAACCGAAGGCGACGGCCCGCACGACCTCGGGGTGAGCCAGCACAGTTTCTTCCAGTTCACGGACATAAACCGAGTAGCCGCCTGACTTGATGACGTCCTTGATACGCCCTACGATCCGGATCAGACCAAAGTGGTTGCGCGTGGCCAGGTCACCGGTGCGCAGCCATCCGTCGCTTGTCAAAAGGCCGTTGTTTTTGTCCTTGTCGTTCCAGTAATGCGGGCTCGTGCCGCGGCGGCGAATCTGGCACTCGCCAGGTTTGCCCGCCCCAACGCGCCGGCCGTATTCATCGGCTATGCGAACGCGAAACGGCGGCACGGGAACGCATAGTTGCCCGTTGCCGGGGAAGAGCGACATTTCAATGCCCATCATGGCCAAACCGCCTAGTTCGACCATGCCGTAGCCATTCAGGATGACTGGAGGAATGCGCCGGCCGCCCGGCAGCCTGAGGAGAGCGCCGAATTCGCGCAGGCGATCGCGAACTTCGCCAGGCAAATAGTCGCTGGCCGAAAGCCACAAGCGAACGCTCGCCAGCCGGGCGGGGTCGGGATTGCTGTTGACCAGCCGTGCGAGCATCGCGGGAACGCCAACAAAGGCGGTTACGCGGAAGCGCTCGACCAGATCGAGCGCGTTTTCGACGTCAAAACGCTCGAGAAAACATCCGCGGACTCCGGCCATCAATCCGTAGAGCGCAATGCTGACGGCCATGATGTGCGACCATGGCAACGCGACGAGCGCAAGATCCTTGGAACCGAGAAGAATCCCGGCAAACACCGTGGAAGCGCGCGCTCCAAGCAGAGCACGGCTGGAAAGAGCCGCTCCTTTGGGAAATCCTGTGGTGCCGGAAGTATGAAAGACCGCGACAATCGTCGCAGGATCGATGGCGGCGGGCGGAAGCGGCGCGCCGCAATCGCCAACGCGCACAAACCCATCCATCGTCTCCGCTTCCTCGTCATCCTGAATCCAGGCGCGAACATTCAGGACGCCACGGTCCACGATGTTGCGATCAAAGACCGCCTTGTCAACGACCAGAACCTGTGTGCCGCTATCGGCAAGAATGCGCCGCACCTCGCTCAGTGAGAGTTGCGGATTAAGCGGAACGGCAATACCACCGGCGCGGATGATGGCCAGAAACCAGTGGAAGTAGTTGCGATTGTTGGTGCAATAAATGGCAACCGGCTCACCGGGACGCAGGCCGACGGAATGGCGAAGGAAGGAATCGATGCGGCAGATTTTCGCAAGCAGTTCAGAAAGATGGAAAGGCCCATCCTCACCTACCGAGACCTCGTAATCCCCCCTCCGTCGCAGCAGTTCGTCCACCAAGTTGGCGATCGTGATGCTGCGGTCTCGAGAGAGCTGAATGCGGTGGAAGAGATTCATAGTGCCGGAACTTCCTTACGGCCCCAATCGCTGGCCACGCAATAGTGAAGCAGGCGGTCAAGATACTCCATGACGGGTGGCGGAAAGATGCCTGCAGGCCCGAGCAGCCGCTCGGCATCGGTCGTGTCGAACTGCATGCGCATGGTGAAGTAATCGCGGTAGGCGCGGCCGTCAACGAGCACGCGCCGCTTACGCCCCCACAGCGCGAGCGATAGCAGCGGCCGCACCGCGGCGAAAAAGATCTTCGGATCGACATACCGCGGCTCGCGAACGTGGAAATACTCCGCCGCACGTCTCGCGATGCGCTCAATTGTGGCGCTGCCGCGGGGCCCGGCGCATAAGTGAACGGTCGCGCCAAGGGCGCTTTCGTCGAACGCGAGCTGTGCGACGGCCTTTGCCACGTAATCGACAGGCACAATATCCAGTACGGCATCGGGGTATCCCGGCACAGTTCGCCACAGCCTCCTCGAGTAGATCTTGAGTGGCCAGTACAACATCTTGAAGCTCGAGGTGACACCCGTTTGCGAATCTCCCACGATGATGCTTGGACGCAGAATAACGCAGGGAAGTGAGCCAAGCCGCGAGCGCACCAGCGCCTCGGCCTCGGCCTTCGTTTGCTCGTAGGTGTTGCGGAAGTGCTGGCCCACGTCGAGCTCATTCTCGCGAATCAATCCTTCACGCTCGCCTGCCACATATGCAGTGCCGACGTAGACAAAACTCCTGAGAGAGCGCATGGCCGCCGCGAAGTCCAGCATTTTCCGCGTACCATCTACGTTCATGTGGCGCGCTTGCTCAAGCGTGTGATCGAAGCGCACCGTAGCCGCGCAGTGAATCACGTGGGTCGTCTCCGCCGCCAGGCGCTGATAAGTTAGGTCATCCAACCCGCAGTTGGGTTCGCTCACATCTCCGGCATAAACCTGGACGCGTGGCGAGTCCGCGGGCTGAATGATCGATTCGGCGCGTTGCGCAGGGGTTTGGCCCGGCTGTGGGCGGATGAGCAGCGCAAGCCTGGCGTGTGGCTGGTGCTGCAACAGTTCACAGACCACCTGGGTGCCCAGGAAGCCCGTCGCGCCAGTCACCAGGATCAAGTTTTCTTGATTCATGAGGAGGACAGTATCCGTGCGCGGTTCACTTGCAGACCGGCGCAAAGATACTGAGCGCACCGGAGGGGAAGGGGACCTGAATCGATTATATTTGGAAATTTCCCGGTGCGTATGCTTCGAGGCCATTTGGCGCGGCCTTCAAATGACGATTTGTTCATGGGGCCACGCTGAGTGCTCCAATGCACGTCTGCTGGCCAATCGCACCTGTCCGAAGTTTCAAGGTGCTACATTGGATGGTTCCGGACTTTGTTGCAAGGATTACCTCGTTGCCCTGTTTTCGCGCGCTGCTGATGCTCGTTCTTGCGCTTTCATGCTTTGCCCGCGGTGTTGCGCAGGTGCAGGCCGCGCCCGTCCCCGACGAGATGCGCAACAGCTTCTTTGCCATCACGGTGGACAGTCAGCGGGTGGATGTGGCACACGCCGCTTCACACTACGAATTTGTCAGCTTCGACACGGCTGCGCCCGTAGATATTTCGATTACCGCCGCCGACCCGCATTTTTGGGACAGTGGCGTCGACATGGAGCCGTGGCGGCTGGGCCTGCGGGCTACGCACCCTGCGGGCGAGCCGCAGACCATCCGCTTCCGCCTGTCCGGCCCGGCCAAGCTCGCCATCTCGCGGCCCGGAGATTTCCTGAATCAAGCGCGCATGCTCTTTCTCTTTGCCGGCTCACCGCCTCAACCCGCGCCGAGCGGGCCCAACGTCACCATCGTGCCCGCGGGAGTGCACAAGGAGAGCCTCAATCCCAAAAGCGGCGACACAATTTACCTTGAGCCGGGCGCATTTGTGTTTGGCAGCCTGAACCTATGGCAGGTGCAAAACGTAAAAGTGCTGGGCCGGGGAACGATTGTGTACGACGGCCCACAGGACCCGAACGGCGACACGGGCTGGCTACACCAACCCGACTGGCATTGCATCGTCGCGGACCAGGCGCACAACGTCGAGATCGACGGCCTCACGTGCATCATCCGCTCGCGAACCTGGTCGATCCAGATGAAGAATTCGACCGGATTCCGCTTTGACGATCTGCGCGTGATCGGCGGTGACGCCGGCAACGCCAACCAGGACGGGATGGACTGGCTGGGGGGCGGAGACACAGTGGTGAATCACTCCTTTTTCCGTGCGTCGGACGACGACCTGGCAGCGCTGGGCAATTGGGACGGCTATACGGGGGCCGCCATGGTGACCCCCGGCGCCGATGTCAACAATATTCTGGTTGAGAACACCGAGTTCTCCACCAGCATTTCCAACGTCGTGCGATTGGGATGGCCGCAAAAGACTTATAACCTGCGCAACTTCACTCTGCGCGACTCCGACATTCTGCACGGCGGCATTGGCTCGTGTGGCCAGACCTTCGGCCTGCTCGGCTTCTGGGGCGCGAACGGCGCCAGCGGCGACCACTCCGGCGTGACGTTTGAGAATCTGGTTCTCGACAACTGGTATTCGCTGCTGCAGATGGAGCAGGAGCGGCCCAGCCTGCACGGATTCGTATTCCGCAACATCTGGGCGCTCGATCAGCCGCCTCTCGCCGTGTCAACCATCACCGGTGACGTGAGCGATGTGACCTTCGACAACGTGAAATACGGACAGACGCGCGTGACCAGCAACGCGCAGATGCCGGTGGTGGTTTCAGGCGGCGCGGCTCAGCCTGCGTATGCGCCCGCGCCCGCTCTGGCGGCGAATTTCAGTGTCGATCCACTGGTGTTCGCGGCGCGGCAGAGAGTGACGCTCACTGCGAAGGAAGTGCCTGGTGCACAATACACGTGGCTCTTTGGCGATGGAACCACGGCGGATGGCCGCCGCGTGCAGCATCGCTTTCCGGATGCGCTCGGGACCGAACTCGATGGGAGAAATGGCGCAGGCCGATTCCGCATACTGCTGCACGTCACGGACAAGGCCGGCCATCAGGATTGGGCTGCGCAGGGAATCGTGGCCGTTGAGCATTGGCACGAAGCAGTGAAGCCAGCAGGATCGTCGGAGCCTGGCTTGAATTGGAAGATCTATTCGGGGACATGGACCGAGCTGCCCGATTTTTCCGGGTTGCAGCCGGCGCTCGCCGGTCAGGCGCCGAACCTCACTGCCGGAGCTCCAGAGACCGGAAGTCAGGGCCCCGGACCTCTGAGACTGACGCAGCGCGCAACGGTGTGGGACGGATGGATCAACATTCCCGCTGACGGCGGCTACACGTTCCATTTGATCGACCCCGACGGCGAACGGCTGGTGATTGACGGGATGGAAGTGGCCAGGACCGGACCGCCGTTCGGACTGGTCTGCGGCGCCCCAGGCAATGCACTCCGTTATGATCGCGGCTCGCTTGGCCTGCGAGCCGGCCTGCATGCGATCCACGTTGAGGCGCTGAACACGGCTACCGAGGGCGCTCCGCGTTTGCTATGGGAAGGCCCCTCGACGCCGATTGCGGACGTGCCCGCGGGAGCCTATAGCCACTTGGAGGGAATGAAGTGAAACCGCGGGTTGCAGATCCGGTTCCGGCCGTAAGATGACTCCAGAAGCAACTCATCCGCCAGACTGCAATTTAGGAGGCACGAAATGCAGCGAAAACTTCTCCTCATGCTGTTGTGTTTCGCATTCCCGGCGGGCGCCCTCGGCCAGGCAACCCCATCTGACTCGCAAACGCTCCAGTCCCTGCTAAGCGAGGTGCGCGAGCTGCATCAGGAATTGCAATCCTCGCTCGCGAGAATGCAGAAAGCCCAGATTCTGCTCTTTCGGTGGCAGACCCAGCAATCGGCCGTGGAACACGCGTCGCTACGACTGGAGGACGCTCGCACAAAGTTGGCAGGTGAACAAGACCATCAGAGGAGCACAGCCCTTGAATCCAAACGTGTGGAAGAAGAGCTGAGCGCCGAGCAGATCCCCGAGCAGCAGAAGGTGCTTCAGGATCAGGCAGACAGGTTAAAAGCCGAACTCGAAGCTTCGACAAAGAGGATGGACCAGGATCAACAAGCAGAAATCGATTGCGAGCAGAAGCTGCGTAACGAGCAAGACAAACTCGACGCCTTCGATGCTGCATTGAACGATATCGTCAAGAGCATGGGCAGTCCAGACGGGCAACCGGCTAGCGCTCCACGTTAGTTCTCCCATCAAGTCAGTTGCGGCGCGTTCCTTTCTCTTACGGCAGTTGCGTCACGTCCCAGCCGCCGCCGAGCGCGCGCACGAGGCTGACGCTGGCAGCGAATTGCCGGCTCTCGATATTGATGGCGGTCACCTGGGCCTGCAACAAGGTCTGCTCGGCGGTGAGCACCTCGAGATAGCTCGTCACTCCGCCTTTGTAGCGAGTGTTCGAGAGGTCGAAAGAGTGCTGTGCAGCGTCGACTGCACGCTGCTCCGTGGCCGCCTCTTGCTCCAGAATGCGCAGCGCGGAGAGCTGGTCTTCCACATCGTCGAATGCCTGGAAGACGGAATTGCGATAGGCGTCGGCCTGGGCCTCGTAATTGTGGCGAGCCACATCGGTGAGGGCGTGGCGCTGGCCCGCGTCGAAGAGCAACTCCGTGGCCTGCGCGCCCAAACTCCAGAGCGAGCTGGGGCCCTGAATCCACGTGCCGGGGTTCGTACTTTCAAAGCCCCCCGTTCCGCCAAGAGTAATCGTCGGATAAAACGCCGCGATGTTGATGCCGATCTGCGCATTGGCAGCTGCGGCCAGGCGTTCTGACTCGGCGATGTCGGGACGCCGCTCGAGCAGTTTTGAAGGCACGCCCAGCGGAACCTTGGGGAGCGCCAGATCGATCGGCGACGGCGGAATGCTGAAGCCGGGAAGGCTGTCGTTGGCCAGGGTGCCGATCGCGTGCTCGAACTGCGCGCGGGCCACGCCCAGGTCGGCGAGCTGTGCGCGAACGGTTTCAAGCTGCGTTTGCGCCTGCGCGACGTCCACCTCGGTCGCCACGCCGCCGGCAAAACGCCGCTGCGTCAGGTCGAGCTGGCGCTCGAGGTCGGCGACGGAGTCGGTAAGGAACTTGATCTGGGAATCGAGGCCGCGGAGGGCGAAATAGTCGGTAGCCATTTCCGCGTGCAGCGTGAGAGCGACGTTGGCCTCGTCGGCAGCGCCGGCTTGCGCGTTCGCGCGAGCCTGTTCCACGGTGCGGCGAATGCGTCCCCAGAAGTCTGGCTCCCAGCTGGCCTGGCCGGCAATGGTGAAGTCGCCGTAGGTGGTGGCGCCGCCAGGCGTAGCCAGAGGACGATGCGCTGAAACCCGATCGCGGCTGATTGAGGGCCCGACAGAAAGCGTGGGATAAAGATTGGCGCGCGCGGCGCGGACCTGGGCTTCGGCGGCCAGGTAAAGCTCCATTGCCTGCCGGAGTTGCACGTTGCTGGAGTCGATGCGCTCTTCAAGCTGGTTGAGCCGCGGAGCCTGGTAAATCTCCCACCACTTGCCCTTCAACATTCCGTCGGAGGGATTCGCAGGCTGCCATGCGCCGCCCTGCGGATTGGGCGGAGGAGCGACCACGGTTGTCGCGCCGGTTTCTTTGTAGACAGAAGGCGCGTTATAGCCGGGGCGACTGTAGTTGGGGCCGACGGGCTTGCAGCCGGAGACAAGAATCAGCGCCAACGATGCGCGCACAAAGCCAGCACGTGCAGCGTGCTGCGATGGTGCACACCCCTTTGGCGACCGCTCCGCCATCGTCAGAGACCCCCCGCGCCAAACGCACTGCTCTGGGTCGATTCCAATGTCACCTTTTCCCCGTCGATGAGCGAGTCGGGCGGATCCTGGATCACTCTGTCGCTGGGATTGAGGCCGCTGACGATCTCGACCGTGGCGCCGTCGTCCTCGCCGATCAGCACAGGAATCAGATGGGCGACCGTCCCAGCGCCACTGCTGGTCACAATCGATAACTGAATCCCCTCGCGGCGGAAGATCAGCGCCGATGCGGGCACGATGTAGGTGGAGCTGGCCGCCGATGTCTTGAAGTGAACCTCCGCCTGCGAGCCCGGCATGAGCTGGCCTGAACGGTTGTCGACATCTAATTCCACCAGTAGCGTGCGGCTGACGGGATCGATGGCTTCCGCGGTGCGGACCAGCGTACCCTCGAAGCTCTTGCCGGGGTACTCGGGAAAGGTGATGCCAACCTTCATTCCGTGCTTCATGGTTTGCGAGTAGACCTGCGGCACGTTGGTGTAAACGCGCAGCGTTTGCAACGCCTGCATGTGGAAGAGTTCAGTGCCGGAGCTCTGGCCGGAACCGGAGCTGATGAGTTGGCCGGTATCGACCGCGCGGGCGGTCACCACGCCATCGAATGGCGCGTACACTTTCTCGAACGATTGCAATTCGCGCAGGCGCTCGAGGTTTGCCTGGGCCGACTTGACTGTTGACGCAGTGGCAGCGGCCTGGTTCACGAAGGTGTCGGTGTCCTGCTGCGAGACGGCGTTGGATTTGACTAATCCCGAGTACCGGTCCGCCTGGATGCGCGCGTTGTTGGCGGTGGCCTCAGCCGTTGCCAGGTCGGACTCGGCCTGCGCCACCTGTTTGTCCAGTTCGGGCGTGGAGATCACGGCCAGCAGCGCGCCCTTCTTTACGCTGGCGCCGATGTCGTAGTACCAGCGGTCGAGGTAACCGTCGGTGCGGGCGTAGATTGGCGAATCAGTATAAGCAGTTACATTGCCGGGAAGGACGAGCGTTTCCACGGGCGCGCCGGCCTTTGCAGGCGCTACTGAGACCGTGGGCGCGGCAAGAGAGTTGGTGCGCTGGGCGAGAACAGTGCCGGCATGAATGCGGCGAAGGATGCCCACAGCCGCGAGCACCACCAAGATGAGCAGAACCACGGCCACGCCCACCAAGGCCTTGCGCGGCGAGAGAGGAGTTGCCTCGGGAGCGGTTTCGTGGCTGGCCGCGGCGGGTTGAGAACGTGGATTCGGTTCCTGGGTCATAAGCACCTACTCCGGTCTAGCGTCGAACTCATCGAATCGAGTGGCATCGGATTCGTCGTCCCGCTCGCGCTGCCGCTCAATGCGGCCGTGAATGAAAGAGAAGAAGGCGGGCACAAAGAACAGCGTGGCCACTGTGGCCAGCAGCAGACCGCCGATAACGGCGCGGCCCAATGGCGCGTTTTGCTCACCGCCGTCGCCTAACCCGAGCGCCATGGGCACCATGCCGATGATCATGGCCAGCGCGGTCATCAGCACAGGGCGCAGGCGGACAAAGCCGGCGTTCAGCGCGGCGCGGCGGGCATCGCCAACCAGGATTTCCATCTGCTCGCGCGCAAAACTCACCACCAGAATGGAGTTGGCGGTGGCAACGCCCATGCACATGATGGCGCCGGTGAGCGCTGGCACGCTGAGGCGCGTCCCGGTGAGGAAAAGAAACCAAACGATTCCAGCCAACGCGGCTGGCAGGGCCGAAATGATGAGAAACGGATCGAGCCACGACTGGAAGTTGACCACGATGAGCAAATAGACGAGCAGGATGGAAAAGGCCAGGCCGCTGAGGAGGCCGAAATAGGAACTGTACATCGTCTGGCTCTGGCCGCGGAAGATAAACTCCGAACCGCGAGGCAGGTCCTTCTGATGGGCGTCGACGATTTTTTGCATGGCCCGGGTCACGCTGCCCAGGTCTGTGCCTTCGACGTTGGTGTAAATGTCGATCACCGGCTGTACGTCATAGTGGCTGATCGTACCCTGCTCGTCGCCGGGGACGATGGTGGCAAGGTTGCTCAACACCTGCACTGGCCGTGGGACGCCCGGCGCGGCGGTGGTGGCGCCGGAGGTCTGGGTGGGGGCGACGCTGCCCAAAGGCGCAGCGCCCGGCGCACCCGTTGAAGTACTCGTGGAGGGGCCGGTCATGGCCGCGTTGGTTGCCGAACTGGTGATGGGCAGGCTTTCAAATGCCGCCATCGTGTCGAGCCGGTACTGCGGCGCCTGAATCGCGATGTTGTAGGTGACTCCATTGCGAGGATCGAGAAAGAAGTTCGGACTTGTCTGAAAACTGCCGCTGAGCGCGACCAGCATGCCCTGGGCGACGTTCTGCTGAGTAAGGCCGGTGCTCGCGGCGCGCGTGCGGTCGACGTTGACCGTGAAATTGGGGTTGTTGAAAGGCTGCTGGATGCGCGCGTCGGCCGCTCCGCGAACGTAGCGGATCTCATTGAGCATGCGTTCGGCCAGGGCGCGATTGGCGTAGAGATTGGGGCCGACGATTTGAATGTCGATGGGCGACGACAGCCCGAAGTTGAGAATCTGGGTAACAATGTCGACCGGCACGACATAGAACGTCACGCCTGGGTAATCGCGGGCCAGCACCTCTCGCAGGCGCCCAACGTACATCTCGCTGGGATGGTGATCGCGTTTCAACTGCACCTGAATGTCGGCATCCGACGAGCCCACCGGCGCGGAGGTTGAGTAGGAGAGGTTGAGCGAAGAGTAAGGCAGGCCGATGTTGTCGAGGATCGTAACCATCTCATCGGAGGGAATCTCCTGGCGGATGGTCGACTCGATGTGATCGCAGAGAGCAGCGGTCTCCTCGATGCGCGTGCCGGAGTGCGCACGCACGTGAATCATGAACTGGCCGGAGTCAACGGAAGGGAAAAAGTCCTGCCCGAGGAACGGCGTCAGTCCCAGCGAGAGCAGGGCAAACGCAAAGAAGAAGATCAGGAAGGCGCCCGAGTGATCGACGCAAAGGGTGAGCAGGTTCAGGTAGCCGCGCCGAAAACGGTCGAAGGCGCGTTCGAATCCGTGTTGAAACCGCATGAACGGGTTGCGGCTGGCTTGTTTTCTCGCCGTCTGCGCATCGTCGTGCTCCTTCAGCAGGTACTTGGCCATGGTGGGCACGAGCGTGCGCGACAGAAAGTAGCTGGCGAGCATGGCGAAGACCACGGCCTCGGCCATGGGCACAAACAGGTAGCGCGCCACGCCGCTCAGGAAGAACATGGGCACGAAAACGATGCAAATGGCGAGTGTGGAGACGAACGCGGGAGTGGCGATTTGCGCAGAGCCTTCGAGGATAGCCGCCTCCAGCTCGCGTCCTGTCTCCAGAAAACGGTTGATGTTCTCGATCGAGACGGTGGCATCGTCAACCAGGATGCCCACGGCCAGTGCCATGCCGCCCAGGGTCATGATGTTGATGGTTTCGTGCAGCGCGCCGAGCATGATCAGGGAGCAGAGAATCGATAGCGGAATGGAGACGGCGATGATGATCGTGGAGCGGAAGCTGCCCAGGAAAACCAGAATCATGGTCGCGGTGAGGCAGGCGGCGATGATCGCTTCGCGCACCACGCCGCTGATCGCGCTGCGGACAAAGATCGACTGATCGGAGAGAGCAACGATCTTGAGTTGCGGGGGCAGTTGGCCTTTCAAGCCCGGGCTGGAGATGATTGCCTGTACGGCCTTGATGATGTCCAGGGTCGACGACGAGCCGGTCTTCATGACGTTCATCATGATGGCCCGACGGCCGTCGACGCGGACGATGTTGGTCTGCGGCGGACTGCCGTCGCGCACGTGAGCCACATCGCGGATATAGACCACCGCCCCGTTCACCGTCTTGATGGGCATATCACCCAGGACATTGAGGACCGAAGGCGCGGAGTTGGTCTCGACCTGGTACTCAAAACGGTCGAGCTTGATGGTGCCCGAGGGAGCGATCACGTTTTGCGCGGTGATGGCGTTGACCACGTCGGCGGGCGAGAGTCCCCGGGCCTCGAGCGCATTCAGATCGAGGTCGACCTCTATCTGGCGCTGCTTGCCGCCGTATGGAAACGGTGTTTGCGCGCCCTCGACGGTCGACAGTTGCAGACGGATGGTCTGCGTGGCCAGGTCGTTCAACTGCTGCTCGTTCAAGCCCGGTCCGGAGAGACCCAGTTGCAGCACGGGAACGCTGGAGGCGTTGTACTGGATGATGAAAGGCGGCGTGGTCCCTGTCGGCAGCGAGCGCAACTGCACCTGGCTGATGGCGCTCACCTGAGCCACGGCCTGGCCAATATTCACGTTGGGATGGAAGAAGATCTTGATGATCCCGACGCCGACCAGCGACTGCGACTCGATGTGGTCGATATCGTTGACCGTGGTGGTCATTCCGCGCTCGGCGTTGGTCACGATGCGGTTGGCGATCTGATCCGCCGACAGACCGGCGTATTGCCAGACCACGGTGACCACGGGTATATCGATGCTGGGAAAGATGTCCGTCGGCATCGTCTCGATGCTGTAGACGCCAAGGATCAAAATCAATAGCGCAAAGACGACAAAGGTATAAGGCCGCCGCAGCGCAAGCCGGACAATCCACATCATAAGGCTGGTATTCGCTCCTCGGCCCGCGTTTTGATGGTATTTAGGCTACCCAATGGCCCGCCATCAACCGCAGCCGCAAACCGGGGCCGGTTTTGAGCTATGCTCCGGCGCGCGCCGGCTCCTCGGGTACCGGCCGGATGACACCGAAGTGTAAGTCCGGCCAGGCGTTTCAATGAACATACTATGCTAGCTGATCGACCACGAAGATGTGAACGAAGACCGGAAACCTGTCGTTCGAACCGCCGCCCACACTCATAGGACGCCTTGAGGGCGGAAAGGATTCGGCTATTGAAAACGGTCCACTGGCGAACGATGTCCAGAGCGCGGATCGCGCGTCTAAAGAGCATAGCGCCGAGAGCAAACACGGCAGCCCGCCGAGTTCCGATAGACTGTTGAGATGCGGAGTTTGGGGAGGATGGGCGCGGTCCTGTAGAATCGATCTTTCCTTAAGGATCGATGAGAATCTCCGAGGAAGGACCGGATTTTCAGCGAATGAGGGTGTGCAAATTCTTCCTGTGAAGCCGAACAATGGTATGAAAGAGACTTTGTGCTCGCCGCAGGGCTCATCCCCGGTGAAGATCAGGCACATTTCCATCTCCGGCGCTGGATCCATCATCATGCGGGTGGCGCGTGTTCTTATGCTGCTGGCACTCGTGTCGAGCGCTGGAACAATGTTCGCGCAGACATCCGATACCATCGATCAAATCCGCGTCATCGGCAACCGGCGCATCCCCAAGGAAACCATTCTCGCCCGCATGTTTACCCATCCCGGGGACACATACGATCCGGTCTCGATCGAGCGCGACTTCAATTCTCTTTGGAACACCGGCTACTTTGAAGACCTGCGGTTAGAGCGCGAGGATTCAGAGCACGGCGTGATCCTGGACGTTTTTGTCCGGGAGAAGCCGACGATCCGCGACATCATCTACAAGGGCAACAACGCGGTGACCAACTCCGACATTCTGGACGCCTTCAAAAAGGAGAAGGTGGGCCTTTCGGTGGAGAGCCAATACGACCCCACCCGGATCAAGCACGCCGAGAACGTGATCAAGGAACTGCTTGCCGCGCACGGACACCAATTCGCGGCAGTGAAGACCGACGTCAAGACGGTTCCCCCAGCCTCGGTGCAGGTGACATTCAACATCAAGGAAGGCCCGGTGGTGAAGGTGGGAAAGATCACCTTCGTCGGCAATGAGCATCTGAAGGCGCTTTACCTGCGGCGCTCGATGAAGAACCTCAAGCCGATCGGAATTCCGTATTCAATTGTTTTAGAGGACCTTTTCCCCCAGACCTACGACTCCTCGAAGCTCGAGGAGGATACGGAGCGGGTGCGGCAGGCCTACCGCGACAAGGGCTATGCGAGCGCCGCAGTGGAGCAGCCGAAGACCCAGATTCGCGATCAGGGCGGCCTCAACTGGTTCACATTCAGGCCGAACAACGGCAAGCGCATCGACATCTCGATGACGATCGAAGAGGGGGAACGCTACCGCCTGGGCGCCATTACGTTCTCGGGCAACAAGCAGATCAACAACCCGAAGGCCCTGCGCGCCACCTTCCCCATCAAAGACGGCGAATGGTTCAGCGCAACCGAGGTCAGCAAGGGCCTGGACAACCTGAAGAAGGCTTATGGGGGCCTGGGCTACATCAATTTCGGCGCCATTCCCAAGATCACTTACGACGAACAGAAGAAGACCGTTTCGATGAACATCGACATCGACGAAGGTAAGCAATTCTTTGTCTCGCGCATCGAGTTCACGGGCAACACCATTACCCGCGATAAGGTCATCCGCCGCGAGCTGATGCTGGACGAAGGCTCGGTCTACAACTCGCAACTGTGGGAGTACAGCCTGCTCCGGCTCAATCAGCTGGAATATTTCGATCCGCTGAAGGTCGATCAGGACTCCGAGGCTCACCAGGATCCCGATAACGGCACGGTCGAACTGCTGTTGAAGGTCAAAGAGAAGGGCAAGAACTCGATCGGCTTGAACGGCGGCGTCAGCGGGTACTCCGGCGCATTCCTGGGGCTGAACTATTCGACCAACAACTTCCTGGGATTGGGCGAAACTCTCAGTCTCCAGGCGAATCTGGGCAGCGTCAGCCGCACCTTCCTTTTCGGATTCACACAGCCTTACTTTCGCAACCGTCCGATCAACATTGGATTCCAGATCTACAACAACAAACAGGACTACAACGCAGCCAAGAACTACCAGGCCACCACCGGCGCCTCGCTGAACCTGTCGACTGCCGAGCAATCGCTGACGCAGAACTACAACGTGGGCTCGGATGGCGTGAATTTCTCCGTCAGCTACCCGCTCAGGAGACATGCGTTCCAGCGCGTGGGCATGACCTACTCGCTGACCAAGTCTACGATTACGGCGTTCAGCACGGCGTCGTCGACGTTTTTCCAGACCATTGCCTTCCGTTCCGGAGTGCAGGGATCGAACCCGCTGGCCGGGATCATCAACAGCTCGGTCTCGCTTACGTATACCTACGACACGGTCAGCAATCCGTTGCGCCCGCGCGAGGGCAAGCAGTACACGGCGTTTTTGCAGGCTTCAGGCATTTGGGGCAGCGTCCGCTATGTGAACCCGGTGGTGGCATACAAGCAATTCATCCCGATGCACTACCTGAAGTTTTCAAAAGAAGGGCACAACGTGCTGGGCCTGCGCGCACAGTTGGGTTACGTGCAGGGCTTTGGCGGCGACGTGGCTCCGCCCAACAACCGTTTCTACTCCGGCGGCGAACAGGAACTGCGCGGCTTTGACGTGCGCGGCGCGACGCCCTACGGCTATGTGCCCACGCGGATCAACTTCCAACTCACCAATCCGGACGGCAGTTGCGTCCCGCGCGACCCGACCAACCCCCAAGACAACCAGTGCATCCAGGTGCCGCTCCCGGTCTACGGCATTGCCTCCATCGGCGGCGATACGAATCTGACGACCAACGTGGAGTACCGCATCCCCGTGGTCGGCCCGTTCATGTTCTCGTTCTTCGACGACTTCGGCATCGATACCGCGATCAATCACGGCCAGTTGACCCAAAGTCCGCAGGGCTTCGCCAGCCTGGAGGCTCCGCTCTATGGCTGCCCGGTCTACAACAACGGGTCCTGCCAGGGCGGGATCCCCGGCTCTCAGGTCGGGTTCAGGAAGGATATCCGCCCGGTGACGGGCACCAACTTCGTTCCGCGCATGTCGCTTGGGGCCGAGCTTTCGGTGATCATGCCGGTGATTAATGCTCCCTTCCGCCTCTACTACGCCTATAACCCGCTGCGGTTGTATGAGACACCGTATTGCAACGAAGTGAGTCTGGGCCAGAAGCAACTGAGCTGCTCGGCGGAGTTAATCACTCGCGCCATGTTCCCACCGGGCGGCGCGGGCGATTTCTCCTACGGGGAAGCGATCGAGTCGTATGGTTCGCAAAACATCTTCCGCGAGCCGCGCAAGACGTTCCGGTTGACTGTGTCGACGACGTTCTAGAGCGAGAGAACAGCTACTAGCTGCTAGTTCCTGCCGGTGAATCAGTCAGCCTATGAGCTGGCCTCTTTACCTTTCAGTACCTACCCCCGTCCCCCCCCACCCTGTTTTGGGGTTAAGCGGTTTCTTTTCAGTTACTTGTACCCCTGATCATTGGCTGCAACCCATTGATTCCAAGGGGGTTATTCCGCAAAGTCCTCTATCCAAAGAGGTTATGAGGCCTTTTCGGCCCGAAATTTACTCTTTCGACAACAAAAGACAGCAGAGTTAGCGTGGTTAGCTGAGCTAGCGGCGCTCGAAGGACAACTGGTAGCTGGTAGCCCGTAGCCGGTCGCCTGTGCTGGCAACGGAGACCTGATTGAACGCTTATGGGTTCAGTATGCGCCCGGAGCGAGAAATGATCGGCAAACTTCGCGAAAGATTTTTGGCAATAACATACTTGACACACAATACGATTTGCGCTATTCTGTTCTTGGTTGAGAGGTCGAGAAACATGAAAAAGCCTGTAACTCTTTCCCAAGCAATAGCTTACTTCGCTGACTCGGAACGTGCTTTTGACTACGCCAAGTTCCTTCGCTGGCCGGATGGCAAGGTCAACTGCCCCCGCTGCGGATCGGAAAGCAACTCGTTTGTGCAGACTAGGAAGCTGTGGTTCTGCAACGGCTGCAAGAAGCAATTCACGGTCAAGGTCGGCACCATTTTTGAGGACTCGCCGATGGGTCTGGACAAGTGGATGACAGCAGTTTGGATGATCTGCAACTGCAAAAACGGAATCAGCAGCTACGAGATTCACCGGGGGCTCGGGATCACTCAAAAGTCGGCATGGTTTATGCTTCACCGCATCCGTGAGGCGATGAAGGATGGATCGGTTGTGAAGATGGGCGGCCCGGTTGAAGTGGACGAAACCTATGTCGGTGGACGCATCAAGAACATGCATCGCTCGCGGGTGCGGGAGAAGTTCAAGGGATTGCCGACCGCTGGAAACTCGCCGCACACAAAGGCTGCGGTGATGGGGATGCGAGATCGGGAAACGCGCATGGTTCGCGCCAGGGTCATTCCCACTGCCAACCGCGAAACCTTGCAGAACATGATTCTTGAGAACGTGGAAAAGAAATCTACGGTCTATACGGACCAGTGGCGCGGCTACGAGAACCTTGCTGCGCGAGACTTCGTTCATGAGACCGTGAACCACATGCAAGAGTATGTGCGCGGCCAAGTTCACACTCAGGGAATCGAAAACTTCTGGTCGCTGCTGAAACGCGGTCTCAAGGGAACCTACGTTGCGGTTGAGCCATTCCACCTTGATCGCTACGTTTCGGAGCAAGTGTTCCGGTTTAACAATCGCGCCACAAAGGACAATCCGCTCACCGACGAAGATCGCTTCACTCTTGCCATGAGTCAGATCGTAGGCCGTCGTCTCACCTACACCCAGCTGACGGGTCAAGGAGCGGACTGACACACGCCTTCCGAGATGGGGACGCGGTAAACGCATCAGTGCTTCTTCTCTTCCGAAACGGCCTTTTTCTTAGGCCGTTTCGGCGGCTTTGATGATTTTGGGGCGCGAAAGAGCTTCGTCATTGTGTTCTCGAAGTTCTTTCGCGCTTCCGCTCCCTTGCGAAATTCGGGTTTCACGTTTTGCCTTTCTTTTAAGACGTGGGCTGCAAACCGATAGCTATCTCCATCTGATTATCTGCATCAGAAATCATGTATCCCCCCAGAACATATCCCCAGAAGCTCATGGCGTTATTGACATAGACAATCTGCTTCGACCCTCTATCTATCTTCCAAATGGCCGCTCCCTTGATCTGAATGGCACCAGCTGGTTTTGTACCACTAGGCGTAATCTCTGTCCGAGCAATCTTAAGATCTTCTAGTACCAAGGTTAATTGAGTGGCACTCACATCAGTTATTGTTGCGTTATCCCACGTCACGTCAATGTTGTATGAGGCAACGCTTTTAATCGTGTGTCCGGTTGTGGAACTTCCGCTTGTGAGGACCGCTAATTCTACAAATCCTCCTGGGAATCTCCTCGCCAGCACTTGCCCCTGAGGAAAGTGAATATCTACTAAAACCGCCGCCCCCATAAAGAAGAAGAACGCAAATACGATAACCGTTTTTCTCCACTTAGACCACATGCCTGGAGCACACGCCGCACATAGCCACGCCGCGCAAAGCCACAGAAGAACAGCAGCAGAATACAGAAACACGCGAGAGAGAGCGAGATTCATAATCCCCCGCGTAGAGATAAAGTTTTGAAGAAGCCATTCAACAAAACCCAGAATCGGAAGCACCGAAATAACGCGGACGCCGGGGCGCTGAAGCGGAGGGCGGTCAGTCGGGAACCAATAGGACAGGGATCGCTCCTCCTTAGGCAGAATCTCTCCCTTAAGCGGTTCGTGTGGAGAACCAAACAGAGCCAATCGCCGCTCATTTCTATTTGGCTGCATGGCCCATTGTCCGCCCTTGACGCATGTGCGTCAAGTATATTATTGCCAGATTTTTGCGAATGTTTTCAGCGGGTTGCGGCAGGCGGCGCGGGCGAGGGGATTGACGGAAAGCAGGGAACAGGGAACAGGGAACAGGGAACAGGGAACAGGGAACAGGGAACAGGGAACAGGGAACAGGGAAGGAACGATCGATGGGTTCTTACGCCCGCTGAAGCGGGCTTGGGGTGAGATTCCGGCTTGAATCCTAGCCCTTGCCGATGGGAGTCGTCTCGCGGCGTTTAGGATTTCCTTGGGGCGCGATTTTGGGACCAAAAGGAAAGTGATTTTCGGCACAGATCGCGATCGAGCGGACATATCGCCGCGTCCCTGTTTTTCAATGTTGGGATTATCATTGTCTGAAATATGGGGACCACCGCCTTACAGTCGCTTCCATCGTGAAGCATCCAGCCGATGGATTTACATATCAGCGGCACCGGATCGCAGGCCGGGGGTGGCTGCCAATCGGTTGAGCGGCCGAGCGGGTCTTGCCATTCAATGAGAGCCAGTCTTGCCCCTACGCACGCTTATAAGAACGCTTCGTCGAACAGCTCTTCCGCCTCTGGTTCTTGGTCAAACTGAGAACGGAACCTGCAAGGCTCTTCGCAAGCCTAATCCCTAGTTGTGGTGCATCAACAGGTTGTTCCTATCCAGTCCGGATCGGGTGATAGGCGGTTGTTTGTTGAGGCTAGCATGAGGCCGGTGCCAATTGTAGTCATGCAGCCAGGGGTTG
>Ga0182030_10004440_pt1 | contig 29901 bp, 25 predicted proteins | sample 812S3MmetaG_FD_121299 | JGI IMG/M metagenome (GOLD analysis project Ga0182030, IMG submission 121299) | Permafrost microbial communities from Stordalen Mire, Sweden - 812S3M metaG (Illumina Assembly) | ecosystem: Environmental > Terrestrial > Soil > Wetlands > Permafrost | place: Sweden...
CCGCTCACGGTGAGATAGCCGATCTCAAAGCACAATGTGAAGTACTTGCGAGCGGTGTTGGGCGCGCCGAGGTGGCTTTGGAAGGCACTCGGGTGGCCTACGACGCACTGCGCAGGGTGCGAGTGGGCAACGTCCCTCCCCCTCCGTGGCTCGCCACCGATTCTCGACGGCAGTCAACCGACGTGGACTCTGATTCTCTCGATGCGAAGCATGGCAGTCACCAGTCCCATTAGTCGTTGGTAATAGGTCAGGTCACCGATCGGTGCCACCGAGGACCGCTCTCAGAAGAGTCAAATCACTGTTTACTACTGCAAAATCCTCCGTTTTTGGGGTATAATGCAGTAGTAATTCCACATACATACTGAGAAATCCCCTGATATCGGGGTATAATGAAGTGATGAATCATACCACGACCCTAGATCGCATCGCGGGCCTAGCCGAAGAGCAGTGGGGCCTCGTGACCCGCCGTCAACTCGAAAACGCCGAGATTCCGGCTACGACCCTCGAGCGCCTTACGGCTCCAGACTCACTACTGGAGCGAGTCGCCTTCGGCGTTTACCGGCTCGTGGGTTCACCGACGCCAGATCACGTGGGACTGCGAGCCGCGTGGCTCCAACTGGCTCCCGGCGTACCCGCATGGGAGCGCACTCCCGCAGAGGGCGTGGTGTCGCACCAGTCCGCGGCGGCACTCTATGGGATAGGCCACCTCCCCGCGGACCGGCACGAGTTCACGCTGGCCCGGCGCAAGCAGAGCCGACAGCGAAATGTTCGCCTTCACCAACGCGCCATCGCGGACGGAGAATGGATTCAACTTCGCGGACTGCCGGCGACTCGGCCGGCACGCATCGCCTCTGATCTGCTGTACGACCACGAGGACCCCGGGGCCGTTGCTCAGATAATCGTCGACGCCATCCGCCCGGTCTTCGATTTTCCCGGTGCCTTCGCGGTGGGCCTTGCCCCCCACGCCGGGCGCTTCGGACTGCGACGCAACGATGGGATGGCCCTCCTTCGATGGCTGCTCGACCTCGTCGGTGATGAGGAGACTGAGAAATGGTTGCAAGAGGCACGTAACTCGATAACGCACTCTCCCTCTGATCCGACTCGCGCACCTTCAGTGTCACGACCGGAGATTTCGACGTGAGCGAACGCCAGCGTGCCTATTCGAGTCCGATGGCCTTCCGTCGGGCGCTCACCGACAAGCTCAAGGCTCTCGCCGAAACCAGTCGGTGGAATCTCGCGCAGCTCCAACGGCAAATGGCGTACGACCGCTTCTTAGAGCGGCTGTACCTCGTCGATGACGGGTGGGTCGTAAAAGGCGCGACGGCGCTCCTGGCCCGCGAAATTGGCGTTCGAGCCACGATCGATGTCGACATCTATCGAGCGGTGGAGCGTCAAGTGGCCGAAGCCGACATCAGCCGAGCGGCGGATCTCGACATCGGCGACTGGTTTAGGTTCGATATGGGCCCGGCGCGTGCGCACTCCGACGGAGCAGCCGGTGTCCGCTTTCCAATGACCGCATACGTCGGAGCGACAGAGTGGGCTCAGTTCCACATCGATCTCGTGGGCTCGAATCTCCACATGACCGGCGAACCTGAAGAAATGCCGGCGCTGGCCCGCGTCGTGATGCCCGACGTCGCCCAGCACGGTTATCGGGTCTACCCGCTCGTGGATCATGTGGCCGACAAAGTGGCGGCGATGATCGAGCGGCACGGTGACCGCCCATCCACCCGGTTCAAGGACCTTGTCGACCTCGTCGCCATCATCACGGAGGCCTCGGTCGACGCTGATGTTCAGAGAACGGCCGTGCAATCGGAAGCGGCGCGGCGAGGAATCATTCTCCCAGACCGTTTCGATGTTCCCGACCGTTCACTCTGGGAGACGGGGTATGAGAGCGAAGCACAACGATCGCTCCTGCCTTTGGCTCAGACGCTCGACGAAGCGCTGGCGATAGTGAGGCCATTCATCGACGCACTTTTTGACGGAACCGCAATCGGTCATTGGGACCCGATGACGCTGCAGTGGAGCTGCCCATGAAGTGGATTCAATAAAAAATTTGATACCAAACATGGACGGGTAATTTCATAAATCTGGCAGATGTCAGATGCCTGACGCCAGCGCTCCGACCGAGGGCTTCAGTCGTAAGCCGTGCTGTCCGTTGCCGTGCTGTCCGTTGCCGTGCTGTCCGTTGCCGTGCTGTCCGTTGCCGTGCTGTCCGTTGCCGTGCTGTCCGTTGCCGTGCTGTCCGTTTGTTCTCACACGTCTGGCACTAGTGATACGGTGGCCCCTACAAGGGGCCGTACCGAAAGAAGGATGCGTCGACCCCATGATGACGATTCGACGTCTCAGCATCGGAGCAGGCTACAAGTACCTGCTCAAATCAATCGCTGCTGGCGACGGTCCCGAAGGCACCGACAGGTCGGACCTCGTTCGCTACTACTCGGAGACCGGCACTCCCCCTGGAGTCTTTCTCGGTTCCGGGCTGGTCGGTCTCGATGATGGTCGTGGCGTTGCCGTCGGGCAGTCCGTCACCGCAGAGCACCTCCAACGGATGCTCCAGGACTGCGCCGATCCCGTCACCGGCGAGGTGCTCGGCAGGGTTCCGAGCACGAAGGCGGTGGGTGGTTTCGACCTGACGTTCAGCCCCTCCAAGAGCGTGTCGGTGGCCTGGGCCCTGGCCGATAAGAAAACCCGCGAAGTCATCTACCGGTGTCACCGGAAGGCCATCGCTGAGGTCCTCGCCTACGCCGAGCGCGACGTGTTTCACACTCGCTCCGGCCAGCAAGGCTGCGTCGAGGAGGACATCGTCGGAGTGATAGCCGCGAGCTTCACCCACTTCGATTCGCGCGACGGCGATCCTCAACTCCACGATCACGTGGTCGTGCTCAACCGGGCCCAGGCCACGAGTGACGGTGTCTGGCGAACCCTCGACAGCCGTCAGCTCTTTGCCTCAACGGTGATGCTCTCCGAGATGCACCAGGGCGTGCTTTCTGACCTACTGACCGACGAACTCGGCTGGGACTGGGAAGCCCACGCCCGTCGCTCGAGCACCGCCCCTAAGTGGGAGGTGGCCGGGGTCTCGAAGCGCCTAATGGATGAGTTCTCACAGCGCACCACCGCCATCGTCGACGCCAAGAATCGACTGATCACCCAATTCGAGGATGATCATGGTCGCGCACCGACCGATGTCGAAGTGCTCAAACTTCGCCAGACGGCCACGCTCTCCACCCGACGGGCGAAGAAGGGGCTGGGCCTCGGGGACCTGACCAAAGAGTGGGCCACTCGAGCAACGCCCTACCTCGACGACGTACCCATGTCGTGGGTCCACGAGCTGGGTGGCCGAGACGTGCCCTCATTTACCAGCAACGATTTCGAAGACGAGATCCTGCTCGACGTCGCCAACGCGGCACTCGACATCGTGAGCACCAAGCGCCCAACGTTCTCTCGGGCCAACGTCCAGGCAGAGATCTTTCGCCAGATGCAGGGCGTGCGCTTCACCGAGCCCGCCGAGCGGATACAGGCGGCGACTCGGGCTACCGACCTGGCCGTTACCCAGGCGCTCCTCATCACCACGCCCAACCTGCACCACACACCACGCTTCCTGCTGCGCAGTGACGGCAGCTCTAAGTTCGAAGGAAGCGGTCACTGGCTCTACACCTCGATGACACTGCTTGACGCCGAAGCCCGTCTACTCGATGCTGCTCAGCGCCTCGACGCGGCAGTGGTGGCGAGCGCCACCGTGGCCGCCGTTGCCGAACGACGACTCCCCAGGAGAACCTTCAAGCTCTCGATCGACCAGGCGCACTGCGTCGAGCAGATCACGACCTCTGGTCGGTCGCTCGATCTTCTTGTGGGCCCCGCGGGCACGGGAAAGTCGACGGCCATGGCGGGACTGCGCGCCGCCTGGGAGGCTGAGCACGGCGCCGGCTCGGTAATCGGTCTCGCGCCGTCGGCCGCCGCCGCCGAAGTCCTGGGCGAGGACATGGGCATCGACACCGACAATCTCGCCAAGTGGCTCTACGAGCACCGCCAGCACGGCCAGCGGGTTCGCGAGCTCAGAGAACTTCGCGAGCAGGCCCGCCTGGGCGCTCTCGCGCAACGTCGTCCCAGCCCTCGACTGCTTGAGGGTATTCGCCGGCGCGAGGAGACACTGGCTCATTGGACCCTTCGCGCCGGTCAACTGGTAGTGGTGGACGAGGCCAGTTTGGCCTCGACGTTCGCGCTGGATGAACTGATGTCGGCCGCTCTAGACGCGAGGGCCAAAGTGGTCCTCGTCGGCGACGGGGCCCAGCTCTCCAGTGTGGACGCCGGAGGAATGTTCCGCACCCTCGTGCGCGAACGCGGCGAGGACGCTCCCACGCTGGCGGACGTCCGCCGCTTCAAGGCAGCGTGGGAGAAGGAAGCCAGCCTCGGAGTCCGCCGCGGCACTCACACTGCTCTAGGCACCTACGCAGCGCATGGACGGGTCAAGGACGGCACCCGTGATGACATGCTCGACGCGCTCTACGACGCGTGGAAGATCGACACCGATCGTGGCCTGCAGTCGTTGATGCTCGCCAGCGACACGGCGACCGTCAACGAGCTCAACGCTCGCGCCCGTAGCGCTCGGGTCACCGACGGGTTCGTCGCCGAAGAGGGGATCGACGTCGCCGGGGCCATGACGGCTGGAGTGAACGACCTCGTCGTCACCCGCGAGAACGACCGCCGCCTGACAACGGACACGGGATGGGTCAAGAACGGCGACGTGTGGACCGTCTCGGCAACGCACGTGGACGGCTCCATGACCGTCACCCGGGTGAGTGGTCACGCCTCGGTCGTCTTGCCGGCCAGTTACGTCGCCAAGAACGTCGAACTCGCCTACGCGTCGACGGCCCATCGTGCCCAGGGACGCACCGTTGATACCGCGCACGCGTTCGCGAGCCCCACCACTACCCGTGAAGTGCTGTACGTGTCACTTACTCGAGGCTCAGAGTCCAACCATCTCTACGTGGACACCCACTACGACCCTGATCCTTCTACCGGCCACGATGGGCTGAACGAGATTTCGAGCGCCCTCGAAGTGCTCGCCGGCGTACTTCGTCACGAGGGAGCCGACGTGTCGGCTACCGACATGATCCGACTCTTCCAGACCCAGTCCATCGCCGCACTCGTCGCCGAGTACGACACCATCGTCGCGATGGCCGATGGTGATCGCTGGGAGACAGTACTGAGCGAGTCGGGACTCAGCGACAGCGAACTCGTCCAAGCTAAGTCCTCCCCCGCGTACGCAGCGCTGCTCGCGCAGCTACGAGACGCGGAAAACCGGGGCTTCGACATTTACACCGAACTCCCAATGCTGGTCGTGGGTCGTTCGTTCGATGACGCCGAGGACGTCTCCAGCGTCCTGCACTACCGCATTGACCGCTACCTGGCCGGCGTGGGCTACCCCAGCCCGCCGGCAAGCGAACTCGTGGCCGGCATCTTTCCCCGGCCGACTGCACTCACTGATCCTGACGTAGTGCTTGCGCTAAACGATCGCGCCGACACCATCGAGCAGCGAGCCCGCGAACTCGCCATGATCGCAATCGAGCGTGGCGACGCCTGGGTACAGGACTTCGGCGATGCTCCGACGACAGGTGAAAACTACGAGCGGTGGGTGCTGGAAGTTGCGACTGGCGCGGCCTACTTAGAGCGCTGGGATGTAGACAATCCTGACACCTTCCTCGACGATGCACTCGTCAGCCACGAACAAATGGCCCAGCACAGTCGAGTCATGAGTGCCGCCCAGCGGGCCTATGCACTCAACGTCACCGAGGACATACTGACAAAGTCGACTTACGTGCCGTCAGGTGAGGAATTCTTGAATCCATCGACCCCGGAACTCGAGCTCGACCGCTAGCTCGGCCTTCCTGTCCGCCGCCGCTCTGCCCATTGAATGGAAAAGCAACGCTAAAAGAAACACCCAACTCCGCTGCGGTCGCTCGCGCGCTTTCCTATACGCGACAAGCGCTATCGGCACTCGTGTCTTCGGCGTGAGGCCAAACCAAGGTCCAATGCGCCCGAATTGGAATCTATAGGCGAACCAGATCGAAACGTCAACGATTCGGGCCTCTTCGGCGCGAGACCACCCGGGCGATCAATCGAGCTGCCTTCGCAGGATCGTCGTGCTCCCACACGATGATTGGTTTCCATCCCGCCGCGCGGAGCCTCATTTCCGTGTCGGCGTCCCTCGTTGAGTTGATGTTCATCTTCTTCGACCAATAATCAACATTTGTCTTTGGAATTCCAAAGTGGTCAGGACACGCGTGCCAAAAACATCCGTGGACGAAGACAGCGACCCGCGCGGGCCGAAACACAATGTCAGCCCGACGATTGAGCCCTGCCAATGGTCGCGCATTAACTCGGTAGCGCAAACCCATGTGATGAAGTTCGCGACGAAGTCGCATCTCCGGCGCGGTGTTCGTACTCCGATTAGCAAGCATCACGTTTCTTGAGGCGGGACTGCTTGCCCAAGATTCTGGAGACATGGCCAGAGACTATCCCCCTATTTGTCCCCAGAGTGCAGTTGGGAACCGGACTGGCTGTTGGATCAAGTTGGCCACTTCTTGGGCAGACGTCCCCGCCGTTGAAACTCAGGCAACGTTCCGCATCGTGGGTCCCATATCGAGTTCATATTTGATCCAAAGTCTCCGCACAGAATCAAGCACCTCGCAATAAGAGTTTCCCAATACTTATCAATTGGACGCTGAGCCGCTACGAATAATCATGGGGCTTCAAGCGAGGAAGAAATCAACGGCTTCAAGTACCTTCAAGAGGCCAATTTTTGTGACGGTTCCACCACGCGACTCACAATCTGGACCCCAAGTAGCGCCACTTGCTTCAACGATTGCTCTGGCCATATCCGGCTTCGTCAGCTTAGGTGACAATCCGAGCCCGAGATAAGCGTTCACTCTTATGAATAGGTCTCGCGATTCGGTTGAACCAGTGGACATTCTTGGTGCGCGAAAACCAACCTTCTCGGCAATGAGATTGTTGATTTCTTCCTTGTTCACGTTGACTCGATTCGAACGCGAACCTTCTGAACAATTATCAGCAGCCAAGCCGACATTTCTTCTTGAAGGGGCAATGAGAGATTGCGGCCCAAGAGTTCCACGAGCCGAACGCGATCAAACACCAGATTCTTCAGAGCAAGCTCGTTCCAGATTTCGGTGTTTCCTGGGACCACTTGCGGCGCAGTCAGGATCGTGCTCGGATCATGCACCAACTCCAACCAGGATGACCAGTTTCGTACGTCGATGTCTAGGGACTTCGACACCAAGTCAGCTTGGATCGTGCACTGAACCAAAACGATCGGAAACCCGGATTTGCCGTCGCGAAAAGGCCGCCAGCCAATAACATCGACCCCACCGTCCTTTCTCCGTGGTTGGCGGTATCCTCCGCCCAATCTCACGCCCATCAGGCCAGCGAGCCACTTGATTGCCTCTGGGAACTCCTGGGGGCGCCCAGTATCAGATGGCCAAGCGAAGCGCACTGCCTTCGCGCCGTTGCCTAAGTAGCTTTGCACTGCCTCGACGACGATTCTTTCGAATTTCACTGCGGCGACCGAAATGTCGTCGAAGTTCATCAGTTCACGAGAAAGGCCCGATGGCGACATTGCCAGCAACCACGAGTACGCCAGCGAGGGCCAGGCATCGTCACGTCTGATGGCAACGTCCTGCACGTCAAATGGGTACGCGTCGCCAAGGAGCGTTTGACGTCGTCGCATTGTTCGGAGTGCCAGATCGAGCCGTGGCTGTTCCCCGTCAGTAACCCTCTCGAGCAGGCCTTCGATTCGACCGATCCCCGCTCCTCGCTCCTCAATGCAGAGAAGCGCCATCTCGACAGTGTCGGCCAACTCGTCGGCGGTTGCCATTGCTGATCAAGACTCCTGTTGGTCGAGCTCGCGAACGGCGGAAGAGACTTCTGCGAGGAGGTCCAGGATTTCCTCGTCGTCGTAGAACGGACCTATGTCCTCGACTGCCGCAAGCAAGGCATTCCTGGCAGTAGTCAGTCGCTTCTTCAATCGCTCTCTTGGGTCGGCTCCCGTATCGGCGATCTTCTGCTTTGCGGCTTCAAGTTTCTCTCCGTCACGGAGAGCCCTCAGCCCCGCCGGCTCGGCAAGGATGTTACCCAGTTGAGAAATCTGACGCGAGTCATTGATCACCGGCTCTCGGTCCCCGCTGCCAAAGACGTATCCGAGTACCTCCCCGAGCTCATCTACCTTGTCCGCCGGTATTGGATCCGTTCCAGGAACGGTCCGTGCACCTAGAGGAGCGCCGACGAAATCTCTGATCTTGGTGCTCGACATTGCCACCTGCAGTAGCGAGAAAGCGCTCTCCAGTCCCCCGGTATCGATTCCCATGCGGATCGCCTGGTCGGCAATCGCCTGATCTCTGTAGAGTGCGGCGACCGCCGACTTGTCCTTCCCGATCAGTTGGGCTACCTCTTGATACGACCTGTGTTCGTTGTCCACCAGCACCGCAACGTAACGGGCCTGGGCAAAAGGCGTCCATTGGAGAATCCCTGATATGTGACGGTAACCGATGACCGGGGTGCAGGCCTCCCTGGACGTTGCGACCACGACCGGGACCCTTGTGTCGCTCGTGATTGCGCTTTCCGCGGCGAGCTCCTCCCACCGCTCGGGAGTGGCGAACTCCGAACGCATGTCTCCATGGGTAAGCCCGAGCAATGCCGTCAGGCGACGATTGCCCTCGACCACGATGAACCTTCCGATCTCTTCGGCCGGTATCGCTATCAACGGCTCGCTCGAGAAGAAGCCGAAGCGGGCTATTGATTCCGCCACGGTGAACGCGTCGAAGCCCATCTCCAGCACTACCGCAAGGTCGATTTGGGATAGCCCTTGCTGGCTCGGCGGCAGGCGAGGGTTCATGTTATCCAAGAGAAGGTCAGCGAGAGCAATCGACCTGGCCTCTCCTAGTCCCTGAATCGCATTCTCAGTGCTCATTTGACTTCCTTCTCGCTAACTGGCGGTCGCCTAAATAGATTGCTTGGGTCAACATCCTTGAATCATCGAGTTCGTCCCGACGAACCACTCGATGGACTTCGATGAGGAGCCTCGATGCGTCCTCGGTGACTTCGTTCAAGTACGCGTCACCGGGATAAAACGGCTTGCCGATTTCGCTCTTCGTGTCACGACCCTGGAATAGATTGACAAAGCCGATGTCGTCTCGCCACTGTCGAGTTCGTGGACGGGCGTCCGCGGTGCCGGCATCCTGCTCCATCAATATGACGGAGACCTCCCCCTGGAACTGCGCTTGCCTCTCGAAATGGTGGATGATGTCAGCAGCAGGCCATGAGTTCGCACCCGAGAGGAACCCCCACTGTCGGAGGAACGCTGCAGCGTCCTCCGTTGGAATTACCAACTCCCTGAAAGCGAGACGTCCGAAGTCCTTGAGCGGGGCATCAAGCAAGCCAAGCTCCTCGCTCAGCTTCCAGTTCTTCTCGACGGTCTCGGTTTCGAACGATGGTCGACGATGTTGGTACCAGCCCGACTGCGACTCGGCAAGCTCCCTGACGACAACGTCACGGGTGGGCTTCGACCCCATCGGAATGAGAAACCCGATCTCGCGAGCCCATTGATCCAACGACTGCCCAGCCGCGACCGCGTCGAGCAGGCGAGCTCGCAGGTCGTACTCGGTGAGGACGATATCCCGCAGCATCTTGACCGTCCTCGCGGATGCAAAGAACTGGCAGAAGGGTAGGAACTCAGATCGATACCCGAAGGCTCGTGCCCTCTGCTCGATTGTGTCGATCTGGTCGCTGGACGGGCGATTCATGTAAGTGACCGTCAGGCCTTCGACTGTGAATCCCCGATCCAACTTGTTTCCGCCGACGAGGATGTGGAAGGGCGATACGTTCCAGTCGACCTTCTTCGCCGCAGTGGCCGAATTCAGCAACCATATCTTCAACTCACTCAACACGTATCGGATCTGGGTGATCAGGTCGTCACCAGTTAACTGGGGTATGCCCGACGCCGCCAAACGGCCCCATTCGCTCTTCGCGACCTCGGGCAGGTCGTCTTCCGAGGCTGCCAGCGACGCATCCCTCGCCATGTGGGCGAGTTTTCGAATCAACAGAAAGTTGTATCTCTCCTGGACGTCCTTGCGCGAGCTCGGGTGGATCAACATGCTGACCGGGGTTGAGTCATTGATAGTCGTGCTCAGCACCGCTGAGCCAATCACGAAATTCCATAGCGCACACTCGAGGCTGCTGGGAAGTTCGATTGGAAGCTTCTTAGGCGTCTGCTCGTCGGCCGCCGAAATATAGCGAACCACCAAGTCGGACTTCTCTATGAAGAACTCGCGGCCGCCCGTGTACCCAGACCCAGGCTCGAGGAATTCGACGAATCTTGGAAAGAGCGGGTCATCGGACTCGAGCAGGAGGGGTGCGAACGGGGTCGCCGTGAATTGGATCAACGCGTGATTCGGCAGTTTGGTCCTCAACTGGTCAATGGCACCGTAGACCCGACTCTCAGATCCAGAGCGAACCAACGTATTCAAAGATGCCTGGTCCGCTTCGTCGTCGATCACCAAGACTCTCGAAGAGGCAATCTCGGGCACACGACCTAACGCTTCCGCAACATCGGAGATTCGACCAGCGTGCTTCAGGACCGGTATGAAAATCACCCTCCCCTTCTTGAGCCACCCAGCAATCTCGGTCGCCGCTGCGAGTCCCTTCGGATTGCTAAGGGCCACCCAGCGATAGTCGCTCCTTGTGTCGATTCCCAGTTTCTTGGTGATTCGATCGGAGTTCTGCTGCAGAAGGAGGTTCGTCGAACCAAGGAACGCGACTATTACCGTGTAGCCACGGTCGACTGCCGCTGCCATGAGGGCCATCATCGCGGTCGTCTTGCCCGACTGCACGTAGCCGAGGACGAGACCGGTGGCATGATCGTCGAGTTCGATCGCATCGATCTTGTCGAGCGTCGACGCGACCATCCCCCACAACTTGGTAAGGCTTTCGGTTCCTATTTCCGCTTCGAGTTGACCGTTGAGCAGGTCCTGCTCGACTTGACTAGTCACTCAAAGCCTCTTTCCGCTTCCCCATCGACAAGCCAACGTTCCTCGGCGATTAGCCAACGTTCACGCAGGATATCAAGCCCTCGTCGCCTCACCCTCTTCCAGCCCGGCCCGAGCCTGTTCAATAAAGTCCCCGATGATGGTGTGTCGTCATCGCACCCAGTATCCCTTCTCCACTCGTCGTATCGGTGATGCGCGCCCCGGTATTCGCTGGCACTGAGGAACCGAGCGACTGCCTCGGCCAGTTCATGGTCGGTCCATCTCGACTCGTAACTTGACCGCGCCGCTTTCGGTGCCTCCACTCCGGCGATTTCACAGGCGCGTCGCCAACTGCCGAAGATCTGTCCGATTCGTACCGAAGTCACACCCTTGATGAAGCCTCTCCTGAGAAGGTCGTCGTAGCCATCTGACGATAGAGGAAACTCCATCGTTCCAGCAGTTCTGATTGCGCCCAACAACTCGTCGTTTCGTTCGTTGACGGACGGCTCGTCAACGTCGTCACTCTCCGAGTCGTCGATGATCAAGTACCGGACTCTCTTCGCTGCGCTTCGGACTTCGACTTCGGAACTTCCGATCAGTAGTGCCAACTCGCTGTACGAGATACCGGGGAACTGCCATACGAGTTCCTCGACCTCCTTTGCCAAAGCAGTCGATCGATATGCTGGCGCACCTTGACTGCCCCCAAGGAATCGTTCCACCCTGGGCTCGCCCTCGCTAGAGCCGTTGCCCGCAGCCCGTGAGGTTTTGGATTGACCGTCGACCCTCACCGACTCTTCGCCACAAGTTGCCTCTGCCGTAAGCCTTCCGCGGCCCAAGAACAGCCTTGACGCAAGTTGATACTGCTGCACCGCCTCTCGGAGGAGACCGGCGCTGTGATACTCCTCGGCCTTCGCGAGCGCTGCCTCTGCCTTCGACGAATCCTCGACCGCAAGGATGATTCCAGCTTCCATTTCGGTGCTCATACCCACGTTCGACAAAGCCTCGCTTTGAGAGACGACCGGCTCCTCGAGATTCACGCTTGATGGTGTGGCTCGAGACTCCGATCCGGAGGCTTGCTCCACGAAGGCAACCGACCACTGAGGTGGTGAGCCCCCCTCCGGTACGAACACAGATTTCCTGCCGTAGAGGATCGCGTTGACCCGACTCTTCTCTACACCTAGGGCCACAGCGACTTGCCTCGCCGAACTCCCTGGATGCGTAGCCAAATAGGAAACGAGCAGACTGGCCAACTTCTCACCGCTCTTCTTGTCGGACATATGAAGCCCAAATATAACCCCGCGCTGTATCAGGAAAGCGTGCCATTCTGAACTGCTTGGCTCCCACAAGAAGTGACACGGGGGCGATAACTTGACGTAGTGCCCCAATCCTTCCGATTCGTAGACCTCTTCGCCGGAATCGGAGGATTCCACGGTGCGTTGAGCGCTTCGGGGGGCCGCTGCGTGATGGCCGTCGAGATCGATCCGGCCGCAGCTCGAATATACAAGGCCAACTGGGGGGTTGACCCCCTGGGTGACATAACCCAAGTAGCAAACGACTTGCGAGTCGACGTCCCTGATCACGATGTCCTGACTGCCGGCTTTCCGTGCCAGCCATTCTCAAAATCCGGTACGCAGAGGGGCATGGACGAGGCGCGAGGAACTCTGTTCTACAACATCGCGAACGTTCTCAAGGCCAAGAGACCAACGATCGTCATTCTCGAAAATGTCCGAAATCTCGCTGGGCCCCGTCACGTGAACGAGATGCGCGTCATCGTGCAGACGCTGCGCGAACTCGGCTATCTCGTCTCGACCGAGCCCTCCATCGTTTCTCCTCACGCATTGCCACCCAGTCATGGCGGCCGGCCTCAGAATCGAGAGCGGGTTTTCATTACGGGCACCTACGTTGGACCGGAAGTGGCTCAGTCGTCGACGAACGTCAGGCCCGCGGTGACGATGAAGGATCTAAGGGTGATCGCGTCCAGAGCCGGGTGGGATCCGCAGCAGTGGGACCTGGATCGGCACCTCCTCCACCCGCGTCGCACGCATGTCCCCAATTCCTCTCTGAGCGCAAACGAGTTGGTATGGATTGATGCGTGGAACGAGTTTGTAGTCGGCATGAGGGAAGAAAGGGGCGGGCGGGCGCTCCCCGGGTTCCCACTCTGGGCCCAATACTGGACCGTAAGGGAGCCATACGTGGACCGAGAAAACATCCCTGGCTGGAAATTGGACTTCATCGACAAGAACAGAGCCTTCTTTCTCGAATACCGTGAGTTCATTACGCCGTGGAGAAAGAGGCACCAGGTGTGGCAGTTTCCAAACTCCAGACAAAAACTCGAATGGCAGGCCCAGGGTGCGAAGACACTGAGAGAGTGCGTGATGCACTTTCGACCGTCGGGAATACGCGCAAAAAGGGCCACCTACCTGCCTGCGCTCGTTGCAATAACCCAGAAGAGCGTTATCGGTTCAAGACAGCGAAAACTGAGTGTTGCGGAAGCGAAACGACTGCAGGGACTGCCCGACTGGTTTGAGATGTCAGGGCAAACCGATGCACAGTCATTCCGTCAACTCGGAAACGGCGTATCAATCGGTGCGGTTTGGTTAGTCCTCCGAAGGCACATCGATAGGGATCGCGAACATATTGCTCGAATCAACCCGGACCTGCTGAGGGTACTCGAGCGAGGGGATAGCCCAGATCCGTGGCTGCAAGAAATCAACATTGTCGAAACTCGAGGGCCTGACCTGAGGATCGAATCAGCTTGATAGCCAGCCCGGGGATCCTTGAGTCTTCAGGGATCCCAGACCGATTCATAAGATTGTCGTGTGCTAGTGATTACCCTTGACTGTTTGAGTTATTGATGAGGTGAGCCACAAGTGCTTAAATCAAAAAAGGATATTAGGGTCATTGATCTTTTTTCTGGCATCGGCGGTCTCACGCACGGTTTCAGACTGGCTGGACTTAACGTTGTTGCCGGGATAGATAACGACGAGTCTTGTGCCTTCGGATATGAAACCTCTAACGCGACCCAATTCATTCTTCGGGACATCAATGACGTCTCTCCAAGTGAAATAGAGATGCTGTTCGGGGACGCGGAGATTAAGGTTCTCGCTGGATGTGCGCCGTGTCAGCCATATTCCAAACTCAATCTCAGAGGTAAAAGGCAGCAACAGAAGGCGCCTCTTAGTAAGTTCGCGTCTTTGATCCGATCTATCCAGCCCCATATTGTGTCGATGGAAAATGTCAGTGGCCTTTGCAATACGGAAAAATATCCGATATTTCAGGAATTCCTCGACACTCTTGATGATCTGAATTACTACTACGACTATCGCGTCATCAATACTGCCGACTACGGTGTGCCGCAGAATCGAATCAGACTAGTTTTGCTGGCGTCAAGCCTCGGACCAATCGCCATCCCGCAACCAACTCATAAGACGCACGTGACGTTGCGCGAGGCCATCGGCGACTTGCCAAGAATTAAAGACGGTGAGGCCGACGTAGATGACCCGTTGCACTACGCGAGCAGATTGAGCGAATTGAATTTTCGACGCATTCGGGCCACGCCGAAGAACGGCGGTACGCAGAAGAGTTGGCCTGAAGAACTTCTACTTGAGTGTCACAAGAAGGAGTCGGGGCGAACTTTTTCTAGTGTGTACGGTCGAATGTGGTGGGATCGTCCAGCCTCCACGATGACGACTCAATGCATCGGTCTTGGCAATGGTCGACACGGCCATCCAGACCAACATCGTGCAATATCTCTGAGAGAAGCAGCGAGAATCCAGACATTTCCCGATGACTACACCTTTTCAGAGCGGGAGGAGAGATTCAATGTTGGCGACGTGGCGCGATTCATCGGCAACGCTGTACCAGTAAGACTCGGAGAAGTCCTGGGCAGATCAATTAAGAAACACATTGAGTGCAGGCTATGAGCACCGAAGAGCCTTTCAAGTTTGAGATCTCACTAAGCGTTCTGAATCATCTAGGAAGGAATCTGTATCGCAATTTCGCAACGGTCGTGGGCGAAGCCATTTCTAACGCTTGGGACGCAGATGCGAAGAACGTCTGGCTTTACGTCGATCGGGATAATTCGATACTCGTAATCAAGGATGATGGTCACGGAATGACCGCGACAGACTTTCAGGACAAGTTCCTGAGAATCGGTTACTCGAAGCGGCGCGCCGGAAGCACGCACTCAACGTCGGGTCGACCGTATATAGGCCGCAAAGGCATCGGGAAACTCGCGCTACTCTCTTGTGCGAACAAGATAGCAATCATCTCAAAAGTTAGTGGATCTGATTATGTCGGCGGAGTCATTGACAACGGCGAACTTGACCGTGCGATTACAGACGATTTGACGCCAGATGAGTATCCCCTTGAGTATGTCGATGAGTCGCGCTTCGACCGATTCATCGAAGGACACGATCACGGAACAATCATTTACTTTGACGGCATCAAGGACGGTATAAGAAACTCCCTCGAAACCCTGAAAAAGATCATCGCGCTGTATTTTCGGTTTTCTCTCATCGACCCTACATTCAACATCTACGTTGAAGACGAGATCGTAGATATGGAATGCCTTGCTGACTTAATTACGAAGACCGAGTTCCTTTGGAAGCTCAACGATCTAACTGATCCCTTCGTCCAACGACTAGAAGCGATCGTGCTCGAAAGCAGTCAACTTACTCCGCCCCGGTTAGATGCTCGAGTATCTGGGTTCGTCGCATCAGTGAAAAAGCCGCGTGATTTGAAGGCCATCGGAACTGGTGAGCAGGCAAAGGTCGATCTCTTTGTCAATGGGCGACTTAGGGAGCGGGACATACTCCGCCACATTCCGACTGCGAGAATTACGGAGAGTTACTTATATGGGCAGATCCATTTCAATGTTCTGGACGACACGGAAGATCGATTTACTAGTAGCCGCGAAAGCGTGGTTGCGAATGATCCACTCTTTTCGGAACTTCTAAAGATCGTGAGTGAGCAAATCATGCGAGTCATTCTTGAAGATTGGGGCGAGTGGCGGCGTAGTCACAAGGAGGATGATGATCCCGATGACACAAGAGTAGGCCGTCGAGATCGTAAATCTAGTGAGTTGTTCAACGCCGTCGCAGACGAATATCGAGCGGAAGAATCTTCAAGATCTAGTCACAAGGTGGATGAGTGGGTGGACAGTCTTGGGGAGGACGCGAAATTCAGCTTCTCATCATTTGCTGAGTGCTATGTCGGCGAAAACCTTGTTCGCAAATTCATAACGGAGAAGTCCATGGAGCTCACGGAACCCGCAAAGATGACGGTCGCCGAATGGCGGGCGAGAGAGACAGAAAGCAAGGCACAGGGCAACCTGAACATTGGTATACGTAAAAACGATGACAATTTGAGTTACCTCGATATGTCTTCGCTCGCGAAGATCGTGGAAGATCCGGGCACGGTTAACAGCATCGTGCACGATGCCAAGCAATACAAGCCGATGCGTGACGCCCTCATGCACACCGCGTTACTTTCTGACGAAGCAAAGTTGAAGCTGACAACCGTGTTTGACAACATCAAAGGGAGAATCAAGACGCTGTTAGGTTAAGACCGAACTCAGGGCGTGACGTGGCTGTCAGGTCACCACGGCCAAGTCACTTCTCGTAGATTTGGCATTTCGCGACCGACGCCTGGTGACTCCTTCGCTAGACAATTGGAACTACGATCATTCACGGCACATGAGAATGATTGATCAATGTCATTCCGCAGCCGTGACCCAACCGTGGTATTCGCGCTGATCGACAAATGTGGTTCTTAGCGCCGGACGCGCTTGTCGCTCAGAGTAAACAGTAATTGCGAGCTCAAATTCGGCCCGGTCAACAAACCAATAGCGGCCGATGCGAACCGATTTAAGCGTCTCTGTCCCAAAGGACACCCATCCCCTTCGCCGAGCTTGCGCTGTGTATGTGGCGAGATTTTGCTTGCAGACCCTTTGGTCGTTAAAAGTTAGCGCGGCCTCAGATAACCTGACAAATTGGTCAACGCATCGGTAGTTCACCTCCATACCTGAAGAATCTAACTCCTTACACGAGTCCTTGAACCTTGTGTATCAGTCCAATCGATCCCTTTGCAATCACCTTGGGTAGTGGGGCATCAACTGGTCACACGTCAAAATCTCAAGCGGACCGCTCTTAACATTCTGCACGACAACAAGGCAACCTGGGCCACCGAATTCCCAGATCCAATCAAGGCAAGCTCCACACGGTGTGAAACGTTCTCGCTCGGCAACAACAGCAATCGCGATAAGCGACTCCTCACCAGCGACAATCATATTACCGACCGCGTTCACTTCTGCATGAATGTCGTGACTGCGAAACTTATGTTCGACGTTGCAACCGAGCCAACGGCCGCCCGATGCTCCGAGAACCGCAGCTCCAACAGCAGTCGAACCGAGAATGCGGGCATTACGCCTTCCGTCCCACGCGAGTGACGCGAGATCTTGAAGTTCACGTTGTTCAATCATCACGCAGCAATACCTCGCAAATCGGCACTGACTCGCCGCCACCGATCCTGTTCCTCAACTGATTTTGATGCAGCCCAAAGACATTCCAGCAGCAACCCAGCATCTTCTGCCCAACTTGGGGGAGAAATGTCAACTTTGAGCGAGCGCTCCACTTCTCTCGCTAGTTCAGGAATTGAATTAATGTGAGCGCCCATATCGGCGATCCGTAGGAAGATTTCCTCGCGAGTGGACTGTGCCAGAGCCAACGATGCAATCTCGATGAGACTTCGAATCGCGCCATAACACACCCAATGATACGGGTCATTGATTGCCGACAATAATGCATTCACAGAACGTGGTTCTTGAGATCTTCCCAGAACATGTGCTGCTCGCCAACGCTCAGTTGGGGTCCCTCCCTGAAGGAGTGCGATTACGTCGTTCGATTCAGTGTCGTCGAGTTGCCGACGCTTGAGAACGTTTGCGGATGTCCACCCAAGAATACCATCGGCGCTCCGAAGCACCTCGAGAACGGGCGTCCTGTCCTTAATCGGCGAATACAGGAAGAGAGCACGCCACTCCTCGAACCACGAAGTACCGAGCGGTAGGGTCCTGACAAGCGCAAGCACGGCTTCAACATCCTGGACTGACCGGAGACTTTCAGCGATGGCGCTCTTCTGCAGCGCCAACGCATCCGACGCCTGTCTTGCTGTCGTCACGAGTTTGTCAAATCGACGCTCAGCGAGAAGCACAAGGAGGGCAGTTCGAATGTCATCAGAGATTCGACCGCCTGCGATGTCGTCGTGAGCCAACAGGTACGCAGCCCCATAAAAGTTCCAATCGTAAACTCGCCTGATCAGCGTGTCAACATTCTCCTCGGAAACCTCTTCTAGGAGAAATGCAAGAGCGTCAAACGACGCAGCCTTGAAGGTCAATGCATCGAAGTCGCCGGGTGTCCATCTCAGAGGTCTGTCCGCCAAATGAAGGGCAGCAAGAAAGTCGGACAGCAGGTGATGACGCAAGAAGCTCGTCTCGTCATTACGCTTGAAAAGGACACCAGCATCGATTAGCCCGTTCACCACGTCATCGCCGAGCGCCTCGATTAGAGATTCAGTCTGCATCAGCCGATCGGCACGCTCGTTGTACTCCGCGTCAACGACAGCGGCGAGTTTCAACAGGACCTCCGGCTCAAGATGAAGCTGCGCTACGAAGAATTCTCGATGGGTTCTAGCGCTCACTCGGTCCAAACGAGCACGCTCAAGAAAGAACGGGTTTCCTAAGAGACCAATCTGCGATTCAGACACATCACTTCCGACAAGTTCGCGAATCTGCCAAGTAGGAACGGGAGTAATCGTTGCTAACTGCCAACTATCGCTGATAGTTCGACGGGCCAATCTGTCGGCTAGGACTACTCCAAGCTGGGGGTAGCGAGTTGCCCACCGATCGACAGTATCAAGAAGAACTCCGGCATAACCCGTCTGAAGCTCATTGAGACCGTCCACAAAAAGCACTGTCTGAACACCGTCTGCGAATGACTTCGAAGACATTGCTGGGCGAGAAACTGCTTCGAGAGTCTCATCGAGAGTCTCGATGTCTACACTGAAATCCCTCCCAGCGACGGTCGCCACCCAATCGACCGCCCACACTTCGAGTGTCCGCAAGCCACTCTCCGCAGCTGCCTTTCGTGCTCGTGCGAAGGTCGTTGTCTTTCCGGCACCACCAGGCGCCTGAATAAGGAGCCGCCCTGCATCGAGCGCAATCGATGCCAACTTCCCCACCTCTACTGCCTCACCGACCTGGTCAAGAGCCGCCTCGAAGTTCTCACACAGTCGAATCTCGTATTCGAATTCCGGAGCATCGCTCATTGGTTCACCTCACCTTTGTCTTCCCAATTCTGACCTGAGGGTGTATCACTACTCACCTTCGCCACTGAGACCCACCCGTTGAACGCGTCGGTCCCCGGGTCCCCACTTCGAGCCTCACGAGGCTGTGAAACAAGTCTTTCAACTATCCGGCGAGTGAAGCAACCCAGTGCGTCAACCGCATACGGCGTCCATTCCCTCCGTGCTCTTGTGTTCTCGTCATCTTTCGAAGGCGCACCTTCATCACCACCGACTTCCGCGACGCCAGCTTCGACGACTGGTTGTTTGTTGGCATTTGCATCTCGACTGCAGTTTGGAATGGAGACGCCGCCAATGCCGGTCGGTAACGCAAAAACGAGGTCACTCACCGAACGAACACACAGCCAGGTCGGGTTGTAGTGCACGTTGGTTCGCGCGTCATGAAGAGCACGAGCCACGCCGATCGATTCCATGTCAACCCCGATCGCGTGATCAAACCAAGTTAAGTACCACTGCTGATGCGCATTCTGAGGGTCGCCAGCGAGACCCTCCACGTGGATCATCTCACCAATAAAGACCTCTGGCAGTTCCCGAGCGAATCCTATACTTCTTGGCCGGGATTGCTGGATCGTTGCATACCACGGCGGTATGTTGGCAACCGGTTTACGTAAGGGATCCGCGTGCTCTTGGACGAGAGTACTTGATGGTTGGTCGACGGGGAAGTAACGAAGCTTGGTACCTGAAGGTATATTTTTCGTGAACTCTGCATAGTGCACATAATTCGAAACGATGATGTCGCCTGGCAGGGGTCCGTCCGACCCCCAAGTGAAAGACCCGTCCTCCTCAGTTGCGCGAACTATCCCACCAGCGATGCCTACAAGGAGGATTACCTCTGGCTGCCAGTCCTCGATTGCCTTTCGAGCTGACGCATTTGTAGGAGCCAACGACCGCCCTTGTGAACGAATCAGCACGAATGGCAGTGTTGGCTTCGCAACTATCACTTGTGTGGCGGTGAGTGCCCCGCCGAAGTTGACTTCGTAGTCCGCACCAAGTGCGTTTCTCACCGCGTCAAATTCATGCTCTAGAACAGCAAGAACAACAACGCGCGCATGTCCCTTTCGGCCAGCCAGCATCTCTCGCTCCTAAGCACACTGGATCATGGTCCCAACCCTACGCCAATCGAACTGATTGCGCATCCGACTTTGCGCTCCCATTTCTCACAAGCCACCTCATGCTCGTGGCGCGTTCAATTTGACCCAACGTACTTCCACTACTTGCTCCCCATTTTCAAGAAGTTGAACGATGGCCATCAGTCGGTCACGGAAAGCCGTTAGATCACGTGACAGTGAAGTCCATTCTGGTAGGTCATTGGAAAATCCGTTGATAGCAGTAATCTCTCCGCGGTGAACGTTCTCGTGATCTGTGGAGCCGCCGGTGTGGGTAAGAGCGCGGTCGCGTGGGAGATCGAACGCCACCTCCAGATCGCTGATGTGCGCCACGCCATGATCGATACCGACGAACTGGATCGCGTTTATCCGCAACCGGAACCGCTGTCGGAGCTGGTTGCGCTGAGCCGCAGAAATCTGAAGGCGCTCTGGGAGAGCTTTGCTGCACTGGGACACTCACGTCTGATCCTCAGTGGCGTCATGCTCGATCTGGACGCCGATCTCGCGTGGATAAGCGCTTCAATTGAGAACGCTGACTATACGGTCGTTCGTCTTCTTGCCTCGGATGAAACGCTGCGACAACGGGTCGAGACGCGAGAGATTGGCACAGGTCGAGAGGAACAGACGCGCCGGACATTGGCGCAGGCGGAAGCATTGCGACAACAGAAGAAAGGACGAGCTGTCGTGGTCCAAACCGATGATCGAAGTCCGGAGGAGATTGCAAGGGAGATTCTCGAGATTATCGGATGGGCTTCAACCAACTAACCAGTCAGTCGTGCGTGAACACAACTGATAAGTGAAACCCCAAGTCATGTATGGTCCGTGTGGCTGCACGTGCGACTCTGGAATCGAGAAGAATGCAACTGTGACAAAGTACGCCGACTACCGCTCCAAGGGGCCAACGACCCTGGAGCGCCACGTGGAACTTCAATCCGCGTACGACGAACTCTCTGAGAGCCACGACGAGCACTTCAAACTGGTCCGGGCAATCTGCGGTACCAACGGTCCGGGAAATACGACGCCCCTCTTTCCATGTGACATTGTGATTCTGAGCGTTCTGAATCGCTCACTGGATCTTGTTGACAGTTTCCTCTGGTCCTTCAATCGCTGGAATCTCAGTACCGCAGCTCCAGCCGTACGAATGCAGGTCGACAATGTTCTACGCCTGTCTCTCCTATCGAGAGCAGGACCTGGACCTATCGTGGACCTGCTGCTGTCCGGTGATCCGCTGAGCAAAATCAGAGATCCGCTCGCGCCTCCGAACAAAAAGTTCAAGCTCACGGACGAGCGTCTCAGGCTCTATGCGCGTAAGCGCTTCCCCTGGCTAGATCTCGTGTACGAAAAGTCGTCCGGATGGGTGCACTTCTCGGTGGTGCACATCGGGGTGACGTTGGACATATCAGAGGACGGGCGGCTATCCGGTCGCTTCCCAAGCGACATCAATCTGTACCCATTCGACTTCTTGAGGCAAGTGCTGTGGTCGATGAACGAAGCGACGAGTGGAGTTCTGGACATCGCTCGCGAATTCGCGAAGGCGAAAGCAGACGTCGTCGGCAATCACTATGGGAACACGAATGGCTGAGGGATCACGGGTTTTGGGGATACAAGCGAAACCCTGCCATCTCACGCCCGGGCAACTGTCGGTAGAACGCGGGCCCATCGTTCTCGGTGAGCAGGTCGAGCCGCTTCGCGCCCGTCGCAATGAAGCTCTCGGCAATCAGCCTCCTGCCAATTCCCTGGCTGCGATACGAAGGAGCCACTATCAGCGTGCCGATAACCCAGTTGATCTGCCCATCACCGAGAACCTGAACGGCGCCGACCAGTCCGCCCTCCTTGAGGGCGACAAGAGCCGTCACGCCAGGTGCCAACATTGCCGACGCGACAGCGACTGGGTCCTCCCAGGAGTCCCATCCTTCGCTGTGACACAACTCCGCCAGCTCCCCTGCGTGCCCCTCGTCGAAGCGTTCAATCGTGCATCCAGAATCTGTCACCACTCCGCTCCCTTCGTGCTCGCCGCGCCGGTGGTAATAGTAGAGGTCATGTCGACCTGCTGCGCTAAGACGTCGAGTGCAGGAAGGGGATCCAGGGCGACCGGGAACAAAGGCGATTCGTGACGAAGTCCTAACCGCACAGAATCGACGTTGCTGGGGACGCTCACTAACCTCTGCTCAGCACCCCAATGGCTTCGAGCGTCGCTGAGGCGAATTCGTTCAAATTCAGCGCTGCCAGCTGCTCCCGACTGAACCAACTAACTTCGTGCACCTCGTCGAAATCTGGCAACGGCTGTCCGGAGTCGATGCGCACGTCATAGACCGTGGAGACGTAGGAGACCTCATCGCCGTTGTCGTAAGTCACGCGGTACGAGGGTCCTCCCAGGACGGTCCGCAGCCCTGTCACTTCCACCGCCGCCCCCACTTCCTCGAACGCCTCTCTTCGAGCAGCTTCTTCAGGTGCTTCGTCCGGCTCCACTGCTCCGCCAATAAGTCCCCACGGCCCCGAGGGTGAGTGTCGTACCAGCAAGAGCCGACCGTCGCTGTCCCAGGGCAAGACACTGACACTCGGTATCAGAAGTAGTTCGGCGCCGACCTTCTCTCGAATTGTCGCGAAATACGCTGACATACCCATCAGGCAACCTTACCCACGTTGGCCGTTACGCAGACGAGATTCCATCAGTAGTGTGAGGCGATGGACAGCGGTTTGCAGCGATTTCAACCTGGTGAAACCATCACCATCCGCGAAGTGCTCAACGGCAAGGTGTGGACCGTGCGTCCGGTCATCGTTGCCCAGGACACCACCGATCAACTCGTGTCGTACCTCGCACCGGGCACCCTGATTGACTATCCCGTGGGCGTAGAGCACGGGGAGAAGTGTTTCGCGATGTGGCTTTCAGGCGACTGGGAACTCTGCAAGAAGACGCTCTTGCCACCCGGGATGCTCCGCATCGCCCCGCACGGTAAGCCCTTCGAGGTGTTCGCCCCGGTTAGGGAAGAAGGCGGTGTGCTGTCTTGGTACGTTAACTTCCAGCGGCCACTTCGGCGAACTTCTGCGGGCTTCGACACAATGGACGAGACCCTCGACCTCCTAGTGGCAGCCGACTGCACGTCGTGGCAGCGCCGCGACGAAGATGAGTTGGAGCTCGCCGTGTCGATGGGCGTCTACGACGAAGCGCACGCCACTCGACTTCTCGCTGACTGTGCCGCCGTGGAGGCCAGTTTGAGCAGAGGTCACGTACCCTGGGACCACCGCTGGAGTGACTAGGCCCTGCCAACTACGTCGTAGCCCATCGGTGCCCAGATCATCTCGGGTGTTTGGGCTTGCACTGTCGAGGGCTGCGCAGTCAAGTTACACATGCCGAATCTTGGCTTCGCCTTACTCCACTTTTCTTCAATCTGAATGCTCCGCAACCGACTCAGAACCAGCAAAAAGCCCACTTTCCAGCGTTTCCCAGTTTCTCCGACATCTAACTTCGAATTAGGAAATCGATACCCTATCCCCCACCTATTCGGGCAGCGCAGCAGAATTCCCTCCAAGAGCTGAGGTCTCGTTCAATTCCCGCGCGTCCCTGAGTAGCGCGTCGAGTTGACTCTCATCGATACTCCAGCCAAATAGCTTCGCCGCCATTTTGAGTAGTTCCAACTCGGCAATAACACAGGCTGATGCGACCATCTCCGTAAAGTGCCCCGGCTCTAGATGCGTATTGAAATCAAAATGCTGATCGTCGGCCAACTTGACGTGCAGTCCAACTGTTCCGTAGGTACCATCGACAACGCTTTGCGCCAAAGCCATCTCCGTCGTAAGGCTGACGTAGACGGCACTTGTCTCTACTCCTGCCAACTCATCCGGGATGACAAGGCCAACTTGCTCCGCTTCAAGAAGCAGTTCAGCACGTCGCGTCGCCGCGACATCATTGTTCACGGCTACTTCATCCAGAGTGTTGATCACCAACCGAACCACGATCCCGAGTCCAAACCCATCGTCGGCCGCCATCTGTTCGAAACGTGCCGCAATCATTGTTAAGCCACGAAGAGATGGCAGCGCTTCGACCGGTTGAGAACCGTTGAGCAAAGTTTGAGCACTCTGAAAGAACGCGACGCCTTGCCCAAACAAGTTGAAAGCGAACATGTGCAAACGCGTTTGGACGGTGTCCGTACCGCTCGCAGCGGCAGCATCAACCAAGGGCATCACTGCTCCCAGCATCCTGCCCGACTTAGGTTCCGGGGTCGGCTCGACGAGCAAGTTCATTTCACTGATCTCGACAGGAACTTGACCATCTTCAAGGCGACCAAATACGTCCAACCTCTCGAACTTGAAACTGACATCAGAATGGGTGCGAACGGTGATTTTCTCGCTGTCATCGGTTCGAATCGACGAGCCTTCATGAACCACCGAGCTCGCCGAAGAGTTCCATTCCAATATCGGATACATCTGATCGAGAGTCGCTGGGTCATCGGCGGCACCGACAAGCCGACCACGAACAACCTTGCGTCGTGACTGCACATCTTTTGGCTTTATTGACATAAGTCTCTCGGTGACTTCAGGTGGAAGGTTCAACAACTCAAGAATTGTTTGGCGCACATAGTGAAAAGTCTTGTCAGCACACTTCACGGCGTTCTCAGCAATCTTGTCAAGATCCCACGAACCGTGTTCTAACCCGTCACTCGCGTCCTTCGCGGTCTTATAGGTGTCACTATCACCATGAAAGATCAATTGCTCGCGAACCCGTTGGGCAAGAATCTCGCGCCATCTCGGCCGATCAGGATCGGCAGTGACTAGACCGAATGACTCAGCCAAACCTTCCTCCGTGATTCCACGATCTGCAATGGTCTTCCGAATCACTGCCTTCGTGAGGGTCTCAACGGCCATATACAGATGGCTTAGTGCCAGCCATTCGCCTCCTAAATACCATTCACGAAGAGCTAATTCGTACTGACGTAGACCTCTACTCACGCGACGGTTATCTGACTTGAGCGCAAGAAAGGCGTTGCAGGTCTCGATCATTAGGGACTTATCGACGAGCCGACCCTCACCCATGGCCCCCTGTTCGTCTGCAAGGAAGGTTTCAAGAAACTGTCGCTCGGCCTGACGGTCGGCGCATTCGTATGCCAGGTGGACCTCAACCGGTCCGACTCGAACGTTCCCAACAAACCCAACCATTGTCGCGAACGGCTTAGCAATCATCCCGAACTTGGTCGCCGCCTCGTCGAGCGAGGAGACGACACCTCGAATCTCAATTATCAACTCTCTCGGTAATGAAATCCCCCCGCTGGTCACCCATCGGGTAAAGATGCGCACGCGAATGGGCTCATTTCCAAGTTCTGGAATGGCGTCAAGGTTGAATTCACAACCCTCCCCCGCCGCGAAGTGAGCTGACGACCGAGCGCGCGATACAACAAGAAATTCAGATCCCATTTCCTCTGGCTGATTCTCCGCCGCTACGTCACTTTCGTCCTTCACGAAACAACCGTATCGAATCCCACCACGCGCCGTTCGTGCCGTGTACAACCATTCCAGAGCCCTCCGCTAGATTGTGGACGGCCCCTGACGTGAACCCGCATGCGTACCATTTCAAACCGACGAGAGCTTCAATACCGGCAATGTCAGCGTTTCCGTCAGCAAATATTTTGAACTCACATGATCAGCAATGAACTCGCACGAATGAAAAGCCTTACAGAATGGGACTTCTTGAACTTCCGTGAAGGTCACTGAACACAACGGGGCCGCATGGCATGAAAGAGTCCGGGCTCGAATCCCTTACCTCCACAAACACATGTCCCAATCAAAGGCGGGATTGTTGTGGCGTGAACCGACCGTCACACATTGTCGCGAAGCCGGTAGGTCAACCCGGACACACGGTCGATCTCCCTGCTTACCGCCTCGCGAACAGTATCGAGCTCGCCGACGACCGTCGCCCCGAACTTTGCGCGAGTGACGCCGGTGTAGAAGAGTTCACGGGTCAGTAACGGCGACTGGCGCCGAGGCAACACCACAACGACGTGGTCGTACTCACTCCCCTGTGATTTGTGGATGGTCATCGCCCAGGCTGTCTCGGCATAGCCAATGGCGCTGAGCGGGAGGCGTCGCGCAGCGTCAAAGACGACGAGCCGTTCACCATCCGCGTCGATCACCACGCCGACATCACCGTTGTTGAGGCCGAGCGAACGTTGATTCCTCGTCACGAGGACAGGCTCACCCACGCCGAACCGCTCACCCCTCTCGAGCGGGAACGCCCCGGTCACTTCCGCGCGCACTCGGGTGTTCCACCACGCAACCGAGCCTGGACCTTCACGATTGGCGGCCAGCACCGTCAGTTGACGAAGTGTCGCCAACGTGGCCGCTTCGTCACCGCTGGCCGCAAGTGTCGCGAGCCGGCTGGCGTGGCGCATCACCTGGTCCACGAGGTCCGGAGCGTTTGAGTCATCGAAGCGGCGCAGTTCGCCGTCGCCGGCCGAGAGCAGCAGCGCCGCGGTGTCACCGTCTCCCGCGTTGATCGCTTGGGCCAGATCCCCCAGACGCTCGCCACCGAACCGGTGCGCGAAACTGAGCCGGGTCACAATGGCCTCGGTCTCGGCGGCGGGATCCACCGCGTCAGCGAGGACGGCGCCAACGTTGACCGATGCCAACTGGCGCGGATCGCCGACGAAGACGATTCGGCACGGTCGCTCGGCGTTCGCTTGCGCCGAGCGGATCAGAAGATCGATCATCGACAGGTCAGCCATGGAGGCCTCATCCACAATTACCAGATCGTGGGTCAGCACTTTAGGGTCGTGCAGCCAGTCGGGTCGGATCCCGAGGAGGTGGTGCAATGACCCTTCGCGATCCACGTCACGCACCAGCATTGCGAAGGATTCCCCGCCCATGGTCGTGGAGATCGACTCCGCGACGCGCCTCGCCGCCTTACCGGTCGGCGCGGCGACGACAAACGAGACCGGCACCCTTGGTGTACCGAGGCTGGTAAGCGCGGCATCGAGGGCGCGCAGCGCCTGGGTGACGATCCACGTCTTGCCCGTGCCGGGGCCACCGGTGATGAAGGAGATTGGGCGGATGAGCATCGTGGCCACAACACGCTCCAACTCAGGGCTCGTTTGCCCGATCGACGCGAGTTCGACGTGGACGCGTTCGAGGGCTGCGTCGATGTTGGTTCTGGTGAGGCCGGCGGGCGGCTCGAGCGTGGACGTCCGCGACGCATCGATTGCCTGGGCAACCCGTCGCTCGGCGGCGGCAAGTCGCCGGAAGTACAGGAATCGCTCATCGAGCACGACGAGCGGAGCGCCCGCGACAGTCACGTCGTCGTCGCGGCCGAGGAACTCACAAAGTCCGGGACTCGCTCGCAACTGGTTGATGATCGCCTCGACCGGATCGTCAGGTGAGTTTGAAGCGGCGCTTGGGTACGTGGCGAGGTGGTGGAGGTCAACGGCGACGTGGTCTTCGCGGACCGCACAAGCGAGCGTCATCAATATCCATGACATCAGCGTCGAGTCCGTTAGCGATCCGAAGCGACGTTGCAGGACGCCGGCCAGTTGACGATCGGAGTTGACGAACTGTTCGGCGGTGCTCACGGGACATCCGCCAAGGCAGCGGAGGCTTCCACGACCGCCTCGGGCGAGATTCGCCACGTGGCGAAGCCGTCACCAGCTTGGCCGAACGGATCGCCGACCACTCGCAAGTAGTAATACCCGACGCCGCCGAGGTGCGCGGCCGGGTCGTAGGCTCGCAGCGCCTGGCGTAGGTGCCGGTGGAGCGCCACGGAGTAGAGGACAGCCTGGAGCGGGTAGTGCTCGTGCTCCATCGAGGCGAACAACTTGTCAGGCGCGAACGGGCGGTCCTCACCGCGCAACTGGTCGGTCTTGTAGTCGACGATGACGTAGCGATTGTCCGATCGCCGTGCCACGAGGTCCAGGCTCCCAACGAGGAAACCCTGGCTGAGGCCCTCGGGTGCCTGACTCAGACGTCGGAAGTACTCGTGGAAACGCCCCTGGCCGTCCCCGTTCGATCGGTCGTGGACCACGAGCGCACGAGCCATCGCCGCCAGACGTTCATCAAACTGGTTGTCACCCAAGGCCAACATGAATCGCATCTCCTTGGCGACGTCGCGAGCCGCGAGGTCGCTGAGCGCCCGTGATTCCAAGAGATCGCCGGTTGGCCTGGTCAGGAGAGTTGACAGGGTGGTGGTTATCACGCGCACGTTCGCCTCGATCTCGTCGGCCGCGAAACCCTCGCGAGTGAGTGCCTCGGTGGTGGTGGTGGCGAGTGCGGTGGGCGCGGGCACGCCCACGCTCCGCTCAAGGACCGAGTGCACCGCCGCGCCGAGACGGGCGCCCGCCAGCCCGCCGAAGACACTGCGCACGCTATCCATCACCTTCAGCTGGTCCGCGCTGGATGGTGCATCGCTCGTGGGTTCGTCGTAGCCGCCGGCGTTGGTCTCCTCATCGGCTTCGTCGACGGCGACCGGTGAGCGCTTCAAGTATCTCGCGAGGTCGGTGTACGACCAACGACGACGTTCGAAGCGCACGTTAGGTGGACGCCGCGCTTGGAACGTCCGCGGCGTAACCGGTGCGTCGTCGTGTCGCTCACTCGCGACCCGCTCCGCCAAGACGTTGTCACCGATACCGTGGACGTCAATTGTTTGCACCCCTGCCCAGAGCTCGCGCAAGGTGGCGACGGGGTCGGCGACGATCGACGCCTCGTCGGTCTCCTTCTTAGCTCGCTTTCCCCCGACGAACAGTCGAACCACCTCGCGAAGTGGCCGGTTCCGACACCCTTGTCCAACCTCGCCGAGGTTCTCCCGGTCAAAGACCAGTCGCGCGAACTCCCCTTGGAGCGGGACGATCTTGGGTAGTCCCAACCACGCTACGAGGTGACGTTCGGCCCGAGTGAGCGCCACGTACGCGAGGCGCCGCTGCTCGGCCGCGACCCCGGCGATGGTTAGAAGTTCACGTTCACCGGCGTCCCCCCACGCCAGTGCGGACCCGGCATCGATGAAGTTCGAATCGGTCGTGACCCAGTGACGTATCGAGTACCGCCCTTCATTGTCGACCTTTGGGAACGTCTGGTTGAGGAAGGGAATGAGGACCGTGTCGAACTCCAGGCCCTTGGCCTTATGAATCGTCATGATCCGGACCGCGTCACTCTCAGTCTCCAGGCGCCGTGCTTCGACCGTCTCGTCGACGTTCGTCTTCTCGGTCGCCGTGTCAAGCCACTCCAGGACCAGGGGCAGCGACCGGACAGTACGACACTCGCGGGCAAGGATTTCCGAGAGGTGCATCAGGTCGGTGACATGACGTTCACCGTCGCGGGTGCCAAGTACCACCTCGAGGACTTCAGCGCTGTGGAGGAAGCGAGCGACCACCGACACGCCCGCCACCGTGAACTCGTTCGCCAACCGGTACACGAACTCGCCCGGTTCA
>Ga0182030_10004442_pt1 | contig 29892 bp, 23 predicted proteins | sample 812S3MmetaG_FD_121299 | JGI IMG/M metagenome (GOLD analysis project Ga0182030, IMG submission 121299) | Permafrost microbial communities from Stordalen Mire, Sweden - 812S3M metaG (Illumina Assembly) | ecosystem: Environmental > Terrestrial > Soil > Wetlands > Permafrost | place: Sweden...
ATTTTGGGGGCGGCCTACAATGGCAACAAAGCGCTGTTCGCCTTGGGAATCGTGGTCGCTTTTCTTACCACCTTCTACATGTTCCGCCTTTTCTTTGTGGTCTTCCTCGGCCGCGCAAAATCCGACTTGGCCACTCACGCCCACGAGTCGCCCAAAGTTATGACCGTGCCGCTGATCGTTCTGGCCCTTGCCTCCCTTTTCGGCGGTTATTTTGGCATCGCCCAATTGTTGGCCTCGCACTTTGGAACCCCGCCGCCGGAATTTTTCGCTCCCTTTGAACCGTTCCGTGTCTCGCCGCTGGCAGCGTGGCTGAGCCTGGCTTCCTTTGCCGGCGGACTTTTGCTGGCTTGGGCCTTGTACTTCAACGCCGAATCGGATCCGTTGCCCGCAAAAATGCAAGCCGTGAGCCAAATCCTTCGCCAGAAATTCTATTTTGACGAGGCGTATGGCCTGCTCATCGCCGCCACGCAGGACACGCTGGCTGCGTTCGCCAACGGGTTTGACGGCGGGATAAAATTATTCATTCGCGGCGTGCAGGGGACAACAGAGTTTTCCGGCCGTGCCCTGCGCCTGTTCCAAACCGGCAATCTGCAAACCTACACCTTCCTGTTCGCGGCCGGCATCGCGCTGGTGCTCTTTTTCATGCTGCTGCGGTAAAACCATGACCATTGTCACCTACATTTTTCTTCTGCCCCTGCTGGCCGCGCTGGTCATTCTGCTGATCCCGCGGAATTTTCGATTTGTCATCCGGAGCCTGGCGTTGCTGGCAGCCCTGGCATCGCTCGTTTTGGCTGTGGTGATGTTCTGCAAATTTGACAGCAGCAAGGCGGGCGATGGTTTTCAATTCGAGCAGGAACGGGAATGGGCTTCCGCGATGGGCATCAGCTACCACGTTGGCGTGGATGGGATCAATCTCGGGCTGATGTTGATGGGCGCGGTGGTGGTCTTTGCCGCGGTCTGCGTTTCGCGCGAGATCAAAACGCGCGAGAAAGAATTTTACATTTTGCTGCTTTTAATGGGCGGCGGCATCCTGGGCGCGTTTGCTTCGCTGGACCTATTTTTCTTCTACTTCTTCCACGAATTGGCCCTCGTGCCGACTTTTATTATGATTGGATTGTGGGGCAGAGGTGAGAATAAAAACTTCGCCGCCTTCCAAATAACTCTCTACCTCAGCGTCGGGGCGCTGCTGGTTTTGCTCGGATTGATTGCGCTCTATCTTCAATTGCCGGCGCCGGATCGGACCTTGGATCTGGTGAAGCTGACCGCATATTTCAAAGAGCATACCATGCCGGATTCGGCGCAACGGCTGATCTTCCCCGTTTTGCTTTTTGGCTTCGGCATCCTGGTTTCCTTGTGGCCCTTTCATACCTGGGCTCCATTGGGCTACGGCTCCGCACCCACAGCCACGGCAATGATCCATGCGGGCGTCTTAAAAAAATTCGGCCTCTACGGCTTGATCCGCATCGCGCTCCCGTTCATGCCCGGCGAAGCGCAACATTGGGCGCGCATCCTGGCAATCCTGTGCCTTGGGAATATATTTTATTGCGGCCTGGTCGCCATGCGGCAACGCAATTTGAACCTTTTGATTGGTAATTCCAGCGTGGCACACATGGGCTTCGCCTTTCTCGGCATCGCCAGTCTCAGCCTGATTGGCATTACCGGGACGGTGGTCATCATGGTCGCGCACGGCTTTCTGGCAGCGCTGACTTTTTCTCTCAGCGGTTACGTTTATTGCGAAGTCAAAACGCTGGACATGGATCAAATGGGCGGCTTGTTGCGCAAACTGCCTTTCATCGGCACGGTCATGATCATAGCCATGCTGGCTGGATGCGGATTGCCGGGCTTTGCCGGATTCCCCGGCGAGGTGCTGGTCTTGTTTGGCAGTTGGCAAAGTCCGCAAAGTTCCCATTTGATAACCGGCCTCGCCGTGTGGGGCGCGCTCATCATTGCGGGCGTATATATGCTGCGCGCCATTCGCGACATCTGGCACGGCGACAAGCAATGGACCAGCCTTGCCGATGCCCGGACTTTTTGGCGGCGGACGCCTTACGCCTTGCTGTTGACCTGCCTGATAATTTTCGGCTGTTTTCCGCGGTTATTGACTGACAACATCAAGGCCAGTGTCGCCCCCGTCGTGAGCATGGTCGGAGCGGGTTCCGGGCCGATGACCGCGATCGCGAAAGGAGATTCCGCGCGATGAACTTTTCGCTTCTCTCGCTCGAAATCGCCATCGCCGCCCTGGCTGTGCTGTTGATCCTGCTCGATTTGTGGACCGCGCCGACATCCAAGCCCATGCTGGTCTTCGTGGCAATAGCGGGACTGGTGGGCATCCTGGCGGCCAGCTTTTTTCTCGAGCCGGGAGGACCGGCGATGGCCAACTCCATGCTGGCGCAGGACGGCCTTGCTCTTTTCTTCCAGCGCCTTTTTTTAGTGACGGCGATTTTCGTATTGCTCATTGCCCATGAATGCGCAGACCGGATTCCCATGGGCATCGGTGAATTCCATGTCATGGTCCTGACGGCCCTGACGGGCATGATGCTGGCGGCCGCGGCTAATGATTTAGTAATGGTATTCGTCTCCCTCGAATTGATCGCGGTCAGTTTTTATGTCCTGGTCAGCTTTCAGCGCTCGCGCCTGCAATCCCTGGAGGCAGGTGTCAAGTATTTGATTCTAAGCGCGCTGTCCGCGGCCTTTTTAGTCTTCGGAATTGCGCTGATTTTTGGCACGGCCAACCAGACGAATTTTGTGCTCTTGCGCGAGGGAGCGGCCACGCTGAACGGCAACAAGATTTATTGGCTGGGGGTTCTGCTGGTCTTGTTCGGATTGAGCTTCAAAATTGCGGCCTTTCCGTTGCAAGTGTGGGCGCCGGATGTTTATCAAGGCGCGCCCACTCCGGTCACAGCCCTTCTGGCCATCGCCTCCAAGGCAGCGGGATTTGTGCTGCTTTTGCGCGTTTTGTTTACGGCCATGCCCGATTTGGCGTTGCGTTGGGATAGAATGCTGATGCTGGCCTCGGGCGTAACGATTCTTTATGGCAACCTCTGCGCCATTCCGCAGCGCAGTTTGAAAAGGTTGCTCGGTTATTCCAGCATTTCCAACGCCGGCTATATGCTCCTGGGCGTTGCGGCTGTCAACGCCTCCGGTTCCGCGGCGATTTTATATTATCTGGCGGGATATTTATTTACGCTGGCCGCAGCGTTCCTGGTGATTAGCGTGGTGCTCAAGGACAACGACGACATTAGCGGGTTGGCCGGCTTGAGCCGGCGTTCGCCCTTGCTGGCCGCGGCGTTGGCGCTGGCCATGGTTTCGTTGGCGGGCATTCCTCCCCTGGCCGGATTTCTGGGGAAATTCCTGCTGCTCCGGGCGATCATCGAGCAAGGAGCAACTGACAGCGCCTGTTACTGGCTGGCGGGCGTCGCTGTCATCGGGGTGGTTATTTCGCTTTATTATTATTTTGCAGTGATCCGAGTGATGTATTGGGCCAAAGATCCGGCTGATCTATCTCCGATTAGCGCCCCCTCCCGAGTGCGAATTTCTTTGGCGGTATGCATGGCCGGGATGCTTTACCTGGGTATCTTCCCGAGCGCAATTTTGGCTAGCGCAACCGAAGCGGTCAAAGCGCTGAAATTCTAAAAGTCTTGCACAGTTTCCCTTCCCCGAACTATAGTCCAACAAATAACTTTTATGGCTGATATTGCAAATAAATATGCCGACAACGTCGCCGGCAAATACTACGTGGACAATCAATGCATCGATTGTGACCTTTGTCGCGAAACGGCTCCGGCCAATTTCACCCGCAGCGACGATGGCGGCTATTCTTTTGTCTTCAAGCAACCCGGCACCCCCGAGGAGGAAGCCCAGTGCAAGGAAGCCAAGGAAGGCTGCCCCGTTGAAGCCATTGGCGACAACGGCGACTAGGCGTAACCCGCGCCTCCCCTTAAAGTGACCCACTTTGTCACGACCGCCAGAATCCTATCCGGATTGATCCTGGCGTGGCTTGTCGGTTCCTATCCCGCGGCGGGCGGTGACTGGCCGGAAATGCGAGGTCCCTGGCGCGATGGCCATGTCCAGGCCCCTGGCGACACCCGACCCCTCGGCCTTCCCCTGCACTGGAGCGAAACGGAAAACGTCAAATGGAAAACCGCGATTCCCTTCCGTGGCTGGTCCACACCCGTCGTCATGGGCGGGCAAGTTTGGCTGACCACTGCCACCGAGGACGGCCATGATTTCTTCGCCCTTTGCCTCGACGCCGAAACGGGCAAGATTCTGGTTAACAAGAAACTTTTTCATGCCGACAACCCCGAACCGCTCGGCAACAGCGTCAATTGTTACGCCACGCCGTCGCCTGTCATTGAGGCAGGCCGTGTCTACATTCACTTCGGCAGTTATGGCACGGCTTGCCTGGACACCGCCACTGCAAATGTCCTTTGGCAACGCACCGATCTGCCCTGCCGCCATTATCGCGGCCCATCGTCGTCTCCCATTCTCTTCGAGAATTTATTGATCCTCACGCTGGATGGAGTCGATCTCCACTACACCGTTGCCCTCGACAAGCAAAATGGCCGCACCCAGTGGCAAACCAATCGGTCCGTGGCCTTTCACGATGAGAATGATACGAGCGAAATGACCAAACTCGGGGACAAGCGCAAAGCCCATAGCACACCCATCATCGTCAGCAATGCCGGGCAGACCCTTCTCATCAGCGTCGGTTCCAAGGCTTGTTATGCTTACGATCCACACACCGGACGGGAGCTATGGATGGTTCGGGACGGCGATCACTCGCCGGCGCCTCGTCCGCTTTTCGATCATGGCCTGGCCTATTTCGTCAGCGGCTTGGGCAATGCCGAAATGTTCGCGGTCAAGGTGGACGGTCGCGGTGACGTCACTGACACGCATGTAGCGTGGCGGCGCAAGAGCCACATCGGCAAGTATTCCTCCCCAATTTTGGTGGACGGCTTGATTTATACCGCAGCCGAGCAAAGCTTCCTGACCTGCCTTGATTCCAGCGCCGGAAATGTAGTCTGGAACGAACACATAGGCGGCAGCTACGAAGCCTCGCCCGTTTATGCGGATGGACGGCTCTATTTCTTCGACGTACAAGGTGCCGCCACCGTCCTTAAGCCTGGGCGGACCTGCGACATTCTGGCGACCAACAAGCTGGACACCGGCCTCATGGCCTCACCCGCAGTTTCTGGCAAGGCCTTTTTCATCCGGACGAAGACCGACCTTTATCGCATAGAGGAGAGCGCTTCCACGAGCAAGCCTCAGCCGGCGCCCAAGAATTAGCCGGACCTTCTCCGCTCTTTCCAGTCGGGGTTGGATTGCGTATTGTTCTCAAGACTCAATCGTGAATTATGTATCGTGGGAAAAAAATCGTGGTGGTCATGCCGGCCTACAACGCCGCGAAAACTCTTGTCCAGACTTACGATGAGGTCATGGAACAGGGAGTAGTGGACACGGTCATCGTGGTCGATGATGCCAGTCGCGACGAAACCACCGCCATCGCCAAAAAGCTGCCCAACACGGTTGTCATGACTCATTCCAAAAATCTTGGCTACGGCGGCAACCAAAAAACCTGCTATCGCCTCGCTTTGCAGGAAGGCGCCGAGGTCATCATCATGGTCCATCCGGATTCCCAATATACTCCGAAATTGATCCCCGCCATGGCGTCAATGATTGCCGCCAATTTGTATGACTGTGTTTTGGGCAGCCGGATTTTGGGCGGCCAGGCCCTGCGTGGCGGCATGCCGCTGTGGAAATATGTCGCCAATCGCGCTCTGACTTTCGCGGAGAATGTTTTGCTCGGAGCCAAGCTTTCCGAATACCACACCGGCTACCGCGCCTTTTCCCGCAAGCTGTTGGAGTGCCTGCCCCTCTCCGCGAATTCCAATGACTTTGTGTTTGACAACCAGATGCTGGCGCAGATTTTGTGGCATGGTTACACCATCGCAGAAGTCAGTTGCCCGACGCGCTACTTCGCCGAGGCCTCCTCCATCAATTTCCAGCGAAGCGTCAAGTATGGTTTTGGCTGTCTCGGCACCGGGTTGGCCTACCGGCTCGCCAAAATGGGGCTGGCGTCCTCAAAGCTTTTTCCCCAGCGGCCGTGAAGCCTTCAGAAAAGTTGTCCAGCACGGTGATTTGTTTGCTGCTGATTACGGCGGTCCTGGCCGTTTTTTGGCGCGCTTTGGATTGTGATTTTGTCAACTATGACGACCCGACCTATATCACATCCAATCCGACGGTGCAGCAGGGCTTGACCCGCCAAAATTTCTTTTGGGCCTTGCGCAGCGACGCGGCCAGCAACTGGCATCCTTTGACCTGGATGTCCCACATGGTGGACGTCGATTTTTACGGGATGAATCCGCGCGGCCATCATCTGACCAATTTGCTCCTGCACGCGGCCAACGCCGTCCTGCTCTTTCTCGCTTTAAGAAGCCTGAGCGGCGCCATCTACCGAAGCGCCATCGTGGCGGCGCTATTCGCGCTGCATCCGCTCCGGGTCGAATCGGTCGTTTGGGTTTCCGAACGGAAAGATGTGTTAAGCACCCTGTTTTTGATGTTGACCCTCTGGAGTTACGCCTCTTATGCCAGGGGGAAAATGCCGGCCAACCCTGTCCTTCCCAGTGCGAAGAAGGGCTTATCCGTTAATTCCCATTACATCCTGGCACTCTTTTTTTTCCTGTTGGGTCTAATGTCCAAGCCCATGCTTGTCACTTTACCCTTTGTCCTCTTGTTGCTGGATTATTGGCCGTTGCGCCGATTGGAACCCGGAAAAATCCGCAATACCCTTGGGCCGCTGTTGCTTGAAAAAATTCCCTTTTTTATTTTGGCCGCGGCCTCCGGCGTCGTCACCTTTGTCGTGCAACGGCGTGGCGGGGCTGTTTCCCCGATGGCCGCCCTTTCCCTGGGAAGCCGAGTCTGCAACGCCTTCATTTCCTACGCCCGTTACTTGGGCAAAGCGTTTTGGCCGTCGCACCTTTCCATTCTCTACCCTCATCCCCGTCAATGGGCCGCTTGGGAGGTGGCCGCGGCCGTAATTCTCTTGACGCTTATCAGCGGCTGCGTGGTTTGGCGGGCTGCGCGCCAGCCTTACCTGATCGTCGGCTGGCTATGGTTCGTTGGCATGTTGGTTCCGGCCATCGGATTGGTCCAGGTTGGCATTCAATCCATGGCCGACCGCTACAGCTATGTTCCGCTGGTTGGTGTGTTTATCATGATAGTTTGGGGCGGATGGGAATGGCTCGGTGGATCAGCGGCGGGCAAGTGGACTTTGCAAACGGCCGCCGCGCTCGCCCTGATTGCGTGCTTCGTACTGACACCGCGACAAATTCATTATTGGGCCAATAGCGAGACCCTCTTCAAACATGCGGTCGCCGTCACCACGGATAATTATCTGGCCTACAATAATATTGGCTATTACCTTTCGAACCGGGGGGAAAACGTCGAGGCGATGAAATATTATCGAAGCTCTTTGCGGATCAATTCCAATTACGACGAAGCGCACAACAACCTCGGTTTCTCTCTGGCCACCATGGGCAGCAATCGGGAGGCCATCGTCGAATACATCAAGGCGCTCAGCATTAAATCCAATTTAACCGAAGCCCACAACAACCTCGGCAACGCTCTCGCTGCCGTGGGAAGGAACGACGAAGCCGTTCACGAATACCTCGTCGCGTTGCAGGAAAATCCCCACCATGCCCAGGCCCATAACAACTATGGCATCGCACTGGCCATGCACGGGAAATTGGATGAAGCCATTGACCAATTTCACATGGCCATTCGGAACAAGCCCGACTATTCCAGCGCCCACAGCGACCTGGGCAACGCCCTGGCCATGCAGGGGAAATTCGACGAGGCCAGCGCGCAGTTTCGTCTCTGCCTGAAAATTGATCCCAATGAGCCGGAGGTCCACAACAATTTGGGCAACGTTCTGGCGCAACAAGGCAAATTGGACGACGCCGCCGCCCACTATCGCACTGCCCTGAAAATGAAACCGCAAAATCCGGAGGCTCATTTTAATTTGGGCTACTGTCTGGCCCGACAAGGCCGCCGTGCGGAAGCCGAGGACCAATACCTGCAAGCCCTGGCGCAACAGCCCGATTACGCGCAAGCCCGCGAACAACTCAACGCCCTGCGCAAAGCACCGCGATGAAACGGTTATCAGCCAGGAGGACGCTGTTGTGGGGCGCTGGATTATTCCTCTTGACGTTCCTGGCCTATTTGCCGGTTTTACAGGGAGGTTTTATTTGGGACGACAGTGTCATGGTAACGGACAACCTGATGCTCCGAACCGCGCGCGGATTGCGTGATTTTTGGTGTACCACCCGGGCGGTCGATCCCTTGCCCGTCACGATGTCCGCGCTTTGGCTGCAGTGGCAAGTTTGGGACGGTCATCCGGTGGGGTATCATATTGTCGGAGTGCTGGCGCATATAATCGGCGCACTTCTGCTTTGGCGGGTACTATTGCGCTTTACCAGCCATCCTCGACTGGCTTGGCTGACAGCGGCCATCTTTGCCGTGCATCCCGTTGCCGTGGCTTCCGCAGGGTGGATTTCAGAACAGAAGAACACGATTTCATTGATATTTTATCTGCTGTCTATTTTGTGCTGGTTGCGCGGCGGGGAGGTCGTTAGGGAGAGGGGTTCGTCCTTTTCCACAGTGGGCTATTGGCTCTCGCTTTGCTTTTACCTGTGCGCGCTGTTAAGCAAAGGTTCCGTGGTGATGTTGCCGGTGGTCTTAGTCTTCATCATGTGGTGGCAAGACGGCAAGATCACACAAAAAAATTTCTGGCGGTTGGCTCCGTTTTTTATCCTCTCCCTCGTGGCAAGTTTGGCCACCATTTGGATTCAAAATCACAAGGCGATCGGCGGCGAAATGGTGCAGAATCTTGGTTGGCCGGGGCGCGTCGCCGCCGCGGCCTGGGCGGTGTGGTTTTATGCGTGGAAGGGATTGCTTCCAATCCATCTCAGCGTTATTTACCCGGCTTGGCGGGTGGAGGCGGGTTCCCTGGCGGCGTGGCTTCCTGCCATTAGTTTGACAGCGGTTCTTATCCTCTGCTTGCGCTACCGAAAGAGCTGGGGTCGCCATGTGATGTTGGGGGTGGGCTGTTTTGCAGCCACGCTCTTTCCCGTGATGGGTTTCTTCAACATGTACTTTCTTGTATTCTCCCGCGTGGCCGACCATTGGCAATATCTGGCGTTGCCCCCCTCCTTGCTCTTGTGGTCTGCGGCGGCGGCGATTATCTGGCCCGCGCCGCCGTGAAGTTTCATTTCCCCAAAATAGCCGGCTTTGTCCTCGCAACCGCGGTGCTGGTTCTCCTTTTCATTGCCACCCGGACAAGAGCCGGAGTGTACACCAGCGAGAAAGCCATTTGGAGCGACACCGTCAAAAATAATCCGACGGCGTGGATGGCCTGGAACAATTTAGGCAATGCCTTCGCTGCTGATGGGGAGACCGATCCTTCCATTGGCGCTTATGAACAAGCCCTTGCGCTTAACCCGTCTTTCCCCGATGCCGAGAGCAATCTCGGCAACGCTTTGGTGGGCAAAGGCCGGCTGGGCGAGGCGGTCCTCCATTTGCAAAAGGCCGTTGAGGAAGAGCCACGAATGGCCAAGTTCCATTTCAATTACGGCGTGGGCCTGGCCGCCCAGGGCAAGCTGGACGAGGCCCTCGCCCAATACCAAAAGGCCATTGAACTGCGGCCTGCCATGCCTGATGTCCGCAACAATCTGGCCAATATATTCATTCAAAAAAAACAATACACCGAAGCCTTGCAGCAGGCGCAATGGTCCATTCAGTTGAAACCGACTCTGGCCGAGCCTTACTTAAATGCCGCCAAAGCCCTGGCGGCGCTGGGACGCCTCGATGAAGCCGCGCAAAATTTTGAAACCCATCTGAAAATGCGCCCAAAAAATGCCGGCGCCCATTACGAATATGGCCTGATGCTCGCCATGCACGGCAACCTTGCCCAGGCCCTCCCGCATTTTCAAGCCGTGGTCCGCCTCCAACCCAACGAACCCGCCGGTCACAGCAGTCTGGGCAACACGCTGGCCGCGTTAAAGAGAACAGAAGAAGCCGTTTCCGAGTTCCGCATTGCCCTGCGCCTGCAACCCCAGGATCCACTCAACCACAACAACCTGGCCAATGCCCTGATGGAACAAGGCAAATTCGACGAAGCAATCGACCATTATGCGACGTCCCTAATGCTCAACGCCAATGATCCGGTCACTCACGTCAATTACGGCTACGCCCTTCTCCGCCAAAACCACCACGCCGAAGCCATCGCCCAATTGCGCGAAGCGCTCCGCCTCAAACCGGGCGATCCCGCCATCCAGCAACAACTCGACGCCGCCCAGCGTCAGAATTGAAGTCGTGTCTTCCTTTAGCAGTTGTCGGGTCGGGGCGGCGCGCCGGTTTCGAGTCTCAAGCCTGATGCGACACCAATTACGGCACTGCAAGAATTGAACGCGCCTTTACACGGGCGTCGGCCTGACTATATTTTCCCCGCTGATTATTCCATGAAAACTCTATCGCTTATTATCGCCACCTTGCTGACTACAAGCCCTCTTTTTGTCGGGGCGATTGATTTTGACCGGGTCAAACCGGGCGCGTTGCCGAACGGCTGGCTGGGCGGTGTCACGGGCGACGGCCAGTCGCGTTGGGCGGTGGTTGAAGAGGAGACTGCGCCGTCGCCCGGCCACCACGCCCTGAAACAATCGGGCGTGGCCAAGTTTTGCTGGTGCGTGCAAACGAATGTGTCCCTTCAAAATGGCTTCGTGGCCGTCAAATTCAAACCGCTTTCCGGCAAGGAAGACCAGGCGGGCGGGCTGATTTGGCGCTGGCAGGATGGCGATAATTATTACGTCGCGCGCGCCAATGCCCTTGAAGACAACGTGACCATTTACCACACCATCAAAGGCGTGCGCAAAGAGTGTGGGCGCGCGGCCATGAAAGTGGCGTCCAATCAATGGCACACCTTGAGGGTTGATTTTCAGGGACCGCATTTCAACGTCACCTTCGACGGTCAGCCAGCTTTACAATGGGACGACGAGACTTTCGAAAATGCCGGCGCCGTCGGGGTCTGGACCAAAGCCGACAGCGTAACGCTCTTCGATGATTTCCGCTGGAGCAGCAAAGAGAAGTAACCTGCCAAATGGACCCAGGGTTTCACCCACTCCTTGGAGCTTTTGAACCAACGCGGAAATGGAGCGGAGGAGCGGGGCATTCTATGCGGGAAAATTGTTACATGTAACGGTAATCCACAGGAATAACTACTGCATGCCAGGCTGACTTTCGCAACTCTATTGGAACATTTATCATCTTTGTTTTAGGAGATAAAAGCGAAAACCTGCTGAGTCTTTCTTGGAGGGGTAATATGTGAATTCGATCCGCGGAGCGCCTCGATAAGGTGTAACAGGACCAGACCAAGAACCGTCAAATGAAGGCGTCGAAAAGGTTAGGTCCAATGAATCCTCCTGATCATCAGACTTGTGTGTCCACTTCCATGTGCCGCGCTGGACATCTTTTGGTCTGCCGTGCGACGCGTAATGAAAAAAGAAATTCACCCAAGCATTCGTGGTCACAAACGAACCATCCGCATTCAACGTAACGGCAACCGAGTAAAAATTGGTCGGCAGGCCAGGCCCTTCCACCGTAGAAGCATCCACTCGATAAGTTCCGACGAGGGCATTTTGGGTGAGTGGTGCCGCAGGTGCGCTGTTGCAGAACAGCAAAAATGTGAGCAGGCAGAACAAGAGTTCAAGCTTGCTTATCAATAGTAGCCTTATAATGAGTGTCCGGCCCGGGCGATGTTGCGACTTCTTCAACGGCAGGATTAGGGAAGGATGGCGGAGGAAAATGCGGCGGAGGGCACGGGCTGTTTCGCGAGGCCGGGCCCTGCATAATTCAGACTCAACTTCGGCGCGCCCGTCTTATGCCGGTAGAAAATGCGGATCGGGTGCAAGCCAGCCTGCAGCCGGATTGAAGCGGAAATTTCCTTGCCGGTGTGATTGAAATCGTCGTCGATCACATGCGCCTCATGGATCCACATCTGCGCGCCTGAATCGGATTGAAGTGAAAATGTATAATCGCCGTCCGCCGGGATGTTGATGAAACCTTTGAAACTCATTCCCGTCCCTTTCTTCGAATTCATGAGGCTCAGATCCAATCCTGCCGCCTTTCCCTCGCCCACCGGGCTGAGGGCGTCGAAGTCTGGCACCCAGGGCCAGCAGCCTTCATAGACGGCGTAATCGAGCATCCCGTTTGTTTTAGAATTGACTACTGCAGCGGGAACCAGGTCGTGGTCATACGGACGGGGCGCGCCGGGATCGGGTCGCCGCGCTTGCAAGGTCATTTCCCGCGCTTTGGCCAATTGCGGCGCATAAGCCGGATCGCCCGCCAGATCATGGTCCTCATGCGGATCAGCCACCACGTTGTAAAGGCGGAATGAGGCGGGCGCATTGCTCACGCCGTAGCGCACTGCGGTGAAATCCCCGATGCGAATGGATTGCATTTGGCCGCGGCCCTGGATGTGCTTGCGCGCAAAGAGTTCTACGTCCACCGGGAATTGCGGTTTGAAGTTGAACTCGTATTCGAAATAAAGAAAGCCGCGGCTGCGTTGCTGTCCCACGCCCGTCAACATCGGAACCAGCGAAACTCCGTCGGCCTGGGCCGGAGGCGCCAGCCTGCCCAGCTCGGCAAAAGTCGGCATCCAATCCCAAAAGCACGAGGGCGCATCGCTGATCGAACCCGGAGCAATATGTCCAGGCCAGTAGACGAGAGTCGGCTCGCGCACCCCGGCCTCCCACAAATCGCGTTTGATGCCATCCATTTTTCCCCATGAATCAAAAAAGCGCGGGTCCTGGCCGTCTTCATTATGCGGGCCGTTGTCGGAAGTGAAAATGACCAGGGTGTTGGTTTCCAAACCGAGATCGCGCAGCAGTTGCAAAAGATCGCCCACCGCGTCATCGACCCGCCGAATCATGGTAGCGTGGCGCTTTTCCACATCCGGCCAGGGCTGGCTGGCATAATCAGGGTGGTACCAGGAATTGGTTTTGCCGGAATTGGTATTGAGAGGCCAGCGCAAGCCGCCATTGGTTCCGCATCCGGGTGGGTAAGCCTGGGTCGGCAATTCGTGGAAAAAGTGCGGCGCAGTAAATGCCAGGTAGAGAAAAAATGGCTGCCGGCGTTTGGCTGAGGCTCTCTCCAAAATGAACTTCTTGGCCCGGGCCGCGTAGAGGTCCGTGTCGTAGGCGCAATCCAAACCATTGGTCACAGGCTTGAAGTTCTCCATGATTTTTCCACTGTTGCCCGGATAATGGTAATGCGCGTCGCCGTGACCCAGCACGCCATAAAATTCGTCAAAACCGCGGCGCAACGGATGGGCCGGATGAGCGGCGTTTTTGCCGGCCAATCCGTATTTGCCAATCATGCAAGTGTAATACCCCGCTTCGCGCAGAACCGTTCCCAGGGTGTGATTGTGAGGCAGCGCCTTGTCAAATTGATTGTTCCGAATGGCGCAATTGCCCTGATGCTGCCCCAGCAACAGCGAGGCCCGGGCCGGTGCGCAGACCGGCGAACTGGTATAGTGCTGGCTCAAGATCATCCCTTGCGCGGCCATGGCGTCCAGTTGCGGAGTGGACATCCGCGGCTGTCCTGGCAGGCGGCTGTTTTGGTAGAGCACTCCGACATCCCCGTAACCGAGATCGTCGGTCAATATAAAAAGAATGTTCGGTTTCGAGGGCTCGACGGCTTGGGCGGAATGAACGACAGCAAGCAGGGCGATCACCCCGCTCAACAGCAGCCGTATCGAGGAACGAGTTTTCATAAACCTACAATTTGTGATGGGTCATTTGCCAAATAATATGAGCACCCTGGCCGAGAGCCATTAGCAGGAGGCAAATTCCTGAAAACCGTTCCATGCGCAGCAAGGTATGCTCATTGTAATTTCCGTGCCCGCGCGAAACGGCATAGCTTAATCCGCAAAACCACAGGCTGGTGCCTCCGGCGACGCCTGCCACGCACCAAAATGTGCCGCTCAGGCTGGGCTCGACCCAATCGTGCGCCCTGAAATAGGCGGCGAGAAAAATCCAAAAGAGGAAAACCCCGGGATTACCCATCACCCGCACAAAGCCGGTGGCAAACGCGGAATGAGGATGCAGCTTTTTATTGAGTCTGTCCTCGTGCCACCCCGCCGCGGGAATGGTATGCACAGTGAGAAACCGAATTCCCAAGTAGAGGAAAAAAACGAAACTGGTCAGTTCCATCACTGCCTTCATCACTTTGCCATCGAAGAAGGACGCGAACCCGGTGAAGGCCAGCGCGCAATAAATGAGTTCCATGACAACCGCGCCGAAACCAATGAGCGTGGCCCAGACTAATCCTCGACGCGCTCCCTCGTTGACGATGGTCAGGTTGACGGGCCCGACAGGGACGGACAAAATGAAGCCGCAGATAAAACCGGTCAAAGCGGCCAGGGCACTGGGAGGGAGATGCAGCATGTCAGGGAGTATGCGAATGGCTGTCGTCGTCGTCTTCTTCCTCTTCTTCGATCTCGTGCCTGATTCTCCGGGAAATCTGGGGGCGAATGAATCCGTAGAGCAGATAAACGGTAAAGATCAACGGCAGGACAATGGGTAAAATGACTCCGCGCATGATGAACAGGCAGCCGATGAATAAAATCGTCACGACCGTTTTTGTGAAGGTTCGCCTGGCTCGCAAGTCCAGCGTTTTGAAGGAGGGGTATTTAACTTCACTCACCATCATTACCGAGAGAAAGAGGAGGAGGCCGGGCAGAATAAAACGCCAGGGGCCATGCGACAGGTCGCGGTCCGTTTGATCTTCCCACATAAGGAACAAAGTCAGCGAAGCCACCAGTCCCGCCGCCGCCGGAATGGGAAAGCCCACGAACTCCTTGCCGCCGCCCTTGCCAGCCATGGCCGCCAGGCAATTGAATCGGGCCAGGCGCAGCGCCCCGCAGATCAGGTAAATCGAGGCGATGAACCAGCCGACTTCCGGCTGCGAGAAAAAAACGTCGTGCAAAACAACCCGCTGCACAAGAAAGGCGGGGGCGGCGCCGAAAGAAATCAAATCGGCCAGGGAATCGAATTCCCGGCCAAAGGCGCTCTCCACTCCGCCCATTCGTGCCAGGCGGCCATCCAGTAAATCAAAAATGCAGGCCGCCAAAATAAAACCCAGCGCGATTCTTATTTCGTGATAATTCTTGGGACTGGCATCAACGATTTTGGTCAGAGCGACAAAGCCGCAAAACAAATTTCCCGCCGTCATCAGGTTGGGCAGAAAATAAATTTTAAGTGTCGGCGCCGGTTTTTCGTCTTCGACTGCGTGTAGGTTCTTTTCCATGCCTCAACGAGTTGCCATGATTGTTACGCCGCCCACCACCTTGTCCCCAACCTTGCTCTTGATTTTATAATGCAAGGGCAGATAAAGGTCGCAACGCGACCCGAATTGAATGAGGCTGATGCGGTCGCCCCGCTCCACTTCATCGCCTGTTTTGACAAAAGGGACAATGCGCCGGGCCAGCACGCCGGCGATGAGGCGCAGGCCGATTTTTTCCCCGGCGGATTCGCGAGAATCAAAACCAATCAGGACATTCTCGTTGTGAACAGCGGAATCAGCCTGGAGGGCGCTGATGAACTTGCCGGGAGTGTGAACGACGCAATTGATCTTTCCGCTGATGGGGGCGTTTTGGACATGCACATTGATCACAGAAAGAAAAATGGAAATCCGATGGCAGGGACCGCCCATGTAAGACGAATTGTCCAACTGTTGAACGCAATCCACTTTCCCATGTCCGGGCGCGACCACCAGTCCCGATTCAGCCGGAGTGATGGCCGTGGGATCGCGGAAAAAGTAGAGAGTGAAAAGAGCGAATAAAAACCAAATGACCAGCAGAGCGACGGTCGCAGCGCCCCAGGGAATGGGCAGGACTTTGGCCAGGCCATCCAATATGCCCGCGGCGAGCACCGACCAGAGAATAAGTTTGAGCGCCGCGAACCGGGCTTGCCCCGCATGTTTCATAAATTAACTTAATATCCAAGAATTTCCGAAAACTCAATCAAACTTTACGGGACAATGACTTGCAACGCCTTGGGCTGGACCGAAAGCGTGACCGGCAGTTCGCAAACGTTCTCGCCATCCAATTGTAAAGCAACACGGCTTGTGCTTGTCAATGTCAGGGAACGAAAGCGGAAATGGACAGCGGAAAAAAAATCGTGAAATTTTCCAGTTAGAAGCCAGGGAACGGCGGCGATCAGGCGCAACCACGTCACTTTAGGCAAAATACAAACGTCCAATAAACCATCCTGCAAACTGGCGTCCGGAAAGATGGCGAAGCGGCCTCCGTAAAAACGACCGTTTCCGATCAGAAACATTTCGCCGACAGCCGAGGTGTCCCCCTGGGCGACAATGACGGGTTGGGTTTCGCGCAGGGCTTTGCAGCCGGCGATAATATAGGCGAGCGGACCGAATTTCTTCTTTACATTCCACTCGACCAGCTCGATGGAGCGGGAATCCAATCCGGCTCCCGCCAATTGGACGAAAAAACGGCGCCGGGGGCTGCCGGCCACGGTGTAGTCCGCACGGCCCAAATCGATCGTGGTTGTCTTGCCCTGGCGCAAGACATTGAGGGCGGCGGCCGGGCGGCGGGGCAATCCCAATTCCTGCGCAAAAACATTGATGGTGCCCAGGGGCAGAACGCCAAAGACGGTGGATGCAAACGCGCCGGGCACATCTCCGATTCCGTTGACGACTTCATTGGCGGTGCCGTCGCCGCCGGCGGCGATAATCGTTTGAAATCCGTTGAGAACGGCTTGGGCGGCCAGATGCCGGGCCTGGCCTGCCTGGGCCGTGCGCTGCCAAACCCAGTTGGGAAAATGACTTTGCAAGCCGGCGCAACAGGCCAGCGCCTTCTCTCCTCGTGCCGAGGGGTTGAAAATAACGCAGGTTTGCACCTCAACAGCCCGGATCAGGCAAGAGACATGGCCGCCGAACCGATCGCCACCGTCAAGGTGCTGGAGACTTGCTCCACTTCTGTCATTTGTTGCGGGGAGAGGGAAAGTTTGATGCCCTGAGTGGGGAACCAGGCTTTGCACGCCACCGCCAGTTCTGTTTGCAGCAGTTGCAAAATGAAATCCGACCGGGCCGCGCCGCCGCAAACCAGGATTTTGCCAACGGTGACTTCCCTTTGATGTTCGAAGAAATCAATCGAGGCGCGCAGTTCGCGGCCAAGGGGGGCGACCAACGGCTGCAAATGCGCCTCCACTTCCTGGGGCATTCCGATTTTTATCCCCTCGGCTTCCGCATAGCTGACGTTCATGGCCTCGGCCAGGCCGGTGGTCAATTTGTCCCCGCCGATTTCAACCGAACGGCTCAGGCAAAGTTCACCGCGGTCGAGGATGCTGATGGTGGTGGTCTTAAAGCCCAAATCCACGAGGGCGACAATTTCCTTGGCAAAGACTTCCGGCTGGGCCAGTTCGAGGGCGTTCATGGGCCCGAGAACGGTGAGGGTAACCTGACTGGGAAGGAGGCCGGCGTCCCGGGCGGCGGCTTCGAGAGTCTGGAGGACTTCGCGGCGGGTGCCGCCGACCCATACTTTATATTTGACCACGCCGGTCTTTCCCGGTTCAGGCTGGGTCTTGTTGCGCGGGGGAACGACGTAGCAGTCAAAGATGTAATCGCGCAAGTCCTGCTGGAGATAATTCTTGGAATTAAATTTGAGCATCTGGCGCATTTCGGCGGGGGGCAGCAGGGGCAATTCCGTGCTGCGCAAAACGGAATCGTTGGCGCCGATGGCGATGGTGGCCTGCTTGGTGCGGGGTTGGAGCGCACCGACCACGTTGCGCAAATGTTCGGTCAACAAGCCCTGGGGGAGGGCTTTGTCGTAAATCGGGGCGTCCTGCACGGCAAAGCGCGCCAAACTCAAGCCCTTGTCCACGCGGTCCATGAGCACCGCCTTGGTCGTGCGCGACCCTAAATCTATGGCGAGAATTTGATCGTTCCTGCCCCCGTTAAGGAAGGGAATTGTCATGGCATGTTCATAGCATTGTTTGCCGGAGGAAAGCAAGGAGGCAACGGGTAATTCATCAGGGGTGTTTGGGTTGAATGGGCGCGGCACGGAAGGCGCGCAACATGCCCATGATGACGATTGAGTTCTTCTGGAATTCGTCATCGCTGGCGGACAAGACAAATTCCGCCCGGCCGGAAGGCAGCGGGACAAAGGCGTGGCGGACCTTCTGGATGAGGCGAGGGGCGGGCATGTAGACCAAATCGAAAAGCACGCCTGGCCGATAGCCAGTGGGACACACCGCCGATTGCAGCAGACCGGCGCCGGGGTGGTCGAGCAGGGCCTGTTTTCGCAAAGTGTCCCGGGACGGCAAGGCGGCCGGGGCGTTGGGGGTGAATTGAACCGTGATGGCGCTGCGGCTCGAAGGGGCTGTAAAGAGGATTTTATGGCCGATCTCATCCACTTCGCGGCGCCAGCCTTTGGGAGGGCGGATGTTGAATTGCAGGTTGCCGCTAACCACCGTCAATTTATCAACCCACCCGCCTTCGACCAGATTTTCAGTGCCGGGATAAGCGTAGAAATCGGTTTGGGCCAGGGCGCAAAGCGGCAGGGAGAGAAACAGAATGAGCAACGATTTCATGGGCGTGTCTGGGTGCTAAAAGCTGGTGGTATAAGGTGTGAGCAAGGACCACTTGCTGCGCAGAACCGAAATGACTTGAGGGGTCATGGGCGGCTGCTTGGCCGGGTTGCTTAAATTGTTGTCGAAAGTCCAGATGCGTGTCGGCGGGTTATAGACAGTCCCGGTCCCGGGCCAGGGAGCGTTGGCGATCTGGCTGTTAAACATGCAGACCATTGAGCCGTTGTAATAGAAGGTTTGGCCGCCCCAGTCTTCCAGAAAACGGGGAAGATTTTCAACCCCGCCGCTGTAATAGGAGCCGCTGGACGGGACATTGCCGGTGAGGAAAGCGGCGTTGACGGTGTCGCTGACGGCGTTGCGGTAGTTGGCATTGAGGCTCAGCGTGCTCTGGGCCGGATTCCAGGCGGAGGACAAAATCGTGATGGCGTCGGCATAGACAGCACTGGGCAGGCTGTAAGTGGTGCTGGAGGACCCGGCATCCGAAGTGCCCGTTTTCGTAAGCTGGACGTTCCAATTGCCGATGACATAGGCGGGGTCCGGGGTGGCCACGGAAAGCCCCTGCGGGGGCAGGACCGCGCCGTTGCTAAGGACAATGCCGGGTTGGGAGATGATGGGCCAATTGGTCAGGCAGGTCGTGTTGGTGTAGTAAGTGCTGGTAATCGCATTATAGACATAGCCCGTAATCAGATTGTAAGTGTAGCCTGTGACCTGACCGTAAATGTTCTTGTTGGTGGTGATTGTGCCGGTATAGGTGCCCGAGTTGGGATGGCTGGAGGTCGTGGTCAAAGTAGTATTGGTGTAACTGATTGGAGGCACGTAAGTGCCCGGAGAGGGAAAGCCCGCGGTGGTAATGGAGTTGGTGGACCAATTGGTGCCGACGAAGGTATTGGTGGTGATGACGGCGTTGCTGGTGCTGCGGAGATCGGCCACATAAATCGATTGCACATCGGCGGCGCCGCTGCCGCGCAAGCTGGAAAGAACCGGACGCAAGAGTGTGTTGGTGGCGCTCCAATTCAACAGATTGGAAACATTGAGCACCACCGGATCGACCGTCAAGCTGTCCCGCATATCATAGAAGGTCCCATTCGTGTTGAGAAAATTTTGCCATTGAGAGCTGGGAATTACCGTCGCCTGATTGTTGACGCCTGCTCCGGAAGTCACGGTTATGGTATTGTTATTGGAGACGAGGATAATCATGTCGGCCCGGTTATAGAGAAGATTTGTGCCGGTGGCGGACGTGGGCGATTGCCCGGCTTGGGGCACCTGCAAAATGGCGTAAACATTTTGGCTGGTATTGCTGACCGTGCCGGTGGTGTTGGTGCCGACGGGCAGGTTCAAAGGATTGACGTCGATTGACTCCTGGGGCGAGCCGTTGAAGGTGATGGACGAAGAGGTTCGTGAGGTGGGATCGAGGGGACTTTGGTTCTCGTAGATTTGCTGGACGGCCGAGACCGTGCTGCCGAAGGTCAATCCGGCCTGTGGATCGAGATAAATGTTGGCATTGCCATGAACGGTGCCGTTAATGGTCATGGCCGCGCCGGGAGCTATCTCCATGTCTCCCTGATAGAAAATAGCGAATTGAAACATGGAAATGGTGCCAAGAAAGATTTGCTGGCCGACCGTGCTGATAATCTGGAACTCGGTGTTGGCGTTTTGAGCGTTGGCGATGATCTGGTAGGTATTCTCAACCAGATTCAAACCGGCGTAGGGCGCACCCATGACCACGGTGTTGGACGTGGCCGTATTGGTGACCACAATTTGGTTGGCGGTATGCCCGCCGCTAAATACATAATTTGTCCAATAAGGGCTGTCGGAACCGGAAGGAAGGGTGGTGGCGTAGGTGGACATGTTTTGGTTGATGAGAGAAAAACCGTAATTCTGATACTGCTGAAACATGGTGGCGAGGACCTTTTCGGTGGCAGCCTCCGCCGCGTAGGAGGTTGCAAAATACTCGTTGTTTCGATTGACAATGGTGGCATTTTGGTTGGCCCATTTCATCACGCTGGCCAAAAGCACCAGAGCGCACCCGACCAGCGTCAGAACGACGAGCAAGGCCCAGCCGCGCTGGCCCTGGCCGGTTCGAGTGGTTAAGGGTATTAGTTTCACAACATTATTGTGTCAGCACGAGCCGGGGTGTCACCGTCGTCGTGAGTTGATAGAGATCGACCAGGCTGCCGTCCTGGATGACGACCTGCGGGTTCTGCAGTTTGATAAATGACAAATAAATGCTGACGGGCGCAACGCTGTTAAAATTGGTGATGATGGCGCCTGTGCCCGAGGTGTCCAACTCACTGAAAATGGGATGCGTGCTGTCGTTGGTGATTGGATTGGCCGAAATCCATTTGAAATCGCCCGGCACGCCTGCCCCGTTGTAGTTGGTGCGATACATGTTGCTGGTAACAGTATCGTAATAGTAGAGAATCCAGGGCGTCGCGTTGGATGTAGTGCAGATCATGAGGGCGCTGCCCGTTTGTTGATTGGTGATTGCGGTTTGGGTAAACACGCCGCTCTGATAACTTCCCACCTGCATGCTGACGGCGGAACGAATATCCGACGTAAGTGTGCCAATGGCCTGGACCGCGTCGGAGCTGGCCCCAATCCAAATCTGCTGGCGGATGGCCATGGCCAATCCGAAAAGATTGGACAGGATGACAGCGGCCACGAGAATGATCAGGGTGGTGGAAGCGACCAGGGCCTCGACCATGGTAAAGGCGCGCTGCCGGCGGGACGTTGCGAAATTGGAAGAGGCCAGTTTCATTCGTTAGGGGCGCGCAGCAAGACCATGGTATTGGTATAAGTGCCTCCGTAACTCGGGAAGCTCCAAACCGCCTGCACCTGAATCATGGCGTAGGGCGGATTACTGGAGATTTGAGTGATGCTGGTATAATTGGTGCAGGCAATCACGTTCCCCTGGGCGCTGGGCAGGCAAAGATTGACCACCACCGGATTGGTCAGGGCCGGCGAAAACAATTGCAACTTACCGTAGGAGGGCACCCAGTCCGTCGAAGTGATCTGTTCCAACTGCTTCATGGCCGCGGCATTGGCAGCCATGCTGCAAGCGGCGAACTGGGCATTGCGGCCCGCCATGTTATACCCCTGAAACACGCCAGCCAGCGTCAAAGCCGCGATCGCCGCAGCCAATATGACTTCAATCAGAGTGAAGCCCGCGCGGCCCGCCCTTCGGATTCTCAGTGAGCCTGTTGGTCGATCAAAATTCATGGGACTGTGTATCAATGAGCCACGCCGTCCAGGACGATTTGGTCACATTTATGCGGGTTCAGGGGAGCAACTTATGGGCCATGGCGGTGTCTGGCTGCGCCCAGGGGTTCCGGGAAAAAGGTTCTTCACCGTTTTTCAGTGGAATACGAAATTGTAACTTAATGGGCTGCAAGAACCCGTACTCGAATCCCAAAGGGATTGCATCGCTCAGCCCGGGATTGGCGCGATTCCGTGAGGGCCTGCCCCGGGGGATGGCAGTTAAGGCCACAACCCTGAAAGGGTTGCATATCAAACCCTTACCAACCTAAATGCAACCCTTACAGGGTCGTGGTTTCTTTGGATTCTTACCCAGGGTAGCTCGTTCCTCGCAACCCTGGGCTAAAAGCTTCAATCCCGTTGGGATTGCCAAACCCGTTGAAAACCCCTCATCCTCAATTTTCACTGAAAACGGTGAAGAACCCAAAGTCTCCGGCATCCGTGGCATTTTTCGCCTCAAATTGAGGCGATAGTGTATGGGAAATGGAAGGCCAGCCGGCGGAACGATCGCGCTCCCATTTAACTGCCGGGCCGACTGAGGGACATTGTCTATATCCGGTCTTGTGGTGAAACTCCATCGAACCCTCTATCGGTGGAAAATATTAGGGTTCGACGGAGTCTCACCCTACCAAGACCCTGGTTTTCCCCTGCTGACCCCCACCCCTTTTACCTTTTGGGTGCTACAGGTGCTACATTGTTGATTATCAGGCGTTTAAGGTGCTACATTTGGTGCTACAAAGGTGCAACATGGGTGCTACATTTGCTCAAAACCTTCCAAAATCGCATCCCTTGTCGCGTTTAGGTTTTAGAGCGATTTAAGAAATACTGTAGCCACAGATTCTCGTCGGCGAGACGCCAACGAGTGCGACCGAGACGGTCGCGATCCCCGAAGACAGGATCACATGCGGCTCTAAACGGCCTTGGACCAAAGCGCAAGCGATTGCCGGATTATTTCGTCCAATTCCTCTTTGGTGGGGCCGCTGCCGAAGGTGAAGGTGCCGGTAAGATGTTTCCAATCGTCCAGCGAAAGACCGTAAAGTTCCCGGGCGATGAAGACTTCCAGTACGGCGCGCTCCTTCACGTCGCGCGGGTTTTTCAAAAGCTTGGCGGCGGAATCGGAAAGCGCTTTTTTGCGAATGGCGGTGAGATTGGGAATCGGCAGTTCGTAAAGGTGATGAAGACTGACGCCTGTGGAAACCTTGCTGCGAACGTAGAAGTTCAGCGTGAGCGAGTTCATTAACGTCAGCAGCGCGTTCGCGTCTTGAAGGGACACCTCTTCCTGCTGCAAGATTCCTTTAGCCGCCAAAGTGTAGCGACATGGAGTCAAATACATTAACTTGTGGCTGAAACAGGCGCGTGCGGGAAGAATCGACGAGATAAGAGTCCGCTCGTTAGTCGAACTGCCAACTTCACGATAGGCCAGCCTTTCAAATTCGTAATGAAGCTTGAATTTTCGGTTTGCGAAGACCGCTTGAATTGCTTCTTCCAGAGCTTCTCGCGTATTAGGAAGAGGTTTTCCCTCAAAAACCTTCTCACCGCTATCGCGGATAAAATCGGCAATTCGAAAGATTTCCTTGCGTAATAGTTCGGTACGAACTGCTTCCTCCGCGACAAACCAAGAAGGTGCGGCGAACTTTGCGTCATACTGAGAAATGGATTTGCCTTCAAGCAAAGGCATCTCACTTGCGGTGAGTTTTTTGCCTCCAATCTTGTGCAAGAATTTTGCATCGCCAGTCAGGTGAAGCTCCCGCCGGAATTGATATCCCAAGTGCCCAAGTAATATATGATTGCCACGGATTTTCCTCGCGAGGTCATAGTCAACAGGCGAGCGGAATTCCATAAACGCAAGGTTTTCAGGCGAAAAAACTGCCACCAATTCAAGGCTATAACGAATTGGTGGTGAGAAAGCATCCTTTGGATCGCGAAGATAGAACCTCGCCTCAAAAGTATGACTGCTGGGTGTGGGTTCGCCTTTAACGACTTTGAAAAAGCCGAATTTAAAACGGTTATCCACATCCGGAAAAATGTGTTTGGTAGTTTCCCTGCCATTCTCGACAACAGTGTAGCCCCGATTCTCAAATGATGTTAGTTCGTCGAGGCGGTGTTCCGTGATGAGCCAGCGTCTGAGATCGGAGCAGCCTTCGTCCGTTTGAAATCCGCTGGGAACGAGTAATGAGAATTGTCCTCCCAGCCTCACTAACGTGAGGTCACGTTCGATGAAGAGCTTGAACAGATTCCAGTCACCTGTCCCTTGGTGCTGGAAGTTACTGCCAAAAAATTCCTTGTTCCGCTCGTAATAGGCCTCGTGTTCGTGCCAGCGGGAGGAAAAATGCTCGTTAGTTTTCAATTCCTCGACGAACCATTTATCAAAAGCCGGGCCGTCCATGCCCAATTTACTGAATTGCGGTTTGCCATGATAGAAATTGGCGGCGAACTCTTTGCGGATGGGTTTGAATCCTTCCCACGGCGGATTGCCGATGATGCCGTCGAAACCCGAGACTGGTCGTTGCTTGCCATCCGGCATAAACCAACAGGGCGAGAAGTGGAGCGCGAAACCGGCGGGTTGGCAGGGGAGGTTCTCCGGCTGGAAATGCTCGATCAAATCGGCGCGGACTTTGTTGCGCAGGAGGAGTGCTTCCTCAAGCGGCTCGTGCCGCATTGGGTCTTCGATGTAGCGGGCGCGGAGTTCGGAGAGTTTTCGTAACTCGGCCTGGTGGTATTCGGCCAGCCATCCGGCTTGTTTGGACAGTTCCACGTCCACCAGGGAATCGGCGCAATGAAAATTCAATTCCAAGTTGGGCAGAATGCGGACGACGTCGGTTTTGAGCAGACGGTAGTTGTAGTCGGCTGGGGAAAGTTTGACGGCTTCCTTCCAAATATTGGTTTTGGCGACGGCAATGGCGCCGGGGTCTTTGTCCACGCCAAAAATGTGACGCAGCAGAATCTGGGCGATGAGAACGCGGCGGTTTTCAAGATTGTGGCGCTGGCGGAAGGCGAGGGCGGCTTCGACGTTGGGGGGCATTTCGGCGAGGTACATCTCGCCGTTTTCGGGCTTGAGGATTTTTTGCACCCAGACACAGGCCCGGTCCACGCGCTGGTATTGCTGCCAAAAGCAGCGCAGCACTTTGATGAGGAATCCGCCGGAGCCGCAGGCGGTGTCGGCCACGCGGATTTCGGCCAGTTGGGCCATGAGGGTTTCGGCGCGGACAAAATCGCATTTCTGGCTGCCGACGGCCTGGCAGATTTCATCGACGATTTTTCCGGCCAGGGAATTGACCAATGACTCGGCCATGGGGCCGGTGATGCCGGCGGGAGTGTAGTAGATGCCTTCGTCCTTGCGGTTGGCGGCCAGGAACATTTCGTAGCTTTTGCCAAAAATATCCTCGTCAATGCGCCGGTAATTGTAGTGAACGATGCCGCGGCTGAACGTCTGATCCCAAGTGTTGATGCCGAGAATGAAATTAAGCTTTTCGGAAAAGAGGCGAAGGTTTTCCGGGTCTTTGTCGAGACGGCCCCAGATGCGTTCGGAAAAGATTTCAGTATCGTAGTATTCGTCAAAAAATTCCTCGAAAAAATCGAGGAATTTTGGAATGACGCGATGGGCGCCTTTAGGCTCCCACAGTTTGGTGAAACGGGCGTATTCGTCCTGGGTGAACCGGTATTGCACCAGTCCGTAGTCTTCGATGGTGCGGGCGAAGATGAGTTTGTTGAGAAGGAGGATGATGGATTCGGCGGCCAGCTCGGGCGGGTTCCATTTGACCTTGTCGAACTCGTTGAACCAAATTTTCAGGTCTTCAAAAAACTGTTGTTCCAGTTCCGGCTTTTCGGCCGTGTCCTCCACCCGGCGCAAGGTGTCAAGGACGCTGCGGGTTTCGCGGCAGCGGGCAAAGAAATCGGCGAAGGGCAGTTCGGCAAAGGGTTTGTTTTCAAAGAAGAAATCGCGCGCGTTGAAAAACCAGGCGGTGCGGAGATCGGTCAGAATGAGGTACTCGTTGTCGCGCAGGTATTTTTTGACCTGGGCGACATGATGCTTGGGATTGGCGTCGCTGCGCCAAAGGGCATCCGGGCCGTCGCGTTGAAAGAGGGGTTTAAGTTCCAACGGCATGGGCGGGCCCATTGGTTCAGGCAGCATGAAATCGACCCAGCCCTCGCGGCTGTCCACCTGGCGCGTGGGCTGAAGGCCGAGAACGTCCTTGCAAAGCGCGGTGAAAAGGTCTTCCGCCGCTGTTTCCGGCTTGACGATGTTTTTCAGGTCGAGAACATATTTTTGAATGGGCGGGTAGCTGGAAACGGATTTTGCCTCGGGAGGCAGGGGCAGCAATTCGATCCGCTCGCGAGCGGTGAACTCACGCAACGCGACGAGGATTTCCGTATAATTCATCTTTAATAAGGCGTATCTTAACACTGCGACCGTCCGCCGTCAGGTGGGGCTGCGCTGCCGCATGGCCTCTCCTGACGCCTCGGCGAGGCGTCCCTACCAAACACAGCCGAAGGAGCGCCATGGTTGCAGAGTCAAAATGCACCCTTTAATAAAGGCTGCTAATTAAACTTGACCGCATGGCGGGCGCTTCATAACCTTGCGAAGATTATTAGGCAACGTTCATGTTTGCGCAATTTAAAAGCCTGTTTTCCAACGATATCGGAATAGACTTGGGCACGGCCAACTGTCTCGTTTATGTGCGAGACCAGGGCATCGTGCTCCGCGAACCGTCCGTCGTGGCCATCGAAGCCGGCACAACGAATGTGCTGGCGGTGGGCGAGGAGGCCAAGCGCATGTTGGGACGCACCCCGGGAAATATCGTGGCCATTCGGCCGATGAAAGACGGCGTGATCGCCGATTTCGAGATCACCGAAGCGATGCTGCGGCATTTCATCAAGCGAGTTCACCATCGCAAGTTTGTCATGCCCCGGGTGGTGGTGGCAGTTCCCTCCGGCATCACAGAAGTGGAAAAACGGGCAGTGAAAGATTCCGCAACTCATGCCGGCGCGCGCGAAGTATATTTGATCGAACAGCCCATGGCTTCGGCCATCGGGGTCGGTTTGCCGGTGCATGAGCCGGCGGGAAACATGATTGTGGATATTGGCGGGGGCACCTGCGAAATTGCGATCATTTCCCTGGCTGGCATTGTGTTCAGCCGCAGCTTGCGCGTGGGAGGCGATGAGTTCGACGAAACGGTTGTCGCGCACATGAAACGGGCCTATAATTTGATGATTGGCGAACGTACAGCGGAGGAGATCAAGATTCGAGTCGGATCGGCCTTCCCGCTGGAGCAGGAATTAATGATGGAAGTCAAAGGGCGCGATTTGAGCGCCGGTCTGCCAAGGACCGTCTCCATCCGTTCGGAGGAAGTTCGTGAAGCCTTGAAGGAACCTCTCTCAAGCATTTTGGAAAGCATCCGTATAACATTGGAACGATGCCCGCCGGAATTGTCAGCCGACCTCATAGAGCGCGGCATTGTCATGGCGGGCGGGGGCGCGTTATTGCGCGGCATCGACCGGTTGGTGGCCAAGGAAACGGGCCTGCCGGTGCATATTGCCGACGATCCATTGAGCGCGGTGGCGGAGGGGACGGGACGGGTTTTGCAACAGTTGGAGCTTCTAAAACGAGTGGCCTCCTCAAAAAGTTAATTCCAGTTCGCCCGAAATTTAAAGCGACCGGGTCCCGATGGGACGCGGCCGGGGCGAGATACTGAAAAAGCCGCATTATATAGTTTTGGTTTTGGTGGTTTTGCTGGTGATTGTGCTGTTGAAGCTGCCCAACGAAACCGCGGGAAAGGTCAAGCTGGCCATCAGCGGGCTCTTTCTACCCCTGTTCGGATTGACCGGTTCGGTGCATCAGATGTCGGGCGAGGGAAAGGAAACGGTGGCGGCCAAAGGAGTGCTGGTGCGCCAGAATGAAGAACTTCGGCGCGAAAACGAGGCCCTGAAAATCCGCCTGCAACAGGATGAGGGCGTGTGGAGTGAAAATGCACGGCTTCGCGCGCTGGTGGGATGGCCGGGGCAATCGTCTTGGAGGGTCAGGCTGGGGCGTGTCATCGGGCGCGATCCGGCCAACTGGTGGCGCAGCCTGCAAATCGACCTGGGCGCGCGCGACGGCGTAAAAACCAATTATCCCGTTCTCACTGCTGAAGGATTGGTCGGACGCATCCAAAGCGTGGGCCAAACCCGTTCCCAAGTTGTTCTGCTGGGCAACCCGGATTTGCGCGTGGCCGCGGTGGTCCAGACCAACGGTGAAACGGGCATCATCAATTGCAGTTCCTCCAGCCCGCAGGAAAACAACATGGTGGATCTGGATTATCTTTCCGGCGGCACCGGGGTGCGGCCCGGGCAGATGGTGGAGACGTGGGGGCAGGGGGGCGTTTTTCCGGCGCACATTCCGATTGGCACCATAGTGGATTTGCGCAGCAAAGAATATGGATTGACCACGGAAGCGCGGGTCAAACTGGCGGCGGACATGGGAGCGCTGCAGGAAGTGTGGGTGATGGCCCCGTGAACTGGCTGCATTCCATCCTGATTTTGGCCATCGCTTTTTTTGCGGTCTTTTTTGAGACGTGGTTTGACGGTTTCCGCAATGTTCTGGGGACGCAAATTGATTTCCTGCCGGCCTTGATGGTTTACGCGGGTTTGACTAATGGATTTTATACGATTGTCCTGACGGCGGTTTGCGGCGGGTTGTGGTTTGATTCCCTTTCGACCAATCCGCTGGGGGTGAGCGTTCTGCCGTTGCTGGCCATCGGATTGATGGTGCATCGGGGCCGCGAGTTGCTGGCCCGGGACCATGCCGGAGCGCTTTTTTGCCTGGGAGCGGCGGCCAGCGCGGCGCAACCGTTAGCCGTTCTTTTCATTCTGTTGAATATTGGCGCGGTGCCGCTATTGGGCTGGAAATCACTGTGGCAATGGCTGGTCATGACGGTGGGCGGCGGACTGTTTACGCCGGTCTGTTTCGCGCTTTTCAGGCGATTTCATCGGGCCTTCGATTATCAGCCGGCCCCGCAAACCTCTTTCCGGGCGGACCGGGAAATTAAACGGGGGCGCGGATGACGTTTCTATTCACGCTGCTGAAACGGGAGGACACGCGATTGCGGGTGGTGGCCATCTGCATCGGAACGGGTTTGTTTATTCTGTTGGCGGGAGTGTGGTTTGTGCAGATTGTCTTTGCCAGCCACTTCGAGAGCAATTCCAGGAAACAGTCTTTGAAACGAGTGGGCATGCCGGCCATCCGGGGAAAAATCCGGGACCATGCGGGCGAGATCCTGGCCGACAACCGGCCCCGTTACAACGCCATCCTTTACCTGGAGGATTTGCAGAGGCAATTTTTTACCGCTTATACGAACCTGATCAAGGCCTACGGACAAGAGCATCCGGCGGCCGTGCAGGCCAATGGGCGTGTTCGTTTGACAGCCGTGGCCAGTCACGAGCTGCAACTGCAAGCGGATTGCCAGGTGGTGAGCAACATTACCTTTGAAGTGGGCGAATCATTGCAGGAACGCCGAATCCTCAATACGAATGCCTTCCTGCGGCACTATACGAATTATCCCTATGTTCCTTTTGAGATTGTGCCCGATATGGCTCCCCCGCAACGCGCCCGGTTCGCTGAACAATTGTCCGGGCAGCCCGAATTGGAAATAGAGACGCAGCCAGCGCGGTATTATCCCGGGGGCACCCTGGCCGCGCATGTGCTGGGCTATGTGCAGCGGGAAAGTTTTGAGGCGGAACAGATTTCCTACACCCTGCCCGATTACGAAGGGAAAACGGGTGTGGAACATATTTTTGACGCTGAATTGCGCGGGCGGGCCGGGGTCAAGCTGGTGCTGGTCAACAGCCTCAACTACCGCCAGCGCGAAGACATCGAGACGCCCAATGAACCCGGCGAGGATGTGTACTTGACGATCGACCTGGGTTTGCAGCGGGTGGCGGAACGGGCGCTGGCGGAAGCCCAGGCCAATGCCCGCGGCGCGGTGGTGGTGATGGATGTGCG
>Ga0182030_10004443_pt1 | contig 29889 bp, 36 predicted proteins | sample 812S3MmetaG_FD_121299 | JGI IMG/M metagenome (GOLD analysis project Ga0182030, IMG submission 121299) | Permafrost microbial communities from Stordalen Mire, Sweden - 812S3M metaG (Illumina Assembly) | ecosystem: Environmental > Terrestrial > Soil > Wetlands > Permafrost | place: Sweden...
CGGCAGGTAGCGGTGGAGGCGGCGGCTGGGGTGGGTACCACTTGCCATCCGATGCCTGCCACCAACCGGGCCCTTGCGAGGTATCGCTCATTCTTCCCCTGTGTCCGCCCACGCCGAGAGTGCCCCACCATGGCGAACGAAGTGTGACATGAACCAACTGTGATCGCCTGGACCCAGCCCACCCGAGCACCCGCAACCGGTCCGTCGACGCCTGTGCCGACATGGCCCGAGGAGGTGCTGACCAAAGTCGCGGCCAGCCTTCGGCACTTGGACGACGCAATGCGAGAGCAGCTTCATCGGCGGCGTAGATGGTGAGCTCATCAACCCTCGGCCGTCTGGATCGCGACGGCTCCCGGGTGGCGCCCCGTCCCGGCGGCGACAGCCCGGCCGATCAGGTCCCGATGTGGAGAATGACATCCGACCACACCTGGACCTCGGCGTAGCGCTCGAATGAGCGATGTTGATACCCGGCGTAGTCGCCGGGCTCATCCTCGGGGAGACCGAACTCTTCGAGGGCTTCAGGAATCTCGGACAGTCGGAACACCCGGCCGTGGTGGGGCCTGTTCTCCACGGGAAGGCCGAACTCGCCACCGAGGCCCATGGAAGTCATGCTGTCCGGGATCGTCATGCTGGTTGCGCGGTCAGGAAGCCCGGTCAGCGGAACCGTCACTTCACGCATTCCGTGAGCCAATCCCCGGAACCATGTCGAGGATCCGAGGACGAAGTAGTGGGGGGAGGTCCGTTCCGGCTCACCCCCGACGGCGATGAATTGGTCACGAAGTTTGGCCTCGGTTGCCCGCCGGAGCTCCAGATACCGCCTACCGAAGACTCGGGATGACCTCCCGGCGAACCGCTCCGCGTCGAGTTCCCGACGAATGGCCTCCCACTCGGGGTCGGTCAGCTCGGAGACGTTCAGGAACGGTGGTCGTCCGGCGACGTAGTAGTGCGTGACGTAGTCGGGTAGGGCACTGCTCACCCATCCATCCTGACCCACGGGGCGTCCGGCTCGGAGGCTGCGCCAGGTGCGACCGTCACGCTCACCGACTCACTGGGACCGAAGTCCCGTCCTACGGCCGCCTCGTAGGGGCCGATCCCCGTGGTGCCGACCGTCCCACCCACCCGGCGCCATCGACTGAGGGCTGCCCGGTGACGAACATCCGCGGATGGTCGTCAATTCGGGGCGTTTTGGCACTACTTTCGTGCATCACGAGCAAGGGGGTTCCATGTCACGGCCACTCAACATCCTGATGATCGTCACCGACGAGGAGCGCTTCGCCCTCCCTCGTCCTGGCGGATTCGAGTTGCCGGCACGGGATCGACTGGTGTCGTCGGGCGTCTCGTTCACCAGCAACTACGCCGCCGCCACCATGTGCAGTTCTTCGCGCTCAGTCATCTACACCGGGCGGCATATGCCTCTGACCGAGATCTACGACAACGACAACATGCCCTATGTGCGGCCCCTCGACCCGAACATCGGGACGATCGGGACGATGTTGCGCTCGGCTGGCTACTACACCACGTACCAGGGCAAATGGCATCTCTCGAAGGCGTACCTGGATCCGGCGAACCCTCGATCCACGGTCGACGACCTCGAGCCGTACGGGTTCTCCGAGTGGAACGACTGGGGCGACATCGACGGGGGTGCCTGGGCGGGTCTGCGCATCGACCCGGTGATCGCCGGCCAGGCGGTGAAGTGGCTCCGCGACCGAGCCCCGTCCATATCCGAGGACCAGCCGTGGTTCATGGCCGTGAACTTCGTGAATCCGCACGACATCATGAGCTTCGACTACGGCGGGCGTCCGTCGGTGCACCTGCCCGAGAACCTGGCCCACGCCGTAGTGACCATGCCTCCGGCCGAGATCCCGATCTATCAGCGTCGTTGGGATGTCGAGCTTCCCGACAACGTGACCGACGACCTGGGCGGCGCCGCCCCGGCGGTGCGCGAATACGCACAGATGCTGGACATCTCTTCGGCTCCGTCGACGGTGACGACCACTGGCGGGACGGACTCAATTTCTATCTGAATTGCATCCGCGACGTCGACCGGTCGGTGGGCAGCGTGCTCGACGCGCTCGTCGCATCGGGCGAGGCGGACCGAACGATCGTCGTGTTCACCGCCGACCACGGCGAGATGGCCGGATCGCACGGGCTGCGTCAGAAGGGCAATCTCGTGTACGACGAGAACTTCCACGTCCCGCTGATCATCACCCATCCCGACGTGGCCGGCGGCACCGAAATATCCGCGTTGTCCTCCGGCGTGGACCTCGCACCCACCCTCCTCGACTTCGCCGGGGTGACGGACGAGACCGTCAGTCAGTACGGCCTCGGTGGTCGCTCGCTCTCGCCCGCGCTCGAAGGCGACGAAGTCCGGGATGGCGTGTTGGCCGCCGTCGAGGCGGTCGTGAACATCGACGCAGAGTTCTGGTCGCACTTCGCCGACCCCGATGTCGGCGACCGGCTCCTCTCCGGTGAGCTGAGACCAGACTTCGAGAAGCGCGGATTCCTGCGGGCCTTCTTCGATCAGCGCTTCAGCTTCGGGAGGTACTTCTCGCCCCTGCACCCGAATCGGCCGAAGGGATTCGATGATCTGTTCGCCCGCAACGACGTCGTGCTCTACGACCGGGCGGACGACCCGTCCGAACTCACCAATCTCGCGTCGGACCCTCAGCACCGTGCGCTCGTCGAGGAGTACTCGAACAAGCTCGAGTCCCTGATCTCCGCCGAGATAGGAGACGACCAGAACGTCTGGGTGGCCGAGCGGCCCCAATTGCTCGGACTGCCCAAGTGGCACGGGGACGCCAGGAGCTAGCGCTTGATGGAGACGCCCAGCGTCGAATCGGTGGAGGAGGAGCGCAACTGGCCAGCGAGGTTCTGGCAGGCATCGAAGGTCCGCCTGCCGAATGTCTTCATGGCGATCGGAACGTTCTTCGGACTGTGGCTGCTGGTCGAGCAGCTCGTCGGCCTTCAGGGCATCTTCGACACGATCAAGACCGCGGCATGGGGTTGGGCGGCCCTGGCGCTCCTGGTCACCCAACTGACCAACGTCACCGAGGCGATTGCGATCTCCGGCACCCTCCCCATCGACGTGCCGATCGGTCCGCTGTCCATGCTGCGATTCGCCCTCGCCTTCACCGGTCTCATCGGTGGGACGGTCGCCAACACGGCGACGGTCATCCGATTCAACCGTCGCCGGGATCTCGATCCACCGACGGCGGTCAGCTCGGGCCTCATCTACAGCGTCTCGGGCTTCCTCGTCCAGCTCGTGATCCTGGTCATCTTCTTCATCGCCGTCCGACCGGAGTTCGCCTATCACGAGGCCGGTCCGAGCGGGTCGGGCCAACAGAAGCTCCAACTGGCCCTGATCATCATCGCCGGCCTCGGCGTCCTGTCCGCCATTCTCTTCGCCATCCCGAGAGTGCGGGCGATCATCCGCTCACGCGCCAAAGCTCGCTTCGCGCCTGCGTGGCACAACTTCCGTGTGGTGATCCGCAGTCCGAAGAAGACCGTGAGGATCTTCGGTGGTGCGGCCGCCTCGCAGTTGCTGTTCGCCATCGGGCTGAGCCTGGCGCTCAAAAGCGTGGATGCACATGCACCACTGGGAGGGCTGGTTGTGGTGTGCACCCTGACGAGTCTGGTTGGCGGACTTGCCCCGGTTCCTGGCGGCATCGGCATCATGGAGTCGTGCTACATCTTCGGTCTCTCGCTACTCGGAGTGGAACAGGAGCTGGCCATCAGCGCGACGGTCATCTTCCGGCTCGCCACGACGTATCTGCCGCCAATATGGGGTTGGGGTGCACTGATCTGGCTCCGACGGCACGAAGCCCTTTGACGGACCTTCATGGACCATTCCACCCTGGGTGACGGAACCTACGGGCAACGGGCCGACGAGGCGATCCCGCGCGGGAGTGCGCGGAAAGCCAGTACGGGTCTCCCGTCGAATTCGTGCCTGAACTGTGGAGGTGGCGCATCCGCCCGGCAGCGAGGACAGGGCCGGCCGGACGAGCTGGTATCGGGATCGGCGTCCCGCCCACGGTCCGGGCCACCGACACCCTCCCCCAGTGGACTGCCGGAGGGGACGTCCCGGCCCGGGCCCGGCCCGGGCCCGGCCCGGGCTCGTCCCAGTCCGTCCCCGTCCGTCCCAGTCCGTCCTTCTCCGTTGCTGTCCGCAATCGTCTCTTGGTCGATCCCTGGTGCGACGAAATCGATGTCGATTCCGCCGCTCCTCGTTCGTCACAACGGTGACAGAATCAATTCACACTCCGGAAGGACGGACACCATGCGATACACCCTTCTCCTCCACTATCCCGAGCAGACCAGCGAGGACCTCGGCCCCGAGGCCCTCGCCCAAGGGATGCGTGCATTCCAGGTCTACGCCGAGGCGCTCGACGAGGCCGGCGTGCTCTTGAGCGCCGAAGTGTTGCAGCAGTCGAATGCCACGACCACCGTCAGCCTCGCCAGCGGCGAGTTCGTGGTGCAGGACGGGCCCTTCGCCGATACGAAGGAGCAACTGGGCGGCACGTTCGTTCTCGAGCTCCCCGACCTCGACGCGGCGATCGACTGGGCGAGGCGGGCTCCATCGGTGTCCTGGGGTCACATCGAGATCCGACCGACGGCGACCCGCTTCGTGGATGGCTCGTGGCTGGGCGCACAGCCGGTCACATGAGCGGCGGTGACGCCGGCGCAGTTGCGGAGCGCGTGGCGCGGGATTCTTACGGCCGCCTGGTGGCACTGCTGGCCGCTTCTACCCGGAACATCGCACTGGCCGAGGATGTCCTCGCCGACGCCTTCGAACGGGCGCTGTCCACGTGGCCGACGAACGGTATCCCCGACAACCCGGAAGGGTGGCTCCTGACCGTGGCGCGCAATCGGGTGCGCGACACGCTCCGGTCGGCGGCCGTCCGGACCGCGGCGCCACTCGACGACCGCTTCGTGACGATTCTCGACGAGTCGAACCCGGATGCGATCCCCGACCGGCGTCTGGAGCTCCTGTTCGCGTGTGCCCACCCGGCGATCAGTCCCGGCGACCGTACACCGCTCATGCTCCAGGTCGTGCTCGGTTTCGACGCGACACGGATCGGGCGGGTGTTCGCAGTGGAACCCTCGTCGATGGCGCAGCGCCTCGTCCGGGCGAAGCGGCGCATCCGCACCACCGGGATCCCGTTCCGGGTGCCGACGCTTGCCGACATGCCCGAGCGGCTGCCCGCGGTGCTCGAAGCCATCTACGGGGCATATGCCATCGACTGGCTCGACCAGCACGAGCGCATTCGCGAGTCGATGGCCGACGAGGCGCGGTGGCTCGCCGTGCTGACGGCCAGCCTGCTCGGAACGGAACCCGAAGCGTGGGGCCTGGCGGCGTTGCTCACCTTCGCGCAGTCCCGGGCACCTGCCCGAACGAGCGTCCCGTGGCCTCCTCTCGACGAGCAGGACACAGCACTGTGGGACCGCTCCCTCATCTCGGAGGGCGAGGAGCTCCTGTGGCGGGCACACGCCCTCGGCGCACCGATCGGGCGCTTCCAGATCGAAGCCGCCATACAGTCTGCGCACTGCGACCGCGCTCGGACCGGCACGCTCGATCGTGCCACAGTCGTCCAGCTCTACCAGGGGCTTCTTGCTATTGCTCCCACCAACGGAGCGAAGCAGGCCCTGGCGAGCCTGATGGCATGAGCATGGATCTGCTCCAGGGCGGACCGGCCGACGCGTCTTGGCCGAGTGGGTTCTGAGCTGGCGATCCGGGTCAGGGGCCGCCGGGGTCCATGGTGAAGGAGCACACGACGTGGGCATCCGATGGCCGCCCCGGAAAGTTCTCCCCGTCGACCTGGACGTCGATCTGCTGGGTCGACGCCCGGCTCGCGCCGGCCCCATCGCCGAACGTCGTCGACCCGGCCTGTCGACCCATGTGGAAGACGGTCACGGTGCAGTGGAGATACCGCCCGGTCGATGTCGGTCGCCCCATGACCGTGAAGACGACATGCTCGGCCGGTATCCCCTCACTGGCCATCGTCGGGTCGTAGGGATCCAGGGTCGCCGTGACGGAGGTGACGCGCACCCGCACTGTTCCGGGGGCTGGGCTCGCCGACGCCGCCCGGGTGGTGGGCGTGGGGCGTTGCGTCGCGGCCGGAGTCCCGGCACAGCCGAGTGCCACCACTCCACCGACGACCGATGCCGGCGCCAGCCACCAGGGCCTCGTCACCTTGACGATGGTAGCGAGGGCGTCCGGGCGGGGCGGAGGTCCTGCTCCTCTCGTTCCGAACGTGGTCACCCATTCGCCGACCGGGGTCAGGCCGAGGAGGTCACCCAGGTGCGGTGAGTGGGTATTTGACGTACAGGTGCCATCGTCCATCGGGACCTTCCATCCGCATCGCCGGACAGACCAGATCCCGGTCCACCCGCTCAGCCGCCCTCAGAAAGGGCAGATACCGGCCTGATTCCTCGGTCGGTAACGTGCCGAGAAGGACAGGCCTGGCGTCCGGAGATCCGTCGTGGGTCCAGACCTCGATGGATCCACCGTTCCTCCTGAGGACCAACTTGGCCGACGACACCACTCGGGAGGTGAAGATCCCGTCGCCCTGCCGGCCGACGACGTCCTCGACGCCGCTCTCGAGGATCACCTCGACGGAACCGGAACCGGTTCGGATCTCAAAGCTCGTACGTTCGGCGTCGGAGCCTCCGGAATCCGCGGCCGGGGCGTTTCGAATCATGCCGACGATCCCCGAGATGAACCTGCCGGTCCCGGTAAGGAGATCGGTGGTGGTGCGGACCTCGGCGGCGTATCCCGGAGGGTTGAGTGCGTGTTCGATGATCCATGGTCGGGCCGGGCTGATCGGCACCGGAAGGCCGTGCTGCGTCCAGATCTCGTCGATCATCCCATCGACCTCATCGGCCGGTCGTCCGGACGCCCGCCGGCGCAACTCGACTCGCGCCCGGCCCGTGCGCCTCGACTTGTCGGTGGATGCCCGGACGATCTCCCCCAGGTTGAAGGCCGTGCGTGACCGTCCCCGCACGTGAGCAGCCGTGCCCGGACAGGTGCAACCATCCGGCCAGCCGGACGCGAACCCGGAGGCCGTGATCGGGCACTCCTCGTGGCAGGGGCAGGGGCAGGGGCAGGGGCAGGGGCAGGGGCACAGTGACCCGTCAGCACCCCGTTCCCGACGCATGGGCCCTTCCGGGCCGTCGATCAATGCCCGGACGAGGTGCTCGCGAACAGGACGTTCCGCCACGGCGTCACGACTCTACGACCATTCCCGGAGCCGGTGCCTGACGGTCGTGCCGCATCCCGTCGCCCCGTCGAGAGCGCATGGTGACCCGGTCCCCGGTGATCAGGATCGGGACCCGCACCGTCACCCGCGGTACGCCCCGGGAGTCCGTAGAGTCGTCAGGTGCGGCAATTCGACCTGGTGATCTTCGACTGCGACGGCGTTCTGGTGGACAGCGAGCGCCTCGCCGTGCGGACCGAAGCGGAGATCCTGGCCGAGCTCGGATGGCCGCTCACGGAGGCGGAGATCATCGAGCGGTTCGTGGGGCGATCGGCCGCCCACATGCACCAGGAGATCGAGCGGCAGTTGGGCCGCAGCGTCGACTGGGAAGCCGAGTTCGAGTCCCGCTACCGGGAGGTGTTCGGGCGGGAACTCGTCGCGGTACCGGGCATCGTCGAGGCACTCGATGAGATCACCACCCCCACGTGCGTGGCGTCGAGTGGAAGCCACGACAAAATGCGGTTCACTCTGGGCCGGACGGGACTCTTCGACCGCTTCGACGGTCGGATCTTCAGCGTCGACCAGGTGGCGAACGGTAAGCCGGCCCCCGACATCTTCCTGTTCGCAGCCGAAGCGATGGGCGCATCGCCCCGGCGATGTGCGGTGGTCGAGGACAGCGTCGCCGGGGTGATCGCCGGGTTGTCGGCCGGCATGGCGGTCTTCGCGTTCGCCGGAGGGGTCACGGGCGCCGAGGCGCTCTCGATGGAGGGTGCGGTGGTCTTCGACGACATGAGGGACCTGCCGGACCGGCTCCGCTCGACGTGACCCGCCGACCAGGTCGGCGGCAGCCCGTTGACGGCCGCCGGTGCTCGTGCCTCGGCGGGCGGTGACTACCCGGTGCCTTGGCTCCGCTCCGGCTCCGCCCGGCCGTATTCGCTCGCCCGCACTCCCCACTGCGTGCCGTTCCACCACCGCCAGTCGCCCTGGTCGTCCGGATCGGAATACCAACCCGCGGGCGCCCCGGAGGGTGGCACGCCCTTCGCCGATCTCCGGTTGCGGTGGGGCACGTCGCCCCAGGGGATCCCGTGGGCTTCGGCGACGGGACGCCACTGGTCGAGGACATGGTCCAGGCCCTTCGGATTCACCATCGTCGCCCGGGCCCTGATCACCGTTCCGTCAGTGAGCACCGCGGCTACCGTCCGGTACTCCCCCCGCTCACCAGCCCGTGCGACGGCGAAGCACGCGACCTCGGCCCAGGGGATCGTGTGGGTCGACGTGAAGTTCTCGATGACCAGTCGTCGGGGCTCGGCAATGAGGGCCAGGCGCGTGGTCCGCCAGGCCATGGGGAACCAGCACAGCACCATGAGCAGTGCCACGCCGACGGCGAACTCTGCCGGCACGCCCGCTTGCAGCATCAGGAGCGGTGGTAGCGACAGTCCACACGTGAGGGAGAAGAGGGTCAGGTTGCTCGCGTGACGCTCGGCGATGCGTACGGTGCCTTCGGGCGCAACCTTCGGATGTCTCACCGCCTTGACCACCGCATGCCTGCCGCCGTTCCGTTCGCCCGTCGCCCGGCGGTCGGGTGGACCCGCCTATCGGCTGGACCGGATCCCTGATTGCCGGTGAACCCACCACCAATTATGCCGAAACCCGGTCGGTCGGACAAGGTCCTCGGGTGCGTTGACCGTCCCCTACCGGGCCAGTGGGCTGTAGAAGACCAGGCCGTTCCCCTTGTGGTCGTAGACGACGGCCCGGCGTTCGTGCGCGTCGTCGTAGGGCCCCTTCACGATGCCACCACCGTTGGCCTCGATGGCGTGGGCGGCGGCGTCCACGTCATCGGTCTTGATGCCGACGACGACCTGACCGGGAATGGGATGGTCCACAGCCGTCGCCAGGGCGAGCGTCACCGATCCACCATCCAGGGCTGCGAAGTGGGACCCGTCACGGAATTTCAACGTCATCCCGAGGGTCTCGCTGTAGAACCGGATCGATTCGTCGAGGTCGTCCGTCGACAACACGACCATCCGTACGTCGTACTCGCTCACTGGGCCTCCTTCAGAGGGCCGATCCTACTGGGGGTGGGCCCGGAGACGTCTGCCCGTCGTGCCGAGGTCCAGCAGGCAGTGGAGTAACGGAGAGGCGCAACGGGGCGTTTATCAGTACGGACCGGTGCGAGACGATGCCGGTGGGAGACGAAGTGAAGGAGGCGGCCATGACCAGGTTGGCACCACGGATGGCGGTGGCGTTGGGTCTGCCACTGGCACTCCTCGCCGTGGCCGCACCGGCCGGCGCGGCGTCCAAGATCGGGCCTGACCAGTACTTCACGGGCGTGATCAACGGCACGGACGGCAACACGATCTCGCCGATACCCATCCAGATGGGCTGCTTCGGACCCTTGACCCCCGGTGAGACGGGGCACCCGTTGAGCGGGCAGACCCTCGCCGTCCACCAGTTGTTCCCACCGGTCGCCACCGGCTCCCTGGGCCGGACCGGTAACGACTCGACCATCGACGTGTTCTTCGGGGCACCACCTCCCGCCGCCACGGGGGCCAAGGCGACGTCGAAGTCGCATCCTGTCAGCTTCACGCGCTACGACAAGGTCCGGGACATCCCCACGTCCGTGACGCTGCCGTGCAGCGGTACCGGGACGGTCTGGTTCGTGCCCGTCCCTGTGGTCCCCCCCTCGCAGGCCCAGGCCGTCCCGGTGCAATTCGAGTCCCAGCCCTGAGGTAGCGCGGCGCCGACCCGCCCGGGTCAGCCGGCCAGCCGGTACGTCACCTGGGTCTCCCCCGCCGCGTTGCGCAGCGTCAGCTGATCGCCGGAGATGTCGTACGTCGTGACGCGGCCGAGTGCCGCGCTGTACTGGCTCTCGAGTTCGTCGACGTCGGCCGCACAGCGCTTCTGGTTCGAGGCGAATCCGGTGATGGTCACTCCCCCGCTGCCACCGACCTTGTAGGTGCCCGACAGGACGTTGCAGCCACCGAATCCGGTGAACACCCCGTCGGGGCCGAAGTCCGCCGTGAGTTGCCCGGTACCGGTGGTGGTCTCGACGCCGCCGTGGCCGTTGTTCACGCCGGTCGCCGTCCAGGACGTGCCGGTCAGTCCGGTCAGTCCGGCGGTGTAGGCGAGGAGCGTGGCCCCGTCCGCACCCTTCAGCGACAAGGCGTCCCCCGCGATCGTGTACCGGGCGACCTGCGGGAAGAGTTGGAGGAGCGCTGTCTCCTGGGCGGTCTCCACCTCGGGACATTTGATCAGGGTCATGGCACCGGTCCTGATGGACAGCGCCGTGCCGTCGGCGACGTAGGTGCCACTGAACCCGTTGCAGCCGGTGGATCCGTCGAGTGCGCCGCGAGGCCTGAACGCCAAGGTGGCCGTCGAACCGGCGACCGCGGCGACGGCGTCACCGGCGGACCCTCGGTATGACCGCAGCACCCACGCCGTACCCGTCAGTTCGTGCGCGGGCGATGTCGTCGAGGTGCTCGAAGTGCTCGAGGCGCCAAGGGACGATGAACCGCTGCTGCAGCCGGCCAATCCAACCACTCCCACGAGCACCAGTCCGGCGGCGGCGAACCTCATTCGCATCGACCCACCCCTCCGACCCTGCCCTCACGCGAGGACCGTCCACTCTGTTCTATCGCCCAGGGACGTGCCGTATCCGACACCCCCCTACGGATCCAGGGGCCGCGGATCACCGCTCGCCGCGAACTCCACCAGCGGGTAGATGTGCGCCACCTCCTGGACGGCGGCCCGGACCGCGCCGGCGCGGTCGTAGGCGTGCGCCTCCACGGTCACGACGATGCGGTGATCGTCCCCCCGGAACCGGACCACCCGGTTGGCCGACTTCTGCACGGTCGACAGGAACCGTGACGCCTGTTCGTCCAAGGGGTGCTGGACGACCACGTCGACCTCGAAGTGCATGGGGTGACCGTAGCGAACATACGTTCGTATCGCAACCGGCCGGTTTCCGGCTCCCCCGATGCCCACGGACGGAGTCGGACGGGGTCGGACCGGGGCACGGCCGCTCGGCACGGGTAGCGTCCCGACGGGCCCCCGGCGCGAGCCCGATGTCACCCGTCGCCGGCGGACTCCAACACGGCCATCTCGCCCTCGCTGAAGACCCTCGACCGGGTGATGAAGTGCCGGTCCGGACCCGCGGCGAGCGAGAAGCCCTCCGGCTCCCCCGCACCCACGTCGAGGATCAGCTGGGTGTGCTTCCAGGCCTCGAATTGCCGGTGGTCCATGTAGAAGGCGCTTCCGCCGACGGTGCCCAGGCGGACATCGTGGTTGCCGATCGTGAACTCGCCGTCACGGAAGCAGATGGGCAGGCTGCCGTCACAGCAGCCGCCCGACTGGAAGAACATGATCGGCCCACCGTCGGCCGTGACCTCCGCGATGGCCTCCCGCGCGCCCGGTGTGGCGACGATCCGCTCCACCGGTGCGGACATCCCGTCGGTCACCTCGTCCAACCTCGCCCCTGCTGTCCGTCCCGGCCCGTGTCCACCGGGTCTGCTAGAAGAACCCGAGCGGCTCGTCGCTGTAGCTGACGAGAAGGTTCTTGGTCTGCGAGTAGTGCTCGAGCATCATCAGGTGGTTCTCCCGACCGACGCCCGAGATCTTGTAGCCCCCGAACGCCGCTCCGGCCGGGTACAGGTGGTAGCAGTTCGTCCACACGCGACCGGCCTTGATGGCCCGACCCATCCGGTACGCCCGGTTGCCGTCGCGGGTCCACACCCCGGCGCCCAGTCCTTAGAGGGTGTCATTGGCGATGCGCAGGGCGTCGGCCTCGTCCTTGAAGGTGGTCACGGCCAGGACGGGGCCGAAGATCTCCTCCTGGAAGATCCGCATGTCGTTCGTCCCCTTCATCACCGTCGGCTCGAAGTAGTAGCCGTCGACCAGGTCGCCGCCGAGCGGGGTCCGCTCGCCACCGATCAGCACACGCGCGCCCTCCTGCAACCCGATGTCGACGTACCCGGTGATCTTCTCGAGCTGCTGGGCCGAGTTCTGGGCCCCGATCATGACCGTGGGGTCGAGTGGGTTGCCCTGGGTGATCCGCCCGATCCGGTCCAGGCACCGCTCCATGAACCGGTCGTACACCGACTCCTGCACCAGCGCCCGCGACGGGCAGGTGCACACCTCACCTTTGTTGAAGGCGTAGAGCACCAGTCCCTCGATCGCCTTGTCCAGGTACCGGTCGTCGTGGTCCATGACGTCGGCGAAGAAGATGTTGGGCGACTTGCCGCCCAACTCCACCGTCGAGGGGATCAGGTTCTCCGCGGCGTACTGCATGATCAGGCGACCGGTGGTGGTCTCCCCCGTGAAGCCGATCTTGGCGATGCGCGGGCTCGACGCCAGTGCCTTGCCGATCTCGCCACCCGGTCCGGTCACGATGTTGAGGACGCCGGGCGGCACGATGTCGGCGATCACCTCGGCCAGCTTGAGGATCGACCACGGCGTAGGGGACGCCGGCTTCACCACCGTGCAATTGCCGGCCGCCAGCGCCGGAGCGATCTTCCAGGCGGCCATCAGCAGCGGAAAGTTGAACGGGATGATCTGGCCCACCACTCCGAGCGGCTCGTGGAAGTGGTATGCGACGGTGTCCTTGTCGATCTCGGTGGAGCTGCCCTGGAGCGACCGGGTGGCCCCGGCGAAGTAACGGAAGTGGTCGACGGCCAGCGGGATGTCGGCGGCCAGTGTTTCGCGCACCGGCTTGCCGTTCTCCCAACTCTCGGCCACCGCCAGCATGGTCAGATTGGCCTCGATGGCATCGGCCACCGCGTTGAGGACGGTGGCCCGCTCGGTGAGCGACGACTCACCCCAGGCGTCCTTGGCCGCGTGCGCCGCGTCCAGGGCGAGCTCAACGTCCTCGGCCGAGGACCGGGCCACCTCGGTGAAGGCGTGACCGGTCACCGGGGACAGGTTCTGCATGTACTGCCCCTTGGTGGGCGGCACCCACCGACCGCCGATGAAATTGCCGTAGCGCGGCTGCACCTCCACGAGGCTGCCCGCCTGACCGGGGGCGATGAACACGCCCTCCGGCGTCATTCCCGACTCGACTACTTCCTCGACGACTGCCATGGTGGCCTCCTGGATCCGGTGGGCCGCGCCACGCCGTCGGCCACCCACTCCAGGGGACACCGGCGCTTCCAGCCCGTGGTTCGAGAGTAGGGGTCGATCCTTCGCCGGAGTAGGGGCGAACGGCCCCATGTCGGTCGTCGCTCGGCCCGTCCCGGGATCGTGCCGCCGCACCGGAGGGCGACGCCGTCGCCGGTCGACCGGCCGGACCCGCGTGACCCCCCCCAGGGACGGAGCCGGGGCTCCCACCCACCTCAGGACGTGGGCCCACCGATCCAGCCGCGGCGTCGGAAGAAGTACAGCAGGATGAGCACGGTGAGCACCTCGAGTCCCAACCCGAAGATCAGGAACGGCGCCCGCCCGGTGACGTGCCCCACGAGGAACGAGAAGTTCTGACCGAAGAAGCCCGTGAGGTAGCTCAGGGGCAGGAAGATCGTGGCGATGATGGTCAGCTGCTTCATCACGACGTTCAGTCGGTTGGACACCGTCGACACGTGCGTGTCCATGACCCCCGACAGCAGGTCGCGGTAGCCGTCGACGACGTCGGCGATCCGGATCAGGTGGTCGTAGATGTCCCGGAAGTAGCGCTGGCCCTCCTCCGTCATGCTCGGCAGCTCCACCACCCCGGAGGCGAGCGCGGCGAACATGTCCCGTTGGGGCGTGATCACCTTGCGCATGGCGATCAGTGACCGCTTCAGGTCGAACAGGACGCCGAGCTGCGCCTCGGTCGGCTGGCGGAGGATCTCGTCCTCCAACTCGTCGATGCGGTCGTCGAACCGGCTCAGCACGGGGAAGAACGTGTCGATCAGGCTGTCGACGATCACGTAGAGGAGCAGGACCTGGGGCGACACGCCCTCGATGACCCGTCGTCGCGACACGCGGGTGTGCACGTCGGCGAGTGCCGGGCAGTCACCGTGGTGCACGGTGATCACACCGTGCGCGAGCAGGAAGATGTGGAGCTCGGAGGTGTCGAAGCTGTCGGGCATCGCGCCGTGGACGACGAAGTAGGTGAACTCGTCGAACTCGTCGATCTTCGGTCGTTGCCCGAAGTGCTCCGCGTCCTCGATGGCGAGCGGATGGAGTCCCAACGTGTCGGCGAGGAGCTGCGAGGACTCCTGGTCGAGTCCGTCCAGGTCGAGCCAGAACGGGTCTCCGGACCCCAGGGCCCGGGTGACCGAGGCCACCGTCGCCTCGGAGCCGGCTCCCTCCACGGTCAGTGTGCCCTGCATGCGGCGATTCTGGTCCGGAACCGTGTCGACGACGAGGATCCCTCCACCCACGGCGGGCGCGACTGCGGCCTCCACCTCGGGAGACGGCGTCGCCGCCCGGATTTCACCCCGGAGGGTTGATCGTGCCCGGCGCTACAGGAATTATCCTGATGACATGGACAGCATCCGCGCAGAGGTCGAGGCGGCGGCCGAAGCGTTCATCGATGCCATCGCCGATCTGCGCCAGCAGCTGGAGATCAACGAGGCACTGGTGCACCAGGCGCTGAACCACTTCAGGTCGGGCGCCTCGATGGCACGGACGATGACGGAGGTCCCCTCCGCCGGGGCACGTGCCTCGGCACAGGACGCCGTCCGCTCCTTCTACGCCGGCAAGAACCGGATGCGCGTGGCCGTCACCACGGCAGCCCTCGAGGAGGGCCTGTCGGTCGCCGAGATCGCGGAGGTCTTCACCATTCCCCACGACGTCGTGGCGTCGATCTCCGCCGAACACCCCCGGACCGAGGTCTCCTGACCCCCCCACCGGACCGCTCCCGCACCGGCGCGGCACGCCCGCCGGCTCGCCGGTCCGGTGGTCGTCAGGACGGGTCGTCCACAGGTGTAGCGATGCCCGATTGCATCTTGCGCTCACGGGGCGCAGACTGTGGCCAGGTGGCGGACCCGACAGGGGAGCCGGCGTCGATGGGGAGCGGCGCCGGCGACAACCCCTGGCCCTGAGTGGAGCGTTCGAAACCCTCAGGCGCGCGCCGGCGACGGAGTAGGTTGAGCCTCGTCGATCCGTCGAGCGGGCACCGCCGCCCAGCCTCCGGAACGATGCAGTACCGCCCGTCTCCTCCCGCCAGGAGACGGGCGCGCCCGCAGGCGGGAAACGGTGCATTGGGGACCGCCGGCCCACCGGACCGGGGCGGAAGCGGTCCGGTGGCCGGGCGGCCCAACGGCCACGCCGCGGTCGGTCGACGTCACCATGGCTGACTGTTCCCCGCGTGGGACGCACCAAACGGAGACCTTCGGTGGAACCGCGGCGGTCGGTCGGCCAGGCGGTGGTCAGCCGGACCGGACGGTCAGCGGTCGGTCGGCCCCGACCCGACGGCCGGGTCACCCGACCCGTCGAGCCAGCACCGGAGTCCGTCGATCACCAGGCCCCGCAGCCAGGTCCGATGCATCGGATGGTCGATGCCCGGCACGACCCGGCAGGTGACCACACCGTGACGAAGGGTGCGGGACCACGTGCGCCCGACTCGGTCCTCGAGGAATTCGAGTCCGTCGTCGCCCTCGGCGAACAGCGCCAGGACCGGTGTCCCCCCGGCGTCGAGGGCACGGAGCCAGTCGGCGGCCGGATGGCGGACGCCGATGGCGTCGAGTGCCGACCAGACACCGGTGCGCCGCCCCCGCTTGAAGTGGCGGATCTCCTCCGTGCGACGGACACGCGTCTCGTTGACCAGATCGGCCTCCACCGGGTCGCCGGGTCCCCAGTACAGCTGCGGGTTGATGGCGATCACGCCGTCGAGGTGGTGGGTCACCGCGGCCCGGAGCGCCACCCAGGCGCCCGCACACAGTCCCGCCACCACGATCCGGGCATGCCCGCCCGCCCGGAGGTCGTCCACCACCGAGGCGATCTCGTCGACGCAGTGGGCGTCGTACGGTCGCCCCGGCGCGTGCCCGAGGTCCGGGCTCTCGCCCCAGCCCGAGAAGTCCAGCCGGATCGACGTATAGCCGGACTCCGCCAGCGCCCGGGCGTAGTCGACCCAGGCCCGCCCCGGACCCACGTGGGGCTCGGAGCCCGAGTTGCACCAGACGATCGTCGCCCGACGGGCGCCGACGGCGTCGGTCTGGATGCCCACGAGCCGCTCGGTGCCGAGCCGCACGACGCGCTCGGTCACCGAACCGATCCGGGCGCCCTCGGCGACGTCGTCCGGGACCCCTCCGGGATCCGGGGCCGGGGCCGACCGGCCCACCCAGTCGCTGACCGTCTGCACGACGGCGTCGGGTACGTCGGAGTACTCGGTCGGACGATCGAGGGCGGCGGCCGACCCGGGCACCACGGCATGGTCGGTGACGGCACCGAGCGACCGGAGGCGGTCCAGCAGGACGCCGCTGGGCGGGCGGTCGTCGCGGTCGATGACGAGAACCTGCGGGGCGGGTCGCCCGTCGAGGTCCGTGACGTCGACGACCCGCAGTTCGTCGAGTGTCGCCGGCCCGAGGACGCTGCCGGCGTGCGCGATGCCACCACCCGTCGCCACCACGTCGTCCGGGACCGGCGAACCGAGCATCTGCAGTTCGCGCACGTAGGAACGGCACTTCTCCACCGGGGCCCACGCCACGATCCTGTCGGCGCCCACCGAAGCGCCCTCCAGGAGGGCGAGCGTGGCCCCGAACCGCACCCCGGCGAGGACCAGCGACGTGCACCCGGTGCGGCGCAGGTAGGAGGCGGACTCCCCCACCGACCGGCGCCACGCCCCGAGCCGGTCGGGATCGGCGGGTCCGCCGGCCGAGTCACCCGTCCCGTCGAGGTCGAAGCGGAGCACGCTGCAGCCCTGCGCCGCTAACCGTTCGGCCAGTGCCCGCAGTGCGCGGTGGGTCGTCCAGTACTCGTACCCGAGCGGGGGCACCACGACGACCCCGGTCACTCCTGGGCCGGACGCCGGCTGGGTCAGCCACCCCAGGAGCGGGCGGTCGCTCGGCCCGAACCAGACGGCGCGCTGACGCAGGGACCGCCACGCAACCGACGTTGTCGTGAGGCCCGGATCCACCACCCCGGAGCGCCGACCTGGAAGTGTCGTGATGCCCGGTTCTACCTGCTCGGAGCCCCAATTGTCGATCGCCGACCACTCCGCGTGGCAGACTCCTCCGATGTCGGTCGACGACAGCTCCTCCTCCGTGGACGAGACGAACCGCCCGCTGTGGTCCGGGGTGGCCGACGAGTACGCCAGCGAAGGCTGGGGTGACCCCGGCGAGCCGCAGGCCCTGATCCTGGCGGCGGATGCGGCCCGTGGGCGTCCGGTGCTCGATCTGGGTGTCGGCGGCGGTCGGACGACGGCGCTCCTCCGCCTCGTCTCGTCGGAGTACGTGGGCATCGACTACACCCCCGAACTGGTCGATCTGTGTCGACGGCGGCACCCCGGCGCCGACATCCGCCTGGGGGACGCACGGGACCTGTCGGACATCCCCGACGGGTCCCAGGGCCTGGTGTTCTTCAGCAACAACGGCATCGACGCCGTCGACCACGACGGGAGGGGGCGCATCCTGTCCGAGGCCCATCGGGTGCTCGGTGGAGACGGCGTCCTCTGCTACTCGACCCTCAACAAGGACGGACCGTTGTTCGGTGCCCACCCCGGGAACGCACCCGGGATCACGTGGGAGATCGGCTCGCTCCTGCCTGTCCCCCCGGAGGACACCGGCACCGACGGGGGTGGTGGTGAGGACTCGGGGATGCGTGCCGTGCGGAACTGGCGGCGCCTGCGTGGTCACCTCCGTGACGAGGGTGACTGGGGGCTCGCCCCGTTCGCGGCCCACGAATTCGGCCTCGTGACCCACTTCGTGACGTTGACCGGTGCCCGTTCCGAACTGGACCGGCACGGATTCGCGCTCGAGGCCGTCGTGCCGTGTGACCGGCCGGTCGTGCTCGGCGCCGGGGAGGGGACCGACGCGCTCTACTTCCACCTGGTGGCCCGCCGCCGCTGACCCCGGGTGGCCCGCCGCCGCCGGCCGGTGCCGGCACGGACGGCACGGACGGCACGGATCCGCCCGTGGAAGGATCTGCCCATGGATACACCCGACGCCGCCGAGGGGCTGACGGTCACGGACCGCACCCGCCTCCGTCGTCACGCCCGCGAGGGCTCCCACGGGCGTGACGACCTCTATGCGGTGCTCGACGCCGGGTTCGTCTGCCACCTGGGCCTCCAGACGGATGACGGCCCCATGGTGCTGCCCACCAGCTACGGACGGGACGGCGATCGCCTCTACCTCCACGGCTCGGTCGCCAGCCGGAGCCTCCGGGCGGCCTCCGGGAGGGTGCCCATGTGCGTGACCGTCACCCACGTCGACGGCGTCGTCGTCGCCCGCTCGGTGTTCGAGCACGCCCTCAACTACCGCTCGGCGATCATCTACGGCACCCCCGAGGTGCTCACCGACCCGGCCGACAAGGTGGCGGGCATGCACGCCATCGCGGAGCAGATCGCCCCCGGACAGTGGGGCTACGCGCGCGAGCCGTCGGACGAGGAACTGGCGGTCACCACCGTGCTCGTGCTCCCCCTCGACGAGGCCTCGGTGAAGGTGCGGACGGGGCCACCGCGCGACGGCGACGGGCCCGACGCCGACCGACCGGTCTGGGCGGGGGAGATCCCCCTGCGCACGGTGCGGCTCGAGCCGCGTCCGGATCCCAGCCTCCGTGGCCCGGTGCCGCTCCCGCCGCACCTGGCGGGACCGGGTGTGGCGGGTGGCGTCCCGCCGTGGACGCCCGCCGGCTGAGGGTCCGGCGCCGGGAGGTCGTCGGTCAGGTGAGGCGGTCCTCCACCGCCTGTACCTTCGCCGTCATCCGGTCGTCCGGGGATCCCGGCCGGTAGTCGATCTTCACGACCACCGAGGCACGTCCCGCCTCCCGACCGACGAGCTCGGTGCAGTCGCGGAGGACGGCCATGACCTCGTCCCATCCGCCCTCGATGTTGGTGAACATGGCATTGGTCTCGTTGGGGAGGCCACTGGCGCGGACGATGCGGACGCACTCGGCGACCAGGTCGGCGACGGACGCGCCGGCACCGAGCGGGGTGATGGAGAACGCGACGAGCATGCCCAAGCCTCCCATGGGGACGGTGCCGCAGGCACGGGCCGTAACGCGTCATCCACTTCTGACGTTGTCACGAATATGGATATGCAATCCATGAGTGCAGTCCGCTTCCGACGGGGCGGGACGCTGACGATCGCCGACGCGGACGCCCCGGACGCCCCGGACGCCCGGTCGACGCGGGGGAAGGTCCCCCTGGGGCACGACAGGTGGCCCGGTCGGCCGGGGAGCGACGCACCCGACACCCGATCCACCCGACCGGGCCGACGGGGGAGGTCGATCCCCACGGGCCGGGACGTAATGGCCTCCGCACAGGGGCAGGTGCGCGGCCTCCGGGTTCCGGGGCCGGCGTGGTCCGGCACCCGGCGGCACTCCCGCATCGACGTGGTCGTGGCCCCCGGCGGACTCTGGGTGTCCGGCACCGGCGAGGTCCGCCGCTACGCCGTCGCCGACATGGTGCTGGCGTCCTTCGCCGACAGCCCCCCGGGAACGGTGCGGGTCGACTTCCTCGACGGTACCCCGCTGTGCGTGACCCTCGACGACGACGGCACCGTCCTCGAGGCCCTGCGCCACGAGATCTGGGAGTTCGAGAAGCGCCTGCTCCTCGACCGGGCCGCGTGCGACGGCACGGAACTCGACTGGGCGCTCGACGTCTCGCCCGCCCGTCTGGCCGAGTCCGAGGCGCTGCTGACCTCCGCCCTCGACTGCCCGGACGACCCCCTGGGCACCGGTCCCGCCGGCTCAGCGCGCCGCGACCTGATCCGTCGATCGGCCGAACTACGACGCGACGCCCGGGTCGATGCACTCCGGCGGCGGCGGCGTCGCATGCTCGGCGGATCCCCTCACGGGCGGACGGACCGCTCCGACCCGTGACCGGACCGGCGGGCCGACCGCGGTGATCACTGGTTCGTCTTGACCGCCGCCCGCAGTTGGGACGGCGCGGCGATCTTCGTCGAGATCGTCACCACGGTGGACGCGGTGACGCCGGTCGGCTCCACCTGGAGGTAGAGGAGCCCGCTCACGGCCATCGCCGTCGTGCTCGTGATGGTGGTGGTCGAGTTCTTGGCCAGGGTGCCGCCCACCTGGGTGCCGGCCGTTCCGGAGCAGAGGTTGCCCGACCACGCCACGGCACACTGGAACACCTTGAAGGTGGGGCTTCCTCCGGTCGGGTTGGAGACGGTCACCGAGTACGACTCGGCGACCAGGGCGACCGTCCCGTTGTTCGTGACCGTCGACGTCTGGTCGGCGGTCGTCGTGAACGTCATCGTGGTCACCGAGGCCGTCACCCCCCACTTGGCGGCGGTGACCGACTCGTTGCCCACGGCCTTCCCTCCGAGGCCGGCGGCACCGGCGATCGGCGGGACCAGGGCCACACCGCACAGCAGGACGGCCGCCAGGGCGGCCGTCCTGCCTGCGTTGCGGTGTGTGCGGCGCTGCATCAACCGGTGACTACTGGTTGGTGGCGACGCCGGTGCGCTGCTGCTCGGTGAAGGTGAAGCCGAGCGACGTGGTCAGACCCTGGATCGTCGATCCGGGGGCGACACCGTTGGTCGAGGTCTCGGTGGCGACCAGGCCCAGGCTGAACTGCACGTGGGCCAGTTGCCCGGTGGCCGCGGCCAGCGTCGGGACGTTCGACAGCGCCGACGCCGTCGACAGCGTGCTCACCTGGGTGGTGGCCAGGATCGTCGTGGTCGTACCCGAGCAGACGCCGGTGGCCACGGTCCAGGCGACCGAGCACTGCGTGGCGGTCAGCGTCAGTCCCTCGCCGGCCACGCTCCCGTTGGTCAGGGCGTTGGACGGCGTGCCGACCACGGCCAGCGTCATGCCGGCGGCCGTGGCCAGGGTGCCGGTGTTGTTGAGGTTGACGTACACGTTGTCGGTGTCGCCGGGGGCCATCTTCGGCGTGAAGTTGCTGAACCCGCTCGAGGTCCCGTCGGCGGTGAGCGTCAGGTTGAGCGTGCCGGAGGTCACGCTCTCGGCGCCGGTGGCGGTGGCCGACAGGCCGGCGTATACACCAGCGGTGGCCAGGAGGCCGACCGAGGTGACGAGGAGGCCGGACACGGCGATCTTGCCGTAGCTTGCCCCCTTCATGGCGGTGTGACGGTGCTTGGACACTGCGGTTCTCCTTGTTGGTGTTCGGTACGTCTATGGATGGAATGGGTGCTGCGGGTACAGGGGGGTGACGGAGGTGGCCCACCGCGTGCGTTCGGGGCCTCCCGTCAGCGTTCGGGAGCAGGCGGACCGTCCGGTCATCCGGTGCCCGCCGTGGTGCGGCGGCCCGACGGCTGCTGGGGCCGGAAGGTCCACCGGGCGACGCCGTAGGCGGCCAGCAGGCCGCCGATCACGGCGAGGAGGACCTGTCCGGAGCCCCGGAGGAAGACGAGCACGCGTCCGATCGCCGGGACGGAGCCGATGACACGGTCGACGGTGGGGGCGACGAGCCGGGCGTGCCACGGATCACCCACCTTGTTGGCGTCACCCTTGGTGGTGATGACCGGTGCGTCCTTCGAGCCGGTCACCGAGGTGATCCGGTGGGCGTACTCGACGTGTTCGCCCGGGGGGACGAACAGCACGATCATCCCGGGACGGACGGAGGAGGTCGGGACCTGCTCCGTCAGGAGGATGGCACCGGGGCCGTAGTCGGGGCGCATGCTGCCGGTAAGGACGGCCCGGACCCCGAGGTGCATGGTCATGACGGACACGGCGACCACGCCGCTGAGCACCAGCACGACGGCGGCCGCGCCGATCTTGAGGACGTGCAGCCGGCGCTGGCGGCGCTGCCGGCGACGGCGCACGGCGCGGGGCAGTTGCTCCTCCCCCCTGCCGGTCCGACCCGGTTGCATCATGGGTTGCACCAGGAATCTCTCGGCCGTTGGCCCCGACGGCTTGAGCGATTTCGCCAAAAACATTGTCGTTCGCCCAATTTCCACAGATGCCCAGGTCAGTACCGTGCAACCGCTCTTGCCCACCCGGGGTTGCACAACCCGGGTTGCACGCGGCTCCGCCACGGGGACGTCGTCCCTGGTGACAAGGGGTGTAGCCGGCTGGCGCCGGTGGTCAGCCGGTGGTCAGCCGGTGGTCGGCCCGGGCGCGGCCGGTGGTCAGCCGGGTGGCGGCTGGCGACGCCGGGCGAGCACCTCGGGGTTCACCACGTTCGACGGGGACCCGGCAGCGAACGTCACGATCTGGCCGAAGATGTCGGTGAACTGGAGTTCCCACTCGTCACGCGTCACGTACCCGATGTGGGGTGTGCACACGACCGAGTCGAGCTGCAGCAGGGGGTCGTCCACGTCGCGGAGGGGCTCCTCGTCGAACACGTCGACGGCCGCCATGCCCGGCCGGCCGGCGCCGACCGCGGCCGCCAGTGCACCCCGCTCGACGAGGCCGGCCCGGCTGGTGTTGACGAACAGCGACGAGGGACGCATCCGGGCGAGGTCGTCAGCCGTGACGATGCCCCGGGTGGCCGGCACCAGGCGCAGATGGACCGACAGGACGTCGCTGCGCTCGAAGAGCACGTCCTTCGACGCCGCCACCTCGAGGCCGTCGTCAGCCGCCCGGGCGCGCGACTCCGGGCGCGCCCACACCAGGACCGGCATGTCGAAGACCCGGGCGTAGCTCGCCACGACCCGGGCGATCCGGCCGTAGCCGAACAGGCCGAGCGTCCTCCCCCCGAGCGAGTTCCCCACGCTCTCCTGCCAACCTCCGGCCCGCAGCGAGGCCATCTGCTGGGGGATCCGCCGCATGGCGGCGAGCACCAGACCCCAGGTCAGTTCGGCGGTGGCGAATGACGGAGCGCCCTGGTGGAGGTCGGAGGAGACGACGATGCCCAGCCGGGTGCAGGCGTCGACGTCGATGTGGGGGTAGACGCTGCGCTGGCTGATGAGCCGGAGCCCGGGCAGGCGGTCCAGCAGCTCGGCGCCGATGGTCGTGCGCTCGCGGATGAGCACGAGGGCCTCGGTGTCCGCCAACCGCCGGGCCAGGGCGTCGACGTCCTGGACGTGGTCGTTCCACACGGTCACGTCGTGCCCGGCGAGCAGGCCGAAACAGTCCAACGTCCGCAGGGTGTCGAAGTAGTCGTCGAGGATCGACACACGCATGGTCACGCAGCTCCTGTGGATCGGGGCCCCGGGACGGTACCCCCGGTGACGGACCCGGTGGCCAACGTAGCGGCGCGACCGGTGCCGCGCCCCTGTACTCTGCGCGGGTCCGCCCAACCGACACCCGGAGAGCCCATGCCCACACTGCAGCGCACCGACGACGTGTTCGTCCTGAACCTCGGCGAGGACGAGAACCGGTTCAGCCGTGGGTGGATGACCTCGGTGTCCGACGCCCTGGACGAGGTCGACGCCGCCGCGGGGCCCCGGGCCCTGCTGACCATCGGCACCGGCAAGTTCTGGTCCAACGGGCTCGACCTCGACTGGCTCACGGCCAACCTCGACCAGGCCGGTCCGTACGTCGACCAGGTCCAGGGGCTCTTCGCCCGGTACCTCGAGCTGACGGTCCCGACGGTGGCGGTCCTGCAGGGCCACACCTTCGCGGCCGGCGCCCTCCTGGCCCTGGCCAACGACCTCCGCGTCATGCGGGCCGACCGTGGGTTCTTCTGCCTCCCCGAGGTCGACATCTCGATCCCCTTCGCCCCGGGCATGTCCGCGCTGATCCAGTCCAAACTCTCCCCCGACACCGCCCAGGAGGCCATGCTGACCGGCCGACGCTACGGCGGGGGTGACGCACTGGAAGCCGGCATCGTCTCCCACGCACTCCCCGAGGAGGAGCTGGTCCCGGTCGCCACCGAGTGGGCCCGGTCGCAGTCCGGCAAGGCCGGGCCGACGCTACGCACCATCCGCACGACCATGTACCGTCACGTCATCGACCAGCTCGGTCCGGGCACGGTGCTCGAGCTCCCGGTCTGAGCGGGCACTCCGGCGGCCGGTCCACGGCGACTTGCAGCGGTTCACGCCACCCACGCGTGTAGATGGATGACGCGGCGGATGCAGGCGCCTCCCGGGGCCTGACCGCACGATGGAGGGGGACGGTGGATGGACCGACGGGACGGAGCGGCCTACGACGCGTTCTACACGGGTTCGTGGGGCCGGCTCTTCGGCCAGGCCTGCGTCCTCACCGGTGACCGAGAGACGGCGCAGGACCTGACCCAGGAGGCACTGCTGCGGGCCTGGCGGCGCTGGGACCGGATCGCCGGGTTCGAGGACCCCGAGGGCTGGACGCGCCGGGTGCTCCACAACCTCTGCATCGAGTCGTGGCGGAGGAACCGGACCCGGATGGCCCACCGGCCCGTCGAGGCACCACCATCGCCCGACGTTCCCGTGCACCACCACCAGCTGGCCCAGGCCATGCGGGACCTCCCGGGCGACCAGGCGCGCGCCCTGCTGCTCCACGACGGGCTCGGGATGACCGTGCCCGAGACGGCCGCCGAGCTGGCGGTCCCCGAGGGCACCGTGCGCTCGTGGCTCAGCCGGTCGCGCAAGGTGGTCGCCGCCCGCATCACCCAGTCCGAGCAGTCCGAGCAGCCACCGGTCCGGAGGTCGTGACCATGCCCGAGCCCACCGAGGAAGACGTCGTCCGTACCGCCCTCCGGTCGCTGTTGGCCGAGGCCGCCGCCGCCCGTCCACCGGAGTCACCTGAAGCGTTGCGGGCCAGGTCCGGACGTCGGACCGTGCGGCTCCCCGACCCCAAGCTCATGGTCGCCCTCGTCGCCGCCGTGGTGCTGGTGGTCGTGCTGGTGACGGCCGGCGCGCTCCATCAATCGTCCCGGCAGCCCACACCGGTCCACCGGACCGGCGGGGACGCCTTCTCGATCCGACCGGTCCTGTGCTTCGCCGCGCCGTTCCAGGAGTCGGCCGAGCCGATGCCCCACGGCACGGCCCTCCCGCCCTGTTCGCCGGAGTCGGCCCTGACCGCAGCGAGCCTCGGCATCGAGCCGGGCGGCGGCGATGCCACCGGCTACACGTCGAACCTGCCGTCGGCACCGACCGATGACTCATTCGCCTCCGTGCCGTCGACCGCGGCGTCCCAGGTCACCCCGTCGACCACCGTCCTGCTCCCCGGGGCCCCCGGTTCGGGATCCACCCGCTACGTCCTCGGTCCGGCCGGTGTGACGGGTGTCGACGTCGCCTCGGCGACCGTCCATTCGCTGGACGGCGAATGGACGGTCGAGCTCACCCTGACGCCGACCGGTTCGGCGGCGTGGGACACGCTGGCCCAGCAGCAATTCCACGCCCTCGTCGGTGTCGTCCTGCACGGCCGCGTGCTCTCGGCGCCGGTCATGCAACCGACGCAGTCCGCCTTCACGTCGTTCGACGGCCGCCTCGACATCAGCGGCTCCTTCACCCGGGCCCAGGCCACCGCCGCCGCCGCCGCCATCGTCGGGTCGGACTGACGGAGGGTCGGCCCCTGTCGGACTCGTCCCCACCCGGGCGATCCGGTACGTTGACGTCCTGACGTCGACCCGGACCGTCGCTGCGTCGCCGAACGGGCCGACCTCGAACCGACCGACCCGGAGGACCCGTGACCACTGCCGACCGCCGCACCCCGCCACCCGACCGGAGCCGGTGACCGTGCGTGGCGTCAAGATGACCGCCGAGGGCATCCGACTGGTAGGCGCCACCCGGGACCCGGCCCCGGGGGACGTGCGCGTGACCGTGGTCAGTTCCGGGATCTGCGGCTCCGACCTCCACCTGGCGGCCATGGGACCGTCATGGACGATCCTCGGCCACGAGTTCTCGGGGCGCCTCGACGACGGCACCCCCGTCGCCGTGCTGCCCGTGGTCCACTGCGGCACCTGCGACCGGTGCCAGGCCGGCGAGGACGCCCAGTGCCGTGCCGCGCTGGGCGCCATGTACGGCGTCAGCCTCGACGGGGGCCTGGCCGACGAGGCGTGGGTCCATCCGGCGTGCGCCGTGCCGCTGCCCGCCGGCGTGTCCCCCGGGAACGCCAATCTGGTCGAGCCGCTCGGGGTCGCCCTCCACGGGCTGCACCGGGCCGGCGTGGTCGACGGGATGCGGGTCCTCGTGCTCGGTGCCGGGCCCGTCGGGCTCTGCACCGTGGTCGCCGCCCGGCACCTCGGCGCGGCCGTCGACGTCGAGGCCCACCGCCCCACGCGCCTGGCGGCCGCGGAACGACTGGGGGCCAACGTCACCTCGGGCACGGACTACGACGTCGTCCTCGACGCCGCGGGCACCCAGTCCTCGCTCGAGCGGGCCACCGAGCTCGTGCGCCCCGGCGGGACGGTGGGCGTGCTCGGCACCTTCTGGGACCCGGTGTCGCTCGGCCTGGCCTTCCAGATGAAGGAGGTGACCCTGGTGCCCTCCTTCACCTACGGGCACCACCACGGGGTGGGCGAGTTCGCCGAGGCGACCCGGATCCTGGACGGCGCCCCGGAACTGGTCGACACCCTCGTCACCCACCGGTTCGGCCTCGACGACGCCGCCGAGGCCTTCCGCGTGGCCGGAGACCGCGCCGAGGACCCGATCAAGGTCGTCATCCTCCCCTGACCTGGTCGGGGCACCCGGCCCCGGCATCCCCGGTTGTCGCCCGACGGGTGCCGTTGCGACGTGCCGGACGACCCTAGTGGGCCGCGCGCGCGGCCTCGTAGCGTCGGAGGTATGAGGGCAGGCGGGGCCCCGGGGCACCCACGAGACGTGCCGCGTCGGCGACGCGGCAGCGGAGTACCGAGGGGTGCGGGCGCGGCGTCGGGTCGGCTCCGTCGGGTCTCCACCGGCACCGGTGACGACGCCCGCCTGGCCAAGGGGGCCCGCACCCGGCGGGTGGTGCTCGAGGCGCTGGTGGCGCTCATCGACGAACGGAGCCCCCACCCGACGATCCCCGACGTCGCCGCCCGGGCCGGCCTGTCGGTGCGGACCGTCTACCACCACTTCGGCGGGATCCGGGAACTGCTGGTGGCCGCCGTCGCCCTGCAGTCCGACCGTCACCGCGATCTGCTGTTCCTCATCCCACCGCGGGGGTCGGCCGACCTCCGGATCACCGCCCTGTGCCGTCAGCGGCGCCTCTACTTCGAGGAGGTGTCCCCCGTCTACCGGATGGCGCTCGTCCGGGCCCGTGGCGAGCCGGCCCTCCACGTCCTGCTGGCCGACGACCGGGCGGCCCTGCGGGCCCAGCTCGCCCGCACACTGGCGCCCGAGTTGTCGGCGCGGCGGACCGGACAGGCCGAGCTCCTCGACGCGCTGGCCCACGCCACCGGTTGGGACGCATGGCAGTCGCTGCGGGATGACGGCGACCGGACCGCCCCCTCGGCCGAGCGGGTCATGGCCCTGACGGCCACCAGCCTGCTGAGCTGACGACAGTCGTGGCTCAGCGGCGGTCCGACCAGGGCGTGTGGTTGAACCCGGCCAGGACCGGACCGCCGGGACCCCAGCGGATGCGGGTGGCGGAGGCGTTGGCCAGGTACAGGCGCCACGCCCCCTCGTCGCCCATGCCGAGGGACCAGCAGGCCGCGGCCTTGATGGGCGACACGTGACTGACCACCACCACGGTCCCCTCGCCGCGGGCGGCACCGTCGGGATCGGCGAACAGCTCCTCGCACGCCTCCCGCACCCTGGTCCCGGCCGAGGCGAGGCTCTCGCCGCCCGGTGGGACGAATCCCGGGTCGGAACGCCACCGACGCCACACGTCGGCGGGGATGTCCGTCAGCTTCCGCCCGTCGTACTCGCCGTAGTCCACCTCCACCCAGCGGTCGTCGATCTCGACGGGCAGTCCCGTGCCGAGTGCCTCGGCCGTGTCGCGCGCCCGGGTGAGCGGACTCGAGATCAGCCGCTCGGCGCCGGCCACGGTGTCGGCCAGGGACCGGGCCTGGTCGAGCCCGCGGGGCGTCAGTGGTGCGTCGATCCGCCCGAGCAGCAGGCCGTCGGCGTTCCCCGTCGATTCGCCGTGTCGGACGAGGATCAGCACGGGGGACGGTGCCGGCTCATCAGTGGACCAGGATCCGGTCGCACTGCGGGCACGTCGCGAACGTGTCGGCCGACAGGTGGTGGATGCGCTCCAACTCCATGGACGGCAGGGTCAGGTGGCACCCCTCGCAACGATCGCCGACGAGCCGGGCCGCCCCCACTCCACCGAGGTGGGCACGGAGGCGCTCATAGCGTTCGGCCAGGTCGGCGGGCAGTCCGGCCGCCAGCCCGGCCCGGACGGCCTCCTCCGCCCCGATGGCGGCCATGAGGTCCACCTCGGACGCCGCCACCTCGGCGGTCAGCCGAGTGGCCTCGGCCTCCAGGTCGTCCGCCGTGGCGCGATGGAGCGCCAACTCGGTGTCGAGCGGCTCCTGCTCCTCCATCAGGACGAGTTCCTCGTCCTCCAGTCCCCGCTGACGTTCGGCCAGGTGCCCGACCTCCTGGTCCATGGCCTGCAGGTCCTTCGAGGCCGTCACCGCTCCCGAGCGCATGCGCTCCTCGAGGGTGTGCCGACGGGAGGCCGACGCGGCGATCCGTTCCTCGAGCTCGGCCTGGCGGCCGGCGAGGTCGTCCACCCGGGCCTGCACTTCGGCGACCGCGGACGCCAGGGCCGCCTGGCGCTCCCGCACGCCCGCCAGGGCCGCCCGCTCGGGCATCGCCTCCAGCCGGTGACGGAGCTGGTCCAGCGCGGTGTCGCGCTCCTGGACCTGCAGCAGGGTGTCGTACGGCTCAGCCATCACTCTCCTCGGAAGTCCCACCGGCACCGTGCGGGGGACCGGTGGTGCTCAGCCTACGGGCAGTCCGCAGTGCCCCGGCGAGTGCGTCGTCGGCCAGTGCGGCGGCGTCCTCCCACGAGAACCACGCCACCTCCTGGCTCTCACCGGGGGGCGGCGCCGGGTCGGCGTCCGGACCGACGAGCAGGTAGCGGATGTCGAGGTGGACGTGGTCGTCCGCCGCGGTGTGCACGTCGACGTGCACCAGCACCGGGCCGGAGGCGGGGTGGGGCGCCGCCAACCCCGTCTCCTCCGCCGTCTCCCGCCGGGCGGCCGCGGCCGCGGTCTCCCCCGGGTCGACGTGACCACCGGGCTGCAGCCACCGGTGGAGTCGACGGTGGCGATGGAGCAGGACACCGCGCGGTCCCACCACCACGGCCGAGCCGGTGACATGGGTGAGGTCGGCGTGGCGGTCGAACGGGTGCGCCAGCACGTCCAGCGCCTCGAGCACGGCGAGGCGCGCCCGCGCCTCCCGTTCGTCGCCCGGGACGTGGTCGGCGACGGCACGCGCCAACGCCACGGCCCTCGGATCGGGCGGCGCGGTGCTCACGACGGGTGGGGACGGTCGGGCCGGCGGACGCCGGCCCGACGACGGGCGCGGGTCCCGGTCAGGCGGACTTGCGGCGCTGGCGGTGGATGCGCCGGCGCTCGCGCTCGGTCGTCCCACCCCAGATGCCCTCGCGCTCCCGATTGGCCAGTGCGTGCTCCAGGCAGGCCTCTCGTACGACGCACTGGTCGCAGATGGACTTCGCCTCATCGGCCTCCTCGTCGGAGACCGGGTAGAACACATCTGGATCGATGCCCCGGCAGGCTGCGTGCTTGCGCCAGGTGGCACTCATGGGAACATTCCTTGCTACGGTTGGGATCACTGGACGACCCGCCAGGGCAATGCGTCGGTGACCTGGGAGAATGTGGCCTCCCGAC
>Ga0182030_10004444_pt1 | contig 29883 bp, 25 predicted proteins | sample 812S3MmetaG_FD_121299 | JGI IMG/M metagenome (GOLD analysis project Ga0182030, IMG submission 121299) | Permafrost microbial communities from Stordalen Mire, Sweden - 812S3M metaG (Illumina Assembly) | ecosystem: Environmental > Terrestrial > Soil > Wetlands > Permafrost | place: Sweden...
TACAATTCAGCGCGAAGGTATGGCCATTCAGCACAACGCTCGTCTTTCCTTAATCGGCACGATGAATCGCGAGGAAGGCGACATTCGCCCACAGCTGCTCGATCGTTTTGGTTTGATGGTTGAAGTTACTGCGCAAACAGATTGGCGTCAACGGTCTGAAGTCGTGCGTCGTCGCATTGCTTTTGAGTCGTCGCCTCCGACTTTTGCGCAAACTTGGTCATTAGAGCAAGAATCACTGAGACTTAAGCTGGATAAAGCGGTGGCACTCTTTGATGCTGTTGAAATTGAGGACGCTCAAATTGACTTGATCAGTCAAATTTGTTGTGAAATGCAGGCGACGAGTCTGCGTGCAGATATCGTTCTACATAAAGTCTGTCGCACGCTTGCAGCGCTTAATGGCAGATCACGTGTTTCGCTTGATGATATACAGACTGCAGCTTCGTTGGTTTTACCTCACCGTCGTCGACGTCTTCCCACAGACAAATCATCTCTGGATCAAGAAAAACTTGAGCAGATGATTGATAACGCCAAGCAAGATGCGCAGACAAACCAAGACGAGCCTGACCACCCCGTGCCACCCGATATGACGGATTTCGATCATGACCTGGATGACAATGATGAACAAGATTTTCCAGATCAGGCTCAACAGCCGCAGTGTGATTCCAAGCCTGAAGCTCCCCCTGATAGATTGCAAGTCTACGCAGCGGCTAAAGTTGAACAAGTGAAAACATTACAGTTGGAGCAAGTTAATTCGACAGGAGCCGGAAAACGTGGCACCGTCAGTGATGCACCGCGAGGTTTTGCCGTCAGGGCGGTTCGTAACGACAACCCCAGCTCAATAGCTGTAGAAGCGACTTTACGTCACGCAATTGTGCGTAATGCTGGAGTGCTCAATGTAGAACGCGAAGATCTTCATCAAAAAATTCGCAGTGGCAAATCATCCTGCCTTATCATTTTTGCCATCGATAGCTCAGGTTCAATGGCTGCTCGAAAGCGAATGGAGCTGGTCAAAGGATGCATTGAGGCTCTTCTTGCCGATGCTTACGTCAAACGTGATTCGGTCAGTGTCATTAGTTTTTCTGGCACGCAAGCGCAAGTCAGTCTCAGACCCAGTCGCAGCGTCGAGCAGGCTTACGAAGCTCTCGTTCAGATGCCGACGGGGGGACGCACTCCTTTACCGCATGCTCTTTCACTCGTTCTAGAGTCAATTCGAAAGAAAGGAAAGGACTCGGGCGATCCCCTTCTGGTGCTTCTGAGCGATGGTAAGGCGAATGTGCCTCTTGCTGCAGACGGAGATGCCTGGAGCGAGGCGTTGCAGCTTAGTGCTGAGATTGCAACGCAGTCTATTCCTTGTGTTGTAGTTGATACCGAAAGTGGTCATGTCAAACTGGGACGCGCACGAAAACTCGCTGATGTTTTGAATGCATCATATGCATCTCTTGAAGCAATGACAGCAGATGATTTGACTTTGAGCATCCGCAGCAAATTGGGCCGGAAATAAGGAGATGTCAGTGACCGCGGTATATACAGGCAAAGTTAGTTTAATCGGCAGCGGCCCAGGCGATCTTGAACTGTTGACGCTTAAGGCTGTGCGCCTCCTGAAAGGATGCGATGTAGTTTTTCTTGATGACTTGGCTAATCCAGATATTTTGCAATTTACAAAACCGGACGTGGAGGTGCTTTTAGTTGGCAAACGACCGGGTAAAATGCACACCGCTCAAGAGTGGATCATTGAACAAATGATCACCTATGCCCGAGCAGGCAAAAATATTGCTCGCGTAAAAGGCGGTGACCCTTTCATATTTGGTCGTGGTGGCGAAGAGATAGAAGCACTCGCTGAAGCGGGAATAACATTTGAGGTCGTCAGCGGACTCACTGCTGGTATCGCTGTGCCAGCTCGGCTCGGTATCCCCTTAACGCATAGACACCATGCCTCGGGCGTCACCTTTATCACAGGGCACAGCTGCAAAGACGAAGACGTAAACTGGCGTAGTCTGGTTGACAGCAAAAATACTATTGTCATTTACATGGGGATCGCCAAAATCGACGAAATTGTAAATAAGCTCATCGCTCATGGGCTGGCAACCGACACTGCCGTTGCTATTATCGAAAACGGAACCTTGCCCGAGCAGCGATACCATTTGACTAAGATGAGCGATTTAGCCGTAATCGTCAAAGAAAATCATTACGCCAGTCCTTCTATTATTGTCATTGGCAATGTGGTTACCCTGCACAACACCGTCAAAAAAGGGCTTGATAATTCTGCTTCCGAAACCAAACAACACCAAGCATTGGAGATCGCTCAAACATGATTACTTGCGTCAGTATTGGTCCTGGAGACCTTGGGTATTTAACCAGACATGGTGCGGCTTTGATTGAAGATGCCGACGTAGTTGCGGGCTTTGATGCTGTAGTTAATTTTATTCGACCACTTATTTCTGCCGACGCTCAAATCGTGACGATGGGCTATAAAGATCAGACTGAAAAATTGAAGCAGGTCGCTGACTTACATCATGAAGGACGAAAGTGCGTCGTCGGTTTTATGGGTGATTTGCACTTTAGTGGTTTTCAACTTCTTGAGCGGGTCGAAATTGCTTGCGGGCACGAAGTGAAGACCCTGCCCGGTATATCGTCCGCGCAAATACTTGCCTCTCGCGGCAAAGTTTGCTTCGACGAGACCACATTTGTCACGTTTCATCGCCGTGGCGATATCGAGCCTTTTAAAAAACATTTGGTGACCGTGCTTAAAGAAGGGCGCAATGCCATTGTGATACCACTGCCATGGAGCTTTATGCCCAAAGACATAGCGCAGTTTTTGCTAGAAAGAGGTTGTGATCCAAATCATCAGACGGAAGTCTGGGAAAACCTGACGCAGGCGGAACAATCAGAACAGGATTGGCGCGGACCTTTATCCAGTCTGACTCAGGACTTTACCGATATGAGCATAATGCTTATTCGTACATTGAAGGAAATGCCGAGTCAGTTGGAGAAATAGTGGAAGGCGCTTATAACATCGTTATCGCCGGGCACGGCAGTCGAGATCCGCAAGGCGTGGCTGAATTTGAAAGCTTCATGTCTTTGCTCAAGAGTCGCGCGGCAGACATGCGTGTTGACTACGGTTACCTGGAATTTTGCGAGCCAACGATCGATCAAGCTGTTCACGATAGTATTGCCAGTGGTACCAAAAAATTAGTAATGGTTCCTGCATTGCTGACAGCCGCTACGCACGCAAAAAATGATATGCCTGCAGAATTGATGGCCATGCGTCAAAAATATCCAGATGTGGAAATTGCCTTTGGATCGGCAATGGATTTGCATCCTCTTTTATTGAAACTATGCCAGGAAAGAATTGTCGAAGCCGAGGCTCAGTCTACACGGATAGTCAATCGAGGCGAAACTTGTCTTGTCGTCGTGGGTCGTGGAACCAGTGACTCCGATGCTAATTCTGAAATTTCTAAGCTCAGTCGAATGCTCGAAGAGGGCATGGGTTTTGGCACCTCGTTTGTCTGCTATGCAGGCACTGCCAAACCGCTGATTGCAAATGGATTGAAGGCGGCAGCAAAACTCGGATATGCACGAATCATTGTTCTTCCATATTTTCTCTTTGATGGTATTTTAATTAAGCGCATATACGATGCCGTCGACGACCTGGCACACAGACACCCAGAAATCGAGGTCTTGAAGGCTAAGTATTTAGGTGTTCACGAATATGTTGCCGATGTTTTTCTCGAGCGTGCCCAAGAAGGGGCGCAAGGGCGCGCACATATGAATTGCTCTCTATGCAAATACAGAGTGCAAATAGTGGGCTTTGAATCGCAGCAGGGACAGCCCCAGCAAGGGCACCACTTTGCAGTAAAAGCTTCCGCTGACCAATCACCACGTGTAGGTGACAAGGTTGAAACAAAACGCCGATTTACGCCTTACACACCTCATCCTATTGAAGCGCAGAGCTTTGAGGTGATTAAGCACGGTCGAGATTGGAGTAAGTTTGAGCCTGAGCTGGTCCCAGTTTTGCAACGTATTGTGCATACTACCGGGGATTTTGACGCAGTCGATGGTATTTTCTTTTCTCCTGGAGTTGTCGATATAGGCGTTAACGCGCTATTACGTTGTCGGCAAATCGTCACCGACGTGACAATGGTCGAAAGTGGTTTGAAACGCGCGCTACTCTCGGAACTTGGTATCAGTACGTGGTGCGGAGTGCACGGTAGCGAAACTCATTTGATGTCTGAGAATTTTGGTATCACTCGATCGGCCGCTGGCATTCGGCGCGCCTGGCAAATATTTGGCAATAATGCTGTAATCGCCATAGGCGATGCGCCAACTGCAATTAACGAAACGATCCGGCTTGTTCGTGAACAAAGCTGGCGTCCTCAGCTGGTAATTGGCTTGCCTGTTGGATTCATTGGCACGCAGGAAAGCAAAAACGAATTGCGTCGTTGTATGCAGATACCTCGCATTACTAATGAGGGCACCAGAGGTGGTTCGCCATGGGCTGCAACGGTGCTCAACGCTTTGATGATTGTGGCTCTTAATAAGGTGGCGGCAAGTGAGCCAGTTTGAACTAAAAATAGTTGATCTAAATATATTTGCAGAAAATGGTTTGAAGCGTGGCTTTACTACAGGTTCTTGCGCCACTGCTGGTTTGAAGGCAGCTCTGACACTTTTGCAAGATGATCTTGTGCTTTCTCAAGTTGCTGTCACTTTGCCTGATGGCAAGCATTTTCTCGAAATTCCAGTTCAATCAGTGGAGAGAATTTCGACAACTTCAGCACGTGCTACCATTGTTAAAAATGCTGGAGACGACCCTGATTGCACTGATGGAGCCACTATCACGGTGGAAGTCGCGGAAAACTCTTGCGGGCAAATTGTGTTTATAGCTGGAGACGGTGTTGGCACAGTAACTGAACCCGGTGTTCGAGTGCCAGTTGGTGAACCGGCAATCAATCCAGGTCCTCGACAAATGATGATTGTGGCTGTGCAGGAAGTGTTTGCTGACGACAGACATCCAGGTTTCGATATAAAAGTTGGTTGTGTCAATGGGCTGGCCCTCGCGAAGAAAACCTTTAATCCACGCCTTGGTATAGAGGGTGGTATTTCAATTCTTGGTACTACAGGTGTCGTTGAACCTATGTCTCTGGCTGCTTATATGGCTGCAATTGAGGTCTACATAAGAGTCGCTGCGGCCGACAATGACTGTTCTCTAGCTTTTTTACCTGGCAATATTGGTTTGAAGTTTTGCCATGACAAATTGGGTCTGCCCAGAAAACGAATCGTCAATATCTCCAATTTTCTCGGGTTTTCCTTGGCAACTCTTGAGGCTATTCTGGCTGAAACGCCTGTCCTTGAACGCGTAAAGACACTCTATCTGCTTGGGCACCCGGGTAAAATCGCCAAAGTTCTGGACAATCAATATGATTTGCACTCCAGCTGCAGCGGCATGGCTATGGCTGCTCTTGCAAGGTCCTGGCAAAAATTTGAGCTCTGCCCTTCATTATTAACAGCAATCGAAAATGCCAATACAGTCGAAGCAATCGTTGAATTGCTGGATGAGGAGCCCACTGGCAAACAATTGTGGCAATCTGTGGAAATCGAAATAGCTCGATTGGTCAAAGAGCATTTGCCGTCAGCACAAGCCGTTGAAGTGCGATTATTCAATATGCGCGGGCAAGCCCTTAGTGATGCTGACTGCAAAGGAGTCAGAAATGAGTAATGGCGCTGGTATGTTTTATGGTGTGGGAGTCGGTCCAGGGCAAGCAAAGATGCTGCCCGTGGCGGCATTTGAAGCGCTAAAAACAGCAGATGTAATTATTGCTCCCAGAGCCCGCAGCAGTGATTTTTCGATTGCTCGACAATGTCTTGTTGGTCTAGATCTTGATCAAAGTCGTTTTCGTGAAGTGATATTCAATATGGATCCTGAGCGGGAACAAATTGAATCGCATTATGCAGAAATGGCTCAGTCTATTGTGCAGGATTTGAAAAATGGTAAATCGGTTGCTTATCTGACTATTGGTGACTCTCTAACCTACTCCACCTACAGCTATTTGCTGTCTGCAATTGAGGAGATTTTTCCTGCCGTGGAGCATCGTACTTTCCCTGGCATCACCAGCTACGCCGCTGCTGCATCGATGGTTGATTTTCCGCTTGGGCAGGGCAAAGAGCGCATGTTGATTCTGCCCTGTCCAGACGACGTTTCAGAGTTAAGACGCGAAATTGAAACTCACGATATCGTTATCCTGATGAAAATTGGTAAGCGTTTTGCCGATGTAATTTCCTTATTGCAAAATATGCATATTGAAAAGCATTGTGCGCTCGTCAGTCGTGTTGGTTTATCTGGCGAAGTCATTCATAGATCGCTTGCGTTTCTAACTGAAAAGGAGTCTCTGGGCTATTTAACTACAATGTTGATTCGTAAAACTGCTCTGAAGGAGAAAGTCTGACGTGAAGGTTTATTTTATTGGAGCCGGTCCAGGAGCTGCAGATTTGATCACTGTTCGCGGTGCGAAATTACTCGGGCAAATCAAAGTTGTACTTTATGCTGGATCACTTGTGCCATTAGCAGTGCTCGAACATTGTCACAGGGATGCAGTTGTACATAACACGGCTGAATTGAGCCTGGATCAGCAAGTCGCTTACTTTGAAGAAGCATTTAAGCGTGGCGAAGATGTTGCCCGTGTTCATTCTGGTGATCCGGCGATTTATGGTGCTACCGCTGAACAGATGCATCGTCTCGATCAATTGGGCATTGACTATGAAGTAGTGCCCGGCGTTTCTTCTTTCTCAGCAGCAGCGGCCACAATTAAACGCGAGTTGACCAAGCCGGATGTTTCACAAACCGTGATTCTTACCCGAGTGTCTGGACGCGCTTCCAAGGTGCCTGAATCAGAATCAATAGAGTACCTGGCTCGTCACAAAGCGACTATGTGTATATTTCTCTCTGGTCCGCATTTGCAGCAAATTGTCGATGATTTGCTCAAACATTATCCTGAGGCAACTCCTGTTGCACTTGTCTATCGAGCCAGCTGGCCAGACGAAAGAGTGCATCACAGCACGCTTGGCACTATTTTAAACGAGACTGAAGTCAAAGATTGGAAATTGACAACAATGATGCTCGTCGGCGATGTCCTCAAAAAGGGCGTGACGTCGACTTCGCGACTTTATGCTCAAGAATATTCGCATTTGTTTCGGGCTGGTTTGAAAGCGGAGACAGTTCGTGAGTGATATTGGAGTTTTCTTGCTGCGCTATTCGGCTGAGCAGATTGGTCACATCATCAGTGACCGAATTCCTTGCACAGTTTATAAAGCGTTTGAGCAGAGAACATCAGCGCAAGAATACTTTCAGTTGCATTACAGGGATCATCGACAGTGGCTAATGGTGATGACGACTGGAATTGCGGTGCGTTTTCTTGATGGACAAATCGATAATAAATTAGAAGATCCTGCAGTCGTGGTGCTCGACGAAGCAGCGCGTTTTGCAGTTTCATTATTGGGCGGTCATGAAGGTGGTGCCAATAAGTTGGCCAATGAAATTGCCAATATTTTTGGTAGTCAATCGGTGATTACGACTGCCACCGAGTCTTTAAAACCGCTTGTGCTGGGAATCGGCTGCCGCAAGAACGTCAGTCTCGAGCAAATTGAAAGTTGCGTTGCTCTGGCATTTCAACAAACAGTTTCTACGCTTGCTTTATGTCTGGACAAAGTTCGCGTCGTTGCCACAGTCGATTTAAAGCAAAACGAACCGGCTTTGTTGATGTTCTGCGAGAAATATAATTTGCCTCTGCAGATTTTCGCCAAGGAAAGTCTGGGTGCAAGAGCCTGGGTCAGTAAAAGTTCGCAGTTCGTAAAAGAAATTGTCGGAGCGGACGGCGTCTGCGAACCTTGCGCTTTGATGGTTTCTTCCAGAGGACAATTGATGGTGCCTAAAACTACACTCGACGGGGTGGCGGTGGCAATCGTCGACGACAGTATCAACACAGGGGATTAGCAACAAGTGTCAGGCAAACTTTATCTAGTTTCTGTTGGTCCTGGTGTCTCAGAGTTGATTACACCCATGGCCGAGCGTGCCATCAAAGAGTCGGATGTAATTGTGGGTTATGAACTTTATTTGACATGGATTCAAGACTGGATCGCTGGCAAAAAGATTTTCAAGCAACCGTTGACTCAGGAAAGAGAACGCGCGGCAACTGCTATTGCTGCTGCAAGAGAGGGCGCGACTGTATCGCTCATCTCCAGCGGAGACATTGGCGTTTATGCTATGGCTACACTTGCTTACGAAGAGATGACTGAAGATGACACTTTTTTGGTGGCTTTATTACCTGGTATCACTGCCGCGCTTTCGTGCGCGTCGCTTCTGGGCGCACCACTATCGCATGACTTTGCGACACTCAGTCTTTCTGATTTATTGTGCCCGTGGGAATGGATCGAAAAACGAGCAAGAGCTATCGCACAGGCTGATTTAGCCGCCGTTTTTTATAATGTTCAGAGCAAAGCGCGCCCTGACGGCATTCATAAAATCTTGAAAATTCTGATGGAGCATAAATCTCCTGATACTTTATGTGGTGCTGTTCGAAATGCTTATCGACCAGACCAAAGTGTGCAAATTATGACGCTTGCTCAACTGGATCAAAACGAATTTGACATGTTTACGACCATTGTCATCGGCAATCGTTTTACTCGCAGAAAGCGAGAGTGGATCTTCACTCCACGCGGTTATAATTCCTGGCAAGAAGAAACACAAGAAGCCGCCCCCGAGAATGCCATCTGGGTTTTTGCAGGCACTGGCGATGGTAATTCTTTAGCTTGCGAGATTGCGCAAGCTGGTCATCCGGTTGTGGTTTCTGCCGCCACCAAATACGGTCAGCAAGTGGCTAAAGAGTTTTGTCCTGATTTGCATGTTCGCGGTGGTCACATCGGAGCGCCTGCACGTAAACTGGAGTTGCAAAAAAGTGGAGCGAAAGCGATAGTCGATGCTACTCATCCATTTGCGAGCAAAATGTCGGCGCAATTGATCGATTTATCCTCTCAATTGAATTTGCCTTATTTGCGCTACGAGCGCGTCAATAGCAGCATCGAAGAAGATATTTTTGTCTGCTCGTCAATCGATGAAGCAGCAAAAAAAGCAATTGCAATTGGTAATCGTATTTTCCTTGCAACGGGCGCGAAGGCCCTGGAAGAGATCCTGGCGGTAGATAGAGCTCGTAGCAAAGTATGGTTTGCTCGTGTTACAGCCGATCCAGATTTTATTCAATCAGCTATTGCGTCAGGCATTCCTTTTTCGCGTATATGCGCTATGCAAGGACCATTCTCTGCTGCCTTTAATGAAGAACTCTGGAAGCAATGGCAAATCGATTGTGTGGTGACGAAGGAGTCAGGCGACGCCGGCGGTTTTCAATCGAAACTTCAGGCTGCTCGAAAACTCAAGATTCCGTTGATTGTTATTCAACGTCCAAAAATTTCTTACCCGGCAGTGGTATCGGATTCAGCCACCGCTCTAGCTAGTTTGAATACTCTTCTTCAATCCCGGATAAACGGAGCGGGTAATTTGTCGTGAGCAATCGAGTTATACCTATTACTGTCATCACTGGTTTTCTCGGCGCGGGCAAGACTACATTGCTTTCTAATTTGCTCAGTTATTGCTGCGACCATGAAATTGCTATTCTGGTCAATGAATTTGGTCAGACATCAATCGATGGTGCCATCATGGAAAGGAGCAATGGCGACCAGCAAGTAGAGATTCATCAGGTCAATAACGGCTTGATTGCTTATTCTGACGATAAGCAGTTTATGCCGGCGATGCAGGCTATTATGAAGCGAGAAAAGCCAATCGATAATTTGCTCGTTGAAACATCTGGTCTTGCTTTGCCAACAGCTGTCATGGCTTCGCTTGCTCAGCCAGAATTAGAGGGGCGCTTTCAACTGGACGCAGTGCTTGCAGTGGTTGACACAGAAATATTTTTATCGGGCGGTTTCGATGAAGTCGATGAAAAACCTGTTCCGCAAAATGTTCTCTTCGATTCACGACGTTCGCTTGCCAGTCTCTTCAAACAACAATTAGAAAGTGCTGATGTTGTGATTTTAAACAAGGTAGATAAACTCAAGGAAGAGGAACTAATCCTGTGCGAGTTGAAGATCCGCAAGCTGGCTCCCCGTGTTCGTTTTGTCGAATCTGCTTACCACGCACATTTGAACCCACGTATAGCTCTTGGGTTGCATTTGCACGAAGCTACACATTTAAATAGTGGACTGAAGCAGCATCAAAGTGCAGCCAATATTCCCGCTCGTCAGTTCGCACAATCAGTCTCGCACTCGCTTGTGAACGGTCATTCGCATTCTGGCATAGGTTCACATGAGCATGGTCTGCATACGCATGAGCATTTTCATGAGCAAGACCCAGCCTGGCTTTCTTTTGTTTTAAACACAGACGGGATTCTCGACGCCGATGCTGTGCGGGCAAGCTGTGAAACAATCGCGAGATCTGAACCGGTCTTGCGTTTGAAAGGTTTCTTCAAAGCTAAAGGAAGTGACAATAATGTTCTCGTTCAAGGTGTGCGAGACAAAATCAGTTGTGTGCCGCAAGACAGTATTCTTCAAGGTGACACTAAGAGTGTTTCGTCGCAGATAGTTTTTATTGGTTATCATCTTGTTCGGGAAAAAGTCAAAGACGCGTTGACGTCGATGACAGGCGTGAATTGGTATTAAATCTGTGGCAACCAAAGGAGTTCGATAACCTTGCAAGATCCAGAAGAACACAAGCGTCAGGCTCAAAAACATAAAGCTGTTTTTGAAGAAAAACTGGCCGCCGCACAACAAGAGAAGGGTCTTTTGATTGTCTACACAGGCACTGGGAAAGGCAAATCTACTGCCGCATTCGGTATGGCACTGCGCATTCTCGGTCATGGTATGAAGCTTGGTGTGGTGCAGTTTATTAAAGGGGCAATCGCCACCGCCGAAAGAGAATTATTCGCGAAGTTTCCAAATTGCGATTTTCAGACGACCGGACACGGATATACCTGGAATACGCAAGATCGCGAGGCTGACACAAAGACCGCTGAACTGGGGTTTGCAGAGGCTGTCCGCATGATCGAAGATCCATCATTCGACATGGTTATTCTCGATGAATTGAACGTTGTCCTAAAGCATGGCTATCTTGATTTGGAAAAAGTTCTGAGTGTGTTCAAAGCTCGTAGACCGATGCTGCATATTGTTGTTACTGGACGCCATGCGCCCGAGGCGCTGATAGAAGCGGCCGATTTAGTGACCGAGATGCGCTTGATCAAGCATCCGTATCGCGAGCAAGGAATCAAGGCTCAACGTGGTGTTGAATTTTAAGTGCAAATCAATTCTTCGCAAAATCAATGCCCGGCGTGGTTCATCAGTGCTCCTGCCTCCAATCAGGGGAAAACAACAATCACTGCGGCTCTTGCGCGCTATCATCGACGCCAGGGTCGCAATGTGCGAGTTTTTAAAACCGGACCAGATTTTCTCGATCCGATGATTCTTGCTCGGGCCTCAGGCAATAGAGTCGATCAGCTAGATTTGTGGATGGTCGGTGAGAAGAATATTCGATGCATGCTCTATGAAGCGGCGCGAGATGCTGATTTGATATTGATTGAAGGAGTGATGGGTCTTTATGATGGCGATCCCTCCAGCGCTGATCTAGCTGAGCTTTTGCAAATTCCTGTGGCTTGTGTAATTGACGTTCACGGTATGGCGCAAACTTTCAATGCCATAGCCTACGGATTGAAGAATTTCCGTAAGACGATGCCATTTGCTGGAGTAATCGCCAATGGTGTCGCAAGTGAACGACATGCCCAGATGCTTTTGCAAAATAGAGACGATACTATTGCCTACCTCGGCGGTATAGCGCGCGATGCCGACATGAAATTACCAGATCGTCACCTCGGGTTGGTGCAAGCGGCAGAGATAGACGATCTCGATAATCGACTGGATGTCGCTGCCGATGTTATTGCCAGGAGCGGCTTGACCGTTTTACCCCAACCTGTGATATTTGAAATCGACCTCAATCAGGAAGCACGAAGTCTTCCTCAACTTCTTAAGGGGCTGCGCATAGCTATCGCTAGAGACGCGGCTTTCTCATTTCTTTATGACGACAATCTCGATGTACTGACAGAACTGGGAGCCAGTCTGGTTTTCTTTTCTCCTCTAAACGATGACTATTTGCCTGATGCAGACGCCATTTATTTGCCTGGTGGTTATCCAGAGCTGCATTTAAATCAGTTAGCGGCCAATCTCTCGCTGAAAAAAGAATTGCATAAACATTTTCAGCTTGGTAAAAAGATCTATGCTGAATGTGGTGGCATGCTTTTTTTGCTAGATCAATTAAGCGATAAGGAAGGCAATACAGCTGCGATGGTCGGCTTAATCGGCGGCTGTGCAGTGATGCAAAGGCGCCTGGCCGCCCTCGGTTATCAATCTATTAACCTGGATGGCGAGAGTTTACGGGGACATACATTTCATCATTCACTGACTGCTTTGACAGAACCGTCCGTGCATTTTGCCAGCCGTCGCAATGACAGCGCAATTGGTGAACCCGTGGTCATCGATAAGGGTTTATTCGCCTCTTATGTCCATCTGTGTTTTCGTTCAAATCCAGCAATGGCCGCGAATTTCTTCAAGCCTGAGGAATCAAACGGTGCATAATGTTCAGCCCCTTATATCTGTGCAAAAGATAGGCGGCTTCGCGGGGCTTTCGTTTAATTTCGAACAGCAAATAGCCGAGTTGACAGAAGATCAACAAGCTCGATTAGATTGGCTAATTGCTGCCTGTGGTCTAAGAGAGAGCGCTAAGATTAGTAATAAAAGCAAAAATGCGCGCGATGTTTTTGCCTATTCGTTTATTTTGCGCGAGGGTGATGTCACTTACAGTGCCTCATTTGATGACACGACTTTGACACCTGCTTACAGGGAGCTGTTTCAATACGTTCAAGGTTTAAGCCGTGATCATTGAGATTCATCGAGATTCAGTGACTGTCTTTATTCTCTAAGATATCGTCAAGCATCCAGTCGAAAACTTCCTTGCTCGGTTGTTCTGGATGCAATTCGTCGCGCATATTTTTCGATGCTAGAAATGGACGATAGCCATCGATAAAAGTTAAATGATCGATGTTACGAAAAGTGCGGGCCAATTTCACATCGGTTGCCTGTTTGAGGCGCGGTATGTCGGATTCTTTGCACAGTGATTCGTTTGCAAGTATTTTGTCTGGTATGAACAAAGCACTAACTACAGGAGCAATACCGTCATTTAGTTGGTAGAGGTATGGGGTCTGCGCCTTTTTAACAGCTTCTTGGTCGCTTATAATGCTGCCAATTTCACTATTTAGAAATTTCAAAACCGGGTGTTCACGTCCAAAGTGGGCGGGTATTTTCATGGAAAATAAAACCCAGGGAAAAAACAAAGTTGTTTCGACGAAACGCTTGCCGGAGGTGTCCATATAGGGACTGATCAAGTAACCGCTGTAAGTGATCAGTTTCTTTTTGTCGAAGTTCTGCTCGTTGATCGCCCTCAATCTGGCGTTGGTCTGTTCTTCGACATTAAGATGTCCACTTGGTCCAAAGGGCAGATATGAGAAGAATCGTCCCCGCTCAGGAATGGCGTGGTCAAGATTATCCCAGTAGAAATCTTTTTGCAGACACGGGTTGCGGTGAAAATAGACCTTAAAGTCAATGCTGTGATCTACGCGCGTTAAGGGCATCGCCAAGTTTTTGTAGACACTGTACTGAAGCCACTGGTCGTTAAACAGTGGTGAGCCATGAAAGGGCGTACCGAGCGTCAAAATCTGTCGCACTGCTTGATCGATCTTCTTGTCGAGAACACTTTCATAAACGAGATTGCCACCGATGCTAAGAGCAAGGATGGTAATTGGTTTTTGCCTGGTCGAGTCGTACAGATGGCTTACCGCCTGTCTAAACTGGGGCACGACTGTTTCCATTCTCGACGTAGTATCCCAGCGGGCCGTATAGACCTTATACTGGCGGTTGAATTCCTGGTTGCTGACAAATTTATTGACTACTTTGGCCCAACGAAATTGCTTGTAATACTCACCACGCAAGCCGTGTACGAACAAGAACGCTGAACGGTTTCCCAGAGGCTTGTCATCCCATTGATATATTGTTGTGTTGAGCGGCTTTTTTTTGACCGCATGTCCTGTTGGCATGGGCGAAAAGCTTCTTTGCTGGTCGTTTAGTTGCAAGCTTCCTGAAAGCTGTGAATTGCTTGTGGCGCTGACAATGAAATTCTTGGAGTCTTGAAGCGATGACGATTGGGCAAGTCCAACAGTTGAACTGGCTAAAAGTGCTCCAACCACCGATGTGAGCACAATAGAGAATTTTTTTGGTAGGTGGTACATTATCGTAGTCGCAACAAAATTCGCTCGGATGCGGCCCATACGGCAGCCCCAGTGCATCAAATCATAGGTCATCTACTTGTCGCTAATTGATAAGAGCCAGTAAAGATTAATGCCAAAGTTCAAAATTTGCCTATGCTTTTCAGACACTGGCGGCGGGCATCGTAGCGCCGTTGATGCTATCGAGGCTGGCATTAAGGACCTCACGGCAATAGAAGGGCACGGGCATACTTTCGATATTTGTACCGACAACATCGTTGAGAAAACCCACCCCATAAATCGCGGTTTTGTAGATCTCTACAATTACCTTTTGAGACACAATCAAGCTGGAATGGGTTATTACTTCTGGTTTATTCAGACTTTTAGACCCAACGATACGGAACTCGGATATCAGATAGCGAAAACGTGGCTAGAGAATTTTCTGGAGACCGAGAAGCCTGATGTACTGGTGTCTGCTCATCCCATGTGCAATCAGTACCTGGCTCGTGTTTTGAAGGAATCGAAGTACAAAGATACAACCAAGCTAATTACTGTAGTCACAGATCCAAACGGTAATTTCTGGCGGGGCTGGGCCTGTCCAGAGGCTGATCTGACGATGGTTCCTAATTATCTGGGGCGAGATCAGCTGATTGAATGGGGTGTGCCGCAGGAGCGGATCAAGATTGCTGGAATGCCTATCCATCCAGATTTTTCGAAAGCCCCACTAACCAGTAAAGGTGATTTTCGTCATCACCTCGGGTTGCATCGAGATAAATTGACGGTTTGCATCAACGCTGGATGGGCTGGCGGCGGTAATATGATTTCGATTTATCGTCAGCTCGCTGAGTTAGATAAACCTTTGCAAGTAATCTTTCTGTGTGGCCATAATCGTGCACTGTATGAAAAAGCCAAAATCGAAGCAGCTGCCTGCCATATTCCAACTGCTGTTTTGCCTTTTCACGATCGGATGTCTGATTTAATGTCGGCTGCGGATTTGATGGTCACCAAAGCGGGTGGCTTAACGACGTTCGAGGCTATGGAGAGAAGATTGCCTCTGGTCCTTGATGTAATCACAAAACCGATGCCTCAAGAAATGGGCACCGTCAAAATTCTCATCGATTCTGGGCTGGCCGTGGCTCTTAGAAAAGCGAGCGATATCATTGGCATTGTCGAGAAATTGAGCGCTCGTGAAGAGTACTACGACACACACCCAGCACCTGAATCGGGACTGGCTAGAAAGGGTGCTGTCTATGGCATTGCTCGAGAAATACTCGGTTTTTGCGAGCCACTCTATCGACCAAAAGTTGATGAAGCCATAGTCGAGCGACTATAAATTATGCTTTTGGAATTAACGGTTGCAGCGCCAGAGGGCTTGAGGAAGACTCAAACATTTGAGCAGAAGCCGGACGTCGTTCTTATTCATGGCACCGGCTCTGGTGCCATGATGTGGCAGCCGCAAGTTGAGCTTCTCAGTAATTTGGGCTACCGCTGTTTTCTGCCCGATTTGCGAGGTCACGGTAAAACGTCCGAGCCAAGTGAAGTGACAAATCTTGACGTGCATATTGCTGATCTTTTGGAAACACTGGGGCAGTCGGATTTAAAATATCCAGCCGTATTCATCGGACATTCTCTCGGTGCGATTATTGCTTTGAACCTGGCAAAAGATCGTGGCGAATTATTTAAGCAAATTTTCGCCGTGGCTATGCCAGGAAAAATTTTTGCTCCACTGGCTACTGGTGTCAAATTATTATTGAAAGCCCCATACGAAAGGCTTCGTGGCACAGCAGTCTACAACAATCTTTCCTGGCGCCCGCGAACTCTTATAGATACAGATCGCTTTACGCTTTTTGAGATTCTCGACAATTTCAAAACGCTGGATTATATTTCTCAGCCTCTAGACGTGGGATGCCCCGTGCATTTTGCAGCCGGTCGCTTTGATCCTGTGGCGTTGAATTACTTTGTGAAAAGAATGCATGAAACGCTACCAGGTTCAACTTTCAAAATGTTTGAAATGGCCGGGCATAATTTTATGGACATGTATCCAGAGCAATTCAACCAGTGGCTACTTGATTATCTTGAGCCATCTTGAGTCTTTTTAAATCAGGACTCAAAATTTAAAAGCGTTTTTCAACCAACCCCAGAAATTCTGAGACTCACCCATAACATTGTCTACTTTGAAATCTTTTGCCTGGGTGGTAGTGCTTTGCTGAATGTTCGGGATTTCAGCTAGATCAGAAGGAGCCACCTGAGTATTGGTGGTATCAGGGTGGGGGATTAATTTGCCCAGTAAGGAAAGTCTATAGAGCAGATCATCTGGAATCAGCATGTCTGGCCGTCTTTGTCTAACGATTTCGGTTTGATCGCGCGGCAATTGAACGATTCGTCTAATCACGCTGCCCTCAGCTAGAAACAGTGAAGCCTCGCCTGTATCTTCTGCAAACATAAAGGCTTCACCATCTTTCAGTGAATTGGTGCCATGTTCTACGAGATCTCGCAGTTTAACTGCCCACTCGTCGCTATCAAGTTTAACAGTGCTTTGTTTGGTGGATTCAGCTAAGCTCGTTTGAGGCTTGTCGTTTGCGTTATCTGCGCTTCTAAGACCTTTGATAATGTCGTGAGTCGACTGAGAAAAATTTGGGGATGACAAAAGTGTTTTATTCGACGGGGGTGAAGCGACTATCTTGACTTGTTCGTCCTGATTGGACTTTTGCTTTTGTTCTGATTCTGTTTGCTTCGCGGCCGCTGCACTTTCTTCTGCTTCTTTGTGGTCAGCTATCGCCTTCTTGACGAAATCAGGAAGCATTGCGGTCGTATCGGTGGTATCACTTTGGGGCGGAGCTAAGTTGTCTGACGTTGTTTGCTCAGAAGGTTGAATGACATTAGCTTTGGCTGTGTCTTCTGTTTTATGTTTGTGCTTTTGTTTTTTCTCTTTTTTGTTTTTTTTATGTTTATCGACTTTTATCTCGACAATTTTTTCTTTCAATTGTTCTTGAGTTTTTTCGAGCGGTTGAGAATTACCGAAAGGCAAATGACTCCAGTAAGTAGAAAGAGAAAATGGTGCGTGCATTGCCGCCTCAATTGAATCTTTAATTGAGGCTAGGTCAAAATGTTTATTCGTCGGTTCGATACTAGTTGTTTTTTCTTCTGGTTGCGTGCTCTCTTTTGCAGCAGCTGGCTCTTTCGTTTTTTCGTGTTTAATTTCGGGGTGAATAGATTGCAAAATGACCGATGGCATCGCATCAAACAGCGCGTCTGCATCTTTTACTTTTTCGCTGACTTCTTTAGTGGCTTTTTGTAGTGCCGTGCTTTGTTTATTGTCCTTTCCGGTCTCTCTTTTATTTTCGGTTTTATTGTCTGTAACTTCGAGCCCGAGCGACCGGGTCAATTCTTGCACTGCACCGCCGACATTGCCTTGCTGGATGGAAATGGTGGCAAGCAAAATACGCGCGTCTTGATAGTCTGGCTTCACAGCGAGAGCCTGTTCTAAAGATGAAGCTGCAAGTTTGAGATAGCCGCGTTCGCGAAATATCAAAGCCTGTTCATAGAAGCCGCGCACCAGAAGCGGATTCTCTTGAGTAGATTTGAGAAATTCAATCAAAGCATTATTCAAGTCGTGCTTTTGTTTGAAATAGTATGCTTTTTCAAAATGCGTGCGCGGATAAATAGCTTTCAAATCCGGTGACTTAGTCGCGGTCTGTGCTTTCTTAGTCGGCGTTGTATTGGCGACACCAGCCATGGCGATCGACTCTTTGTTTTCAGCGCTGACTGCTGGATTGCTGAAGCTGATACTGCTGGTGGCGGCACAAAGCGTCGCCGTAAGCGTTGCCGAGATTTTCTTGCAATGTCTCAGCTGGGGCATTTTTCGTGTCAATTTCAATCAAGCTCAGTCTGGCTACCGCCGATGAAAAGCGGATTCTCTCAGCAGACTAAAATTAGCTTACAAAACTCTCAGTTGCAAGCAAAAATATATACGCTCAGCTTTTAATGAAGCATCTTTCCAATTTGCGACAGAAAGTTTTCCATGATGGTTCATTCTGGTGCTTGAGTGGAAATACAAGAATCGTTTTCATGCCGGCTCGTTGACCGCCCCAGATGTCTGTTAATGGCCTGTCGCCAATAACCGCACAATCACTGGCTTTCAGCTCTAATTCACTGAGAACCTGAATGAACATTTTGATGCTTGGCTTTCTTGCTGCATGCAAAACCGGCATGTCCAGAAGTGCCCTCACTTGCTCCATGTAGATATCGTTTTTGTTGTTACTGACGATCGCCAGTTTGAAATTGGTGCGCGCCTTGTCCAGCCACGCACTGGCCGCATCTGTCATCTTGCCCGCTTTAGGCGACATCAATGTGCTATCTAAATCCAGTATCAGACCTTTAATGCCATCGGCTTGTAGTTTGTCCAGATCGACATCAGTAAGATCGCCGTCTATGAGATAGGTTGGTTTGAATAATGCCATTGGTCCAGCATAAGCAGGAGATAGCAATCTGTCCAGCTCAGCGACAAATATTTACAGAAATCAAGATTAGATTGATGTCCAGAGGCTGAGTCAATGGAGGCCTTCTGCCCTTTGTCTAAGTGGAATCATTCGGATGAATGGCGCTGAGACTGAATAAATCTATTACAATGGCGTGCTTGATATGCGGGGCTTGGAATAATGCCGAAAGGCTCTACCAACGAAATTAGTGCGTTAGACAACCGACTGGCGAAGAATTCCACTCAGGGCAAATTGCCTTTAAAGCATGTCGCGATCATTATGGACGGCAACAGGCGCTGGGCAGACAAGCGTAAGATGCCCCGCTTTTTTGGTCACAAAGAGGGCGTGAAAAGCCTCAAGACCCTGGTCCAACACGTAGGTAAGCTGAAGCTTGACTATTTAACCGTGTACGCTTTTTCCAGCGAAAACTGGCAGCGCAGTCAAGACGAGGTCAATTATCTCTTCGAGCTTTTCGCCCGAGTGTTGACCGATGAATTCGATGAACTGGCTAATAATGGTGTCAAACTTTCCTTTCTCGGTAATCTCGCCCAAATTCCGCCCAATCTCGCTGCATCTTTGCAAGCCTCGATGGACAAGACTAAAAACAACCAGGGTTTGTCACTACAGGTGGCGATTAATTATGGCTCTCGTCTGGAAATTAGCGAAGCAGTTCGCAATATCGCTCGTGACGTAATAGAGGGCAAGCTCACAGTCGACAAAATCGACGAACCTTTAATTAGCTCCTATCTGTACACCAAAGACATCCCCGACCCGGAATTGATTGTTCGGACAGGCGGCGAAATGCGCCTTTCTAATTATTTGCTCTGGCAAGCAGCCTATACCGAGCTCTATGTGACCGACGTTCTCTGGCCAGAATTTACACCAGCTGAATTTGACAAAGCGATTCTGGAGTTTTCCAATCGCATACGCAGATACGGCGGAGATTAGTCGCTTGGAGTCTGAGGACAAGTCAGGACAGTGAATGCCCCAGAAGATTGATAACCATAATGGTGGTTTTATCTGCGCTATGTCACTTTGCTGAAACCCATACTAAATCCCCAGCCAGCTGCTATTCCCGCCGATATAATATTTTCAGACTGGGCCCAAAAAGGCATCCATTGCTGAAACCCTTACAAGCAGCCTCGTTATAGGCGCCACAGCTGTTGCATCAGTGTTCCCTGCAAGTTTTCCGGTAGGGTCTGCTTCGCTCCCATCAAGCGGAATATAGAAATTGCCAAATAATTCGCCAATTTTTGCCAAACAATTCGCCAAAAAACCTGCCAAATTATTCGCCAAGTCACACCGCCAAATCGAAGGTCACTGCAATGTCAGTAACTGTGGAGAGGACACAGGTCATTGATCTATCTTTTCACCATGCCATCTCAAAGCGCTCCCAAGAATTATGGCAAATCTCACTGTCTAATTTAAGCACGATATAACAGAAGAACCGATTGAATTCGTCTACGCATCAATGCTTCCCGAATTTTTCCTAATGAAATAAGTGACCGCCAGTAACTTGCTGTGGTGACAATTCGTTGCATAGATTGTAGCTGTTGAGTATTGATATCAAATACTTGCAGTCCAGAATTTGCTGCTATATACTTTTGGTATACAGCAGGAGGCGAGACGTTGAATACTGCAAAAATATTTTGGTCCGGTAGGTCCCAAGCTGTCCGACTACCTAAGGAGTATCGATTCGATGGCACCGAAGTGCGCATCCGCAGGCACGGTAATGCGATTATCTTAGAATCAATTGCCGAAGATTGGGCTTGGCTCGACGCCATTTCCGGCAAGCTTGATGATGACTTTATTGAGGCTGCCAACGACAGACCACAACAACAGCAACGCCCTGCTCTCGACCAACTATTCGAGTAATGCAATATCTTCTCGATACCAATGCGATTATTTCGCTGTTAAATGATCCAAGCTCGCCTGCCGCTAAGCGCGCTCGATCACATAAGCCAGGAGATATAGGCATATCAGCCATTGTCGTACATGAGCTTTTTTACGGTGCTTTTAAAAGCCGACGTCCAGAACGCAATGTTGCACTAATTGATGCACTCGCTTTTGAAGTGCTAGATTTTGATCAAGAGGATGCTCGACAGGCCGGCGAGCTGAGAGCGGCACTGGGGGCTCTGGGAACGCCAATCGGTCCGCTGGATGTGCTCATTGCAGCACAAGCGCAAGCGCGTAGCATAATCCTAGTTACACACAACATGCGCGAATTTGCGCGGGTGCCAAACTTACATGTGGAAGATTGGCAAACTTGAAAAGGAGGGAAGCGGAAAGGAGTTGTCAACCGAGAACAATGCGAACGCTATCACATACGAAATTGATTGGATTTCTGCGACTATTCGGGCAGTAGAACAGGGCGCCGAAAACACTCAGGGGACAGTTGTAGAAGTGGCTGCTTGTGCCAGTGCTTCACCCATCGCGACAATTTGGGACACCTTGCCTTCGGTGTGTTCTTTTTCCCACAGCCGCTTGCCAGACGTGACTTTTCTTGACTCTCTGTCGCAACGGAATTTGATAAGAGAGTCAAGAAAATGGAGAAAGAGGTCCGAGCTGTCAATCGAACCCCCAGGCGGTTCCGCTGGAAAGCAGTATGCAGTTAGCCTTCACGCTATGAGGGTAATTTGTCTAACTTAAAGGCCGGCATTAGCTAAATAGCTGACTGAGGCTTTTGCCCTGTTCTTCAACCGATCGAATCAAACCTTCCAGATTGATGCGTTCGCCTTTGGCAGTCAGCACAACCAGATATTGATTGCCTGCTTCATAGAAGTGCAGAATGCCCTGATCTGTCAGGAGAGTCATTTGCACCAAATTGCCGCGGTTCATGCGTTGAATTGAAACATCGTTGTTGCCAAATAGAGTGGCGCTCAAAGAGCCAATCATGCCCACATCAACTTCCTGAGGCAATGAGGAAGATATGACCACACCGTCTCTGCCGACCAACAGACAGCCAAGGATGCCGTGCTTGCCGTTGAGGGCCGTAAGCAAACTTTGCACTTGTCCGGAATCTACCATTGGAATTTCCCCTTTTTACTTCTGTTCCTGGATCTCGGGTTTAGCTTTTTCGTATGGCTTGGTTTTTTGTTCCAGTTTGCCATTGTTGCTCTTCAAGGAATCACCTGGAAGTGGCGGCGTTTCAGCTTTTTCCTTTTCTCTGGCTTCGCTCTCTTTTTTTGACTCTGGACCGCTTGCAGTTTTCTTCAGACGAAGAACATCAAGCCAGGGCTCGTCAAGCGGAGTGGCGAATTCCTTACCGATGATTTCCACTGTATCGCCGTCGTGCAAGTCCATCAAAACTTTATTTTCGGGTTCTTTCTCTTTTGGCATGGGCAGGGCCAGTTTGATTTCGGAATAAGGAATATGGCTGTTCGGTCGATAAACAAGCAGTCCTACGTGAGATTTAGCTGGTCTCATGGCTGGTTTGTAATCGAGAGGCAAAGTGGAAAAGGAGGCAAAAATGGCTGAAAAGCGAACGTTCTTATTAATGTAGTCATGGGGCTTTTCGGTCAATTGATCGGTCGTGACATTTTGCACGTCGACAATTGGCACTTCCGGCACGGGTTTAGCCGCTTTTTCGGACTTTTCTCCTGATTTGCCTTTTTCACCAGCCGCTTTTTCTTTGCTGGCAGGCTCTTTACCGTCTTTGCTGTCTTTACTGCTTTCTTTACCAGTTTCTTTTGTGTCGTTGTCCGATTCTTTGCTGTCTTTGTCCGATTCTTTGCTGTCTTTGTCAGCAGCTGCTACTGGGCTTGAACTGGCATCAGTTTTTGCCGGTGCCGCATAAACACTCAAACTAAAACTTGCTGCACATAGGAGTGCCGCAAGTGCGATAGCCGCTTTGTGGTGTTGAATTTTCACCTTTGTGCACCTTTCAAAAAATTAGTTGATTCCGTCTTTATTCTTTCTCATCGAAACTCGATTCGGTCGTTTCAGTTTCGCCACCGCAGTCGAGCGCCTATAAGCTCCCCATATTACCAGAAGCTTATTATTGAAGTCGCAAATGAAAAGGTAAGATGACAGCAACTCCATGATTTTCAGCCGATATCCGGTCTATGAGCTGACTTCGACTGAAATCTCCGTATATACGTTTCAATACGTTTGTCCTCGTAATCTCTTCAGTTCACATATCTTCCGAGCCAAATAATGACTGAAAAATTGCAAGAAAAGGCTGCTCCTGCCGCTCAGCTCTCACCCATGATGCGTCAATACTTTGACATCAAAGCGCAGCATCCAGAGTCCTTATTGTTTTTCCGGGTGGGAGATTTTTACGAATTTTATGACACGGACGCTCATGTTGCTGCTCGTGAACTGGATATTACTTTGACCGGTCGAGCCGAGGCAAGCCACCCCAGCGGTCGCATGGCCATGGCTGGCGTACCAGTTCGAGCTCACGAGGTTTATCTTGGCAAGCTGGTCGGCAAAGGTTATTCTGTTGCCATATGCGATCAAGTAGGCATTGTTGGGGCAGAAAAAGGTCCAGTGGAAAGGCAGGTCACGCGTATCGTGACACCAGGAACGGTGCTGGATTCGCACTTGCTTCCCGCTCGTGAAAATAATTATCTGGTGGCCCTCACGCGTGGTGTCGACTTGTGGGGATTGGCTTGTGTGGATGCCTCGTGCGGCGAGTTTTTCGTCACTCAATTAAAAGAAGACCAGCTGATGCTGGAGCTTGGTCGCCTCTCGCCCAGCGAAATAATTGTGGCCAAAAAAATGGTCAAGCCTGGTCCTGATGAAGTGGTGCCTCGCGAAGTTTTAGACATCCCGCAGGCGCTCGAGGGACTGTATCGCTTTACGGGAAGACCAGCAATGTTCTTTCAGTATGAGCCTGCCAATAGACGAATTCAGCAATTCTTTGATGTCAAAACACTTGAAGGTTTTGGCTGTCATGCCATGCCGCTTGCAATATCAGCAGCCGGCGCAATTCTTGAATATTTAGAACGCACTCAGACCAGTCAAATGCCGCGCTTCAATGGCATATCAACTTACGCAGTCGATGGTCATCTGGTTATCGATGCCAATACCAGACGTAATCTGGAATTGACCGAAACCTCACGTGATCGCACATTTGACGGCAGCCTGTTGTGGACGCTTGATAAAACTCGCACAGGCATGGGTTGTCGTATGCTGCGTAAGTGGTTGTTGAAGCCACTGTATTCGGTGCCTGCAATCCGCGACCGGCAAGACGCTCTGCAAGAATTGATAGATCATCAAAATATGGCCGCTGCCATAGCCACGGCGCTTGGCCGATTGTCCGACTTAGAGCGCCTTTCAGTGAGAATTTCCTCAGGTACTATCTGTCCTAAAGATCTAGTCGCTGTGCAGTCCTCCTTGCAAGAATTGCCTGGTCTTTCTCAGGCGGTGTCTCAAGCTTTCAGCCCTTATCTAAGCGTGCTTGCAAATCTTCCAGACAGCCTTTCTATACTCGAAAAAAGAATCGTCAGCGCCATTTCGGCTGACGCGCCGCGAGAACTAACTGAGGGTGGCATATTTGCTACCGGTTATTCAGACGAACTCGATCAATATCGCGACCTTTTAAGTGGCGGCAAAGATTGGATGGAGAGTTTTCAAAAGCGCGAGCAAGAGCGCTCTGGCATCAGAAGTCTAAAAGTCAATTTCAATCGTGCTTACGGCTATTTTATTGAAATCACTCACTCAAATAAGGAGCTCGTGCCTGCAGATTATATTCGCAAGCAAACTTTGGTCAATGCTGAGCGCTACATCACTCCAGAACTCAAAGAGTACGAAGCTAAGATTCTTAATGCCGAGAAAAACGTGTGTGATCTCGAGTACAAACTATTTATCGAGTTTCGCCAACAAATCATTTCTTGCGGAGTCGATCTAGGCACCGTCGCTCACCAGCTTTCAGAACTCGACGCGCTCTTGTCTCTGGCTGAAGTCGCTCAGGAGCGAAAATATGTTCGCCCAGTCGTCGATGATTCTCTTGTCCTCGATATTAAAAGCGGTAGACATCCTGTCCTGGAAAAGATTTTGCCAATGGGGCGTTATGTAGCGAACGATTGTTATCTTGAAGGCTCTGCAGAAAATAATCAGCTGATGATTTTGACCGGACCGAATATGTCGGGTAAATCCAGCCTTTTAAGGCAGTGCGCGCATATTGTCGTTCTTGCTCAAATGGGTGCTTATGTGCCGGCGGCGTCTGCTCGCGTAGGTATCGTCGACCGCATTTTCACGCGTATTGGTGCAGTTGATGACCTCACTCAAGGGCAATCGACTTTTCTTGTAGAAATGTCTGAGACGACACAATGCTGCTTGTCGGCGACCGAACGATCGCTTGTTTTGCTTGATGAAGTCGGGCGTGGAACAAGCACTTATGATGGCGTAGCTATCGCCTGGTCGGTTGCCGAGTATCTGGCCAAGGATGTTAGAGCACGGACGATTTTCGCCACTCACTATCATGAATTAAACGGATTGGCCAGCTTCTTCCCGCAGATTGTCAATTTTCAGGTATTGGTCAAAGAGGTCGATGGCAAGGTTGAATTTATTCGTTCAATCGTTCCCGGCGGCGCCAGTCGAAGTTTTGGCGTGCAAGTGGCGCGGATGGCCGGAATGCCTGCCAAAATAATCGACCGGGCGCAATCTTTGATGTCTTTGATGGAAAAGAAGAGCGCGGCATCGAAAATTCTCGATGGTCCAAGAGTGCGAAATATCGCTATGGACGAAGTCATGCAACTGTCGGTTTTTGCAGCATCCGGGCAGTCTTGAGAGATTCGCCAGAATTGAGAGCCGCTTGCGCTGATTCGTCTCAAGTGGCAAACTGTGGAGACGACTTCACTAAAGCTCAGGCGTGCTTACGTGGTACTTGGTAATTAGAAGCGGTGGAGATGCATGAATAAAGTCGGTTTTGGACAGGCTGTGAGCCCTTTTTTGAAGGTGAAATCGCTGGCCCTTGCGGTGTCTGTCAGTTGCGGTCTGTTGACACCTTTTTCGTCAGGGCAATATTTTGCAGTGGCTGCTGTCACTGGCTCGACCAAAGTTGATGTGACTGTAGACAGTGCTGGAAACATACCCTCCTCTTCTTCTTCTTCACCTTCTTCACCTTTTGCTGCAAAGAAGAAAAGTGTCAAAGCAAAATCCAAAAGTGCGACAGGCTTGGACAAAAAGACACTCAAATTGATCAATTGCGGCAAATGGAAACTGGCAGCGCAGAAATTGGAAGAGGCTAGAGTGAAGGCCAAATTGCCCTCTTCGCCTGGCCCAGAATCTTTTGATGTTCGTACAGCTTGGCTGGCCTTTGCTTATCTTTTCGACAATCAAACCGAAAAACTCGATACGCTTAACAAGAATTTGAGTTGGGACAAGCTAGACGATAAGCCATACGCTTTGTGCTCATATGCTTTCGCTCAAGCTTCTCATGGCCACAGCGATGACGCGGCCAAAGCTTTGCTTAGACTACCGGCGAATATGAATGACGACGCTTTTGCTAATTTTGCCCTGGCTGCAATTTCCGGCAAGCAGGGCAAGGCGGAGGCTGCGGTAACTTATTTGCAGCGCAGTTGTGATATCGCTGCCGATTTTGCCTGGGGCTATCGAACGATCGGCTTTTTGGATCAGCGATGGTTCAAAGACCTGGCAAAAGCCGAGAGCAATTATGCAAAGGCCCTTGCCATTGAGCCTGATTTGACTGAGGCAAGAGATGCCATTTGCGATATTCGCACTGCCCGTGGTGATTTTGACGGCGCTATCGACCTTGCTCACGCAGCGCTTAAAAAACATGGCAAAGATGCCACCAATGATTATCGCCTGGCTCAGATTTATGTTGCGCAAAAGCGACTGAAAGAGGCACAGGCCGAATTGACTCTGGCTATCAAAAGGGCGCCTGGCGAAGCTAAGTATTATCGCGCCAGAGCCTCGGTGCGAAAACTGCGGTTGGACTACAACGGTGCCATTCTCGATCAAGAGAAAGCAGTTTCTCTCAGTTCAGATAAAGCATTTGAGCTATCAGAACTTGCCGCTCTTAATGCACTTGCTGGCAATAAAAATCGCGCTGCCGCTGATTTGCAAAAAGCTCTCGAACTAGAGCCGGGAAATCAAGCCGCTCACGATCGATTGGTCGCTCTTTTGCAAGAAGAAGACCGCAAAGATGATGTGATTAAGGAATTTCAGCGACTGCTCGAGCGACAGCCCCAAAATGCAAATTTGCTAATGCAGCTGGGTGGGGTTTATATGCATTATGGTCGGCTTGACAAGGCTAAGAAACAATTTGTACTGGCTCAAAATCTTAATCCTTGCGATCCTGAACCACGTCGGCAAATGGGTCGTCTGTATTTGAGCGAACGTAACTTTGGCAAAGCAGCCGTTGAATTTACAGCAGCTTTAAACTTCAATTCGGCGACCGTTTCAGTTCCGGATCTTCTTTCTCTTGGTTATTGTTACTGGCAAAATGGTGATTTTATGCAGGCCGAAGCAGCCTATGTGACTTCACTGGCTTTGCAGCAGTTAAGCACTCAAACAACCGGACCAGACCGTCTTGAAGTGATGCGCTCGCTGGCTTTACTTTTCCTTGACGAAAAACGTTACGACGATGCCACTTCTCAGTACGAGTCGATTGTGGCCATGGATAAAGAGCCCGGTCAGCAGTTGGTCGACTCATACTTGCTCGCCCAGGCGAAGGCTCTCAAAAATTTCAACGCTGAATCAGCTCAGGATATGGTCAGCGCTTACGACAAATTGAGCGATGTGCAAAAGCAAGATCAGCTTTTCAATGTGATCGACGCTCTGCTCAAAACAGGGCAACCTGACCTGGCGGCGAGGTTTGTGAACGACAAACAAATTCTTGCCCAGGTCGAAAAATTCGATGACCAGCATAAAGCCGTTTTTTACATTGAAGAGTCGAATTATCATAGACTTGGTCACGAAGATAATAGACTGCAGAAAGCTATTGCCGCTGCCACAAAAGTGGACTCTTTAAAAGATGTAGCTATCGGTCAAAAATCGGACGCTCAACTAGCTATTGCTCAGGCTTATGTGGACGAAGGTGACCTGGTTAAAGGTGCAGCGGCTGTACAAAATGCCAATGATGTCTATGGCAAAAATGTTGCAGCCTATGTTCTGGCAGCCTATTTGTCACTGAAGAATGGTGATACAGAGATGGCTAGCATTCAAGCCAAAAAGGCTCTTGCTTTGAACCCCTATGACGCAAAGGCCTTTGTAATGCTCGGGCAGGCGCAAGAAAAGAGTGGTTTACTGAAAGAAGCGACTGTTAGTTTTCGTAAGGCGATTGAATTATATCCAGCGCTTTTGGAAGCTCACAGACTGTTGCTGGCGAATTTGAAAGCATTGTCTTTGACGGAAGATGCGCAAAAGGAAGCTGAGCAGATTGGGCAGCTGGAGAAGCACAAATAGTGAGCCTTTGAAGGCTTTCGCAATAGTCGAGGTTCTATGCGTTCTGCAGATATAGCTAAAGTGTTGCTGGTTGACGATGACGCCAACATTCGCTTTGTCACCCAAATGAGTTTGGAGGGGCTCACAAAATGGAACATTATGCTTGCGGAGTCGGGCGAGGAAGCGCTCGCTAAAGCCAAATCCGATGTTCCTGATTTGATACTTCTGGATATGATGATGCCAGGCATGGATGGTTCGACCACTTTCGTCAAACTCAAAGAGGAGACCGCGTGTGCACAGATACCAGTAATCTTCATGACCGCCAAAGTGCAAACTCATGAAGTGGAGAGCTACCTTGAGTTAGGGGCAGCCGGGGTAATTGCTAAGCCGTTCGATCCCATGAAATTGGCAGATGAAATCTGCAGAATTTTAGACAGTCAATCGTCTTAAGCTGAAGCTCTGAAAGAAGGCATCTTGAAAGAGGTGTCTGTGACGATAAAAGTATGAATGTCTCCATTACCACGAAAACTACTGTCGCCGGACTTTTAGTTTTGGGCTCGCTATTGTTAGCGGGCTATTTGTCGTTTTTTCAGTCAAATGAGCAATCGTCGGCATCGCAATGGATTGTGCGAACCCATGAAGGCTTGAATGCTCTGGAATCTCTGCGTTCAACTATTTCTGAGCGAGATGCAGCCCTGCGTGGTTACATCCTAACAGGCGCTGATTCTTATCATGAAGCGTATCTGGCCCTGTCGACTGAAATAAAAGAGAAGCAAGCATTGGTCAACGATTTGTTGGGTGAAAACAAATATAGTCTGGACAAGCTAAAAGCACTTGATGCTCTCATTGCTCAAAAAAACGATTGGTCTAATTGCATGGTATTGGAGCGAAATAAGAGCGGCTCGTTCAGTGGACAGAGTTTATGGAGTGGTAACGACCAGAAAATTTCAGACAGAATTAAAGACCAGGTCATAGATATTCAGACCCAGGAAAAGCAATATCTTGTTTTGCGTAATCAAAAACTGGAGCACGCTAATTCCTACAAATTGATTTGCCAGAGCGTTTTGATTATCGCCTCTTTAGGCATACTGACTGCAGCTTTTTTGATTATTCGAGGACATATTCGCGAGGCCAAGCGTTCAGAAGAATTGCTGCAGACCTCTAAGGTTCGCTTCACCGGCATCTTCCATCAATCTTTCAAATTCGTCTGGCTTTTAGACAAAGATGGCGAATTGATGCAGAGTAACCAGACAGCAGAAGATTTTCTAGGATTGAGTCGTGAGTCTGAAGTCGGCAAAAAGTTCTGGGATACTGCCTGGTGGCATAGCGATTCTCATGCTCAAAGTCTATTGCGAGAGGCTCTAGCTAAGGTCTTTAAAGGAGGCGCTGAGCGCTTCGAAATTCAAGCGACCGCAGCTGATGGACATAAAATTAGTCTCGATTTTGGTCTGAAAGGTTTGCTTGATGATGATGGTCAAATGACCTTAATCATGGCTGAAGGCGGCGATATTTCGGAGTTCAAAACAGCACAAGCAGCGCTGAAAGAAAACGAAGGCCGTCTCAATGCCATTTTTTCCAGTCTAGGAGAAGGTCTCTATCAGTCTGACAGCGAAGGTAAACTGGTTTATCTCAATCCAGCCGGAGCGCGTATTCTGGGATATCAAAGTGATGAAGTGATTGGTCGCAATATGCACGATCTTATTCACTCA
>Ga0182030_10004446_pt1 | contig 29867 bp, 23 predicted proteins | sample 812S3MmetaG_FD_121299 | JGI IMG/M metagenome (GOLD analysis project Ga0182030, IMG submission 121299) | Permafrost microbial communities from Stordalen Mire, Sweden - 812S3M metaG (Illumina Assembly) | ecosystem: Environmental > Terrestrial > Soil > Wetlands > Permafrost | place: Sweden...
AGCGATTGCAAGGATTTTGTGCACAACGCCATTGGGCGACTCGCGGCTGATGGCTGCAATGTTTACATCGCCGTTGCGTTCTTTACTGAGTCAAGCGTTGTTGAGAGTCTGATCGCGAACGGCTGTCATGTACGACTTGTCTTCAGGCTTGGATTTCCAACGAATCCATCGGCGTTGCAGGAGCTAATGGAATTGCCCAATGTGGAGGTTCGCTATTTCACCGGCCATTCATTCCATCCAAAGATTTACATATTTGGCGAGAAGGCCGCGCTCGTGGGCTGGTTCAGGCCGCTTACTACTCCGCCACCATGAACTACCTCAAAGCCGTCAAGACCGTTGGGACGACCGATTCCGACCAGGTGATGGCGGAGCTCAAGCGGACGAAGATCAACGATATGTTTACCAAGGGTGGCTACATTCGCGCCGATGGACTGACGATCCACGACATGTACGTAATGCAGGTCAAATCGCCACAGGAATCCAAATACCCCTGGGACTATTATAAGGTCGTAAAGGTGATGAGCGGGGAGCAGGCCTTCGGCCCAATCACGGGACTTTGCCCCCTCGCACCGAAGTAGCCGTGTGACGGCGCCTCGAAAAGATGCGGGACACTCAGCCGAGAGTTTGTTGCCAACCCAAGTGGCTTCCGCGAACATCGCCCAGGTGCAGCAGGGAGTACGGCTTGGTGGAAGATCACAGTGAACTCAGTGACGTCGAGCGGCGCGTCCGCGCGCTCGAGACCGTGTTGACCCAGAAGGGCTACATCGATCCGCCAGCACTCGATGTACTGATCGACACCTACCAGACGAAAGTCGGTCCGCGCAACGGCGCGCGCGTCGTCGCGCGTGCCTGGGTGGATCCGGCATTCCGTGAACGACTGATGCGCGATGCGACCGCCGCTATTGCCGAACTTGGCTACTCCGGCCGGCAGGGCGAGCAAATGATTGCCGTCGCGAACACGCCCGGCCGACACAACATCGTTGTCTGCACGCTCTGCAGTTGCTACCCATGGCCGGTGCTGGGATTGCCGCCGGTCTGGTACAAGAGCGCACCATATCGGTCGCGCGTGGTCCGGGATCCGCGCGGCGTGCTGGCGGAGTTTGGTGTGACTCTGCCGGCGAGCACGGAAATCCGCGTCTGGGACTCGACCGCCGAGGTGCGCTATCTCGTGATACCCGAGCGCCCTACTGGAACCGAAGGTCTGAGCGAAGAGGCTCTCGCGACTCTGGTTACGCGCGACTCGATGATCGGAACCGGCCTCGCGTGAGCGGTCGGCGGGACATGACATGCCCTACGTGAGCCACGCCGACATCGGGGGTTGCAGCGACTTCGGTCCGGTCGTCCCGGAACCGGAAGGCACCGTGTTCCATGCCGCCTGGGAGCCTCGTGTCCATGCGGTGACGCTCGCGCTCGGAGCGACGGGCAGTTGGAATCTCGACATGGCCCGCTCGGCACGCGAAACGCTGCCGGACTATCTCAATCTGACCTACTACGAGATCTGGCTGAGCGGACTCGAAAAGCTGCTTATCGGGAAAAGACTCGTGACGCCGGACGAACTGACCGCCGGCTGCATGCAACACGCGCCCGCCCCGGTCGCCCAGGTCCTTAAGGCCGATCAGGTTGCGGCCGTCCTGGCAAAAGGGGCACCGACCGAGCGCGCGCCGGCGGGTCCGGCCCGCTTCAAACCGGGCCAACGAGTACGGACGCGCGCGACGCCGGCCGAGCACCACACGCGACTGCCCGGCTATGCTCGCGGCAAGACCGGTCTCATAGAACGGGTGCTCGGCGCGCACGTGTTTGCGGATTCGCACGCACGAGGCCTAGGCGAGGACCCGCAATGGCTGTACACGGTTGTATTCGATGCCGCAGAGCTCTGGGGCAGCGAGGCAACACCGGGGCACAGCGTGTCGTTCGACGCCTGGCAGCCTTATCTAGAGGCCGCGTGAGCACAAACCAGCCGCATCTTGACGCTCTGCCCGGGCTACCTCGGGATGCAGAAGGGCCCGTGTTCGACGCGCCTTGGCAAGCTCACGCATTCGCGATGACGTTGTCGCTGCATGAGCGAGGTGTGTTCACGTGGTCGGAATGGGCGACTGCGCTATCCGAGGAAATTCGATCCGCCCAGCGGGCGGGCGATTCCGATAGAGGCGACACCTACTATCTCCATTGGCTGAAAGCGCTGGAAGCGCTGGTCACTAGGAAAGGCGTCACGTCGAACGTGGAGCTTGCGCGTTACGAGCGGGCGTGGCGCAACGCGGCACAGCGAACCGTGCATGGCGCGCCGATCGTTCTCAGCGACGTCGATCTGGATCAGTGACGATCGGCCTGGCAGCCGCTCCGGATGCGTAGGGGCTGCGTTTTGTTCGGGCCGAGTCGGCCACGTCTTAAGCTACTTCGACCACCCGTAGCCCTTGCCGACCCGCACTACAGCAGACACTCGCAAATATCGTCGGGTCAAACTCGGACATTGCTCCGATCGGACTGAGGTTTGGTCTGCCGGTGGATCGACGTCAACGTCTACCGAAACTCTACCGGTCGACTGAGGTTCTGGTGCATCTAGGGCTTTCGGGCCTGCGAAGACTTCCTGGCGGTCAGAAGACCCACAAGCCGCGAAACAGAAATGCCTTATTTCAAGCCGTTTCCCATCGTTGACGAGAGTGCCCTTAAGCGCTTCGGCGGCCGAGCGCAGACTGTTGTCCGCAGATGCACCAGAACCCCATTTCGAGTCCGCAGCCGCGGCACCTGGCCCGCCCGGCTCAGCCGGAAGACACCGCACGCACCAGCATGGTGTCCGTCAGCGGTAGTTCGCGCCGCAGTTCCAGCAGTAGTGCGAGGCAATGCCGGGCGCTGACCGGCTTGCTGTAGAAGAAGCCCTGGCCGAAATCACAGCCCAGGTCCTGCAGAATCGCGGCCTGCGCTGCCGTCTCGACACCCTCCGCGACGGTAGACAGATGCAGCGTCCTTGCCATGTCGATCACGGCATTGATGATCGGCTGATGCGGAGTATCGGTACCAATATCCTGCACGAACGCGCGATCGATCTTCAATGTATTGACCGGCATCTGATTCAGATAGCTCAGGCTCGAATAGCCGGTCCCGAAGTCGTCGATCAGGATCTGCGAGCCGAGCGAGCGCAGTGTCTTCAGCGTGCCGATGAGCTTCTGCGGCTCCTTCATCAGCGCCGATTCGGTGATTTCAAAGCGCAGCCAGGACGGGTCGACGTCGGCCTCGCTCGCGTACTGTACCACCAGCGCTGCGAAGTCGGTGCGATCAAACTGCAGCGGCGACACGTTGACGGCGATCGGCACAATGGGCACTTTGGCAGCGATCCATTCGCGCAGCTGTGCCAGCACCTGCCGCAGCGCCAGTTGGCCCAGCTCGACTATCAGGCCGCTCTTCTCTGCGACTGGAATGAATTGACTGGGTGAAATCATTCCGATCTCGGGGTGACGCCAGCGCATGAGTGCCTCGAGCGAATTCATGCGGCCGGTGCGAAGTTCGATGATCGGCTGGTAGTTCATGAACAGTTGGTCGGTACCGATGGCATGGCGCAGGGATTGCTCCAAAGCCACCTGCTCGCTCACCCGGATATCCATGTTCTGCGAGAAGAAGCGATAGCAGTCGCGGCCCGCCTCCTTGGCCTGATAAAGGGCAATATCCGCGTGCTTGAGCAGTGTCTCAATGTCCAGTCCGTCGTGCGGATGCATGGCGATGCCGAGACTGGCGGTCACGCTGACGGGATCCCCCACCAGCACCAGCGGCGCCCTGATGGCCGTGAGCAGCAGTGCTGCCAGGTGTTCAGCCGCTTCAGCTCCCGACAGCAGCGGTGCGACCACGACGAACTCGTCGCCGCCCATGCGTGCCACCAGATTGTGCCCGGAGACAGCGGCGCGCAGTCGACCGGCGATGACCTGCAGCAACTGGTCGCCACAGCCATGACCGCGCGAATCATTGATGTTCTTGAAATGATCGATGTCGAGGTAGATCAGCGCCAGCGAGCGGTTTCCCACCGCAGCCTTCTTCAGAATTCGAGGCAGCTTGGCGTGCAAGTACATGCGATTGGGCAATCGGGTCAGTGCGTCATGCTGCGCCAGTTGCAGCAGCTTGCGCCGGTTCGATCGTTCGAGATTCTCCGCCTCGCGGCGGTGGCTCACATCGTGTCCGACCAGGGTCAGCAGCCGGCGGCCCGAAATCTCGATGGCGGTGACGGCGACTTCGACATCCGACCATTGGCCGTGGCTGCGGCGGGCACGCGACTCGATGACTCGCCGTGTCGGATCACATGCGGCCACTTCGAGAATCTCGGAACTGATATCAGGAAAGATGTCCTGGACGCGGTACTTCGGCAGGTCGGCGGCGGTACAGTCGAGAGCCGTCATGACGATCCAGTTGGCTTCAAGGATTCGCCATGAGCTGGGGTCCACGAGCACGATCGCTTCCTGCAGCTGCAGCACGATCGACTGATAGCGTACTTCGACCTCCCGCTGCGCCGCCAGGGTGCGCTGCAGCCGCAGCAGCAACCAAGCGATCGCCGCTCCGGACACGATGAACAAGGCCAGCAGCCCGACCAGGAAATACCGGGTGGTGCGGTAGCCGAGCGCGAAGATGTCACGCGCAGCGGTTGTCCTCAGCAGCGCGGCCGGAACATGATCGACGGTACGCAGCATCGTATAGCCCGTGATCTGATGTTCGTTCGAAGCGAGCACCAGCGTACTCGGCGATGGGTAAGGAATGGCGAGCCAGTCTCGAACCGCCGCGGGAAAGCCCGAAAGTTCGTCCGCACCGCCGGTCAGATAGGTCACTGACACAGGTAATCGACTGGTGGTGTGAATGCGCTCAATCTCTTGCGGGCCGATCAGGCGTGCGAACAGCAGGATGGCGCCCGTAGGGGCGGTCCGGTCGGTGCGCTTGATCTCCATCGCCGCGACGGCCGCTAGGCCGGCCGGAGTCCTCACGAGCCGATCGGCGGGCGCCAGCAGCGCGAGGTGCTGGTCCTGGGCGATGAAAGGACGCAGGGATTGCAGCAGCGCAACGGGCGCCGGGGAAATGATGAGGCCGCTGCCACGATCCAGATAACACGAATAGACCTCGTGCCCGTCGGCTGCGACGATCCAGGCGATGTCGACATGCAGGCCGCTGAGAGTCTCGGGAACGAAGTTCGCCGCGATGTACTTGGGGTTGCCGCTGAGGAGGTAATCCGCGGTGTCATCCCACTCGGCGTAATCGCGATTGCCGATATTCAGCTGCTGCAGGTCGGAGTCGAACGCGTGGTAGAGCTGCGTTGCTTTCTGCCCCATGGCATCGGCCTCGATCAGCCTGAAGCTCCCGAGCAATGCTCTGGCCCCCGCGGTCAGGCCCGCACACAGACCCAGCAGCGTCAGGCTGCAGACGACAATCAACGGCAGGAATTGACGAGTCGCCTTGACGCTGAGTGCGGATACCGATGGATCCGGCGGCCCGGCTCCGGGTTGCGAGGGCGCGTCCTCGGGCGAGTGCGAGCTCGATACCGGCGTGGGGCGGGGCTGGGACATGCCATCCTTGGAGATTATGACGCGCCGCACTACTCACTAAGGTCGCCCACGCCGGTTGGGCACGATGATGACGCGGAACTGGCGAGGCGGGGGTGATGGGCTCAGCACAATTCACGCAGGGGCGCGGATCCGGGCGAAAATGCTGCGTGCCTTAGGCCGGTGACCGGCGGCTGACGCTGCAGGGCAATGGCGCGCGTTGTCGTGAGTCGGCCGAGGCCGTGTAAAAACCGCTGGATTTGAGGATCGGAGGGGCAAGATGTGGCGAGTTCCGTCAGAACGCCTGCCCCAACGGATTTTCTCGCGATGAGCGCCGGTGCGAGGTGCTATTCGGTTTGGTTGGTGCCTCCCGCATGCACCGGAGTGAAGACAAACAGTGTCTCGCGGTGCGTTTCCACGATCGATTACCGCTGGCGGGCGATGGTAAAATATAGCTGGTCTACTGATGGTTCGACGGCAACGTCGACCGAAAGTCTACCGACAACGTGACCACGACGGCGTAACTGCGCAATTTCCGTGTGATAAATCATTCAGCGCCGACTATCACCAGCAGTACCTGGCGAAGAATCCGGGTGGGTACTGCCCGGATCATGCGTGCGGAATTCCTTATAGATCCCCGGTGTCGGCGGTGGGGGGGGGAAGGCGTAATCTTCGCTCCGCCGCGGGTTCCAACAGGACGAAATCTGTATTCCGTGATCCTTGCCCCGCATTTCCGGCAATGTCGTTTGCCGGTATTTTCGCGATTTGAAAAGCCCGAACATGCGGGTGGATTACCCTGAAGCAGTCGCTGGGGATATTTCCCGCGCGATCCGCTTAGCGCTGCTGATTTCCGCAACTCGCAAATCGAATGCAGTCTGCAAATTCAGCCAGGAACGTGCATCGCCGCCAAAATATCGCGCCAACCGCATTGCGGTGTCAGCGGAGATGCCCCGCCGTTCCCGGACCACATCGTTGATCCTTGGTGCTGGTACGCTCAGTGCCTTCGCCAACGCATTGGCGCTCATTCCGAGCGGCTTCAGAAAATCCTCGCGGAGAACCTCGCCCGGGTGGACCGGCCGCATTCCGTTCTTAAACATTTTCATTGCTCTCAGTGATAGTCCACGAGTTCCACGTCAGTCGGTCCCTCAGTCGTCCAGCGAAAGCAAAGGCGATACTGATTATTGACCCGGATGCTGAATTGCCCCTTGCGGTCGTCCTTCAGCGCCTCGAGCCGATTCCCAGGCGGGGAGCGCAAAAACTCGAAGGTCTCTGCGGCATCCAGCTGCGCCAGCTTCCGCGTGGCAACCTTGGCGATGGCCGCGAATCTCTTGCACTTGCCTGTCTCGAACAGGGCCCGCGTATCCGCGCAACGGAAGCCCTTGATCATGATGGAAGTCTATAACGCTTAACGTTAAACGACAAGGCAATGCCTCGCAGTCAGGTCTACCGCCGATTCCGCGCAATCGCGTACCCGAAGTTGACTCCGGATCCCCGCTTCCGGTATCAGGCTCTACCCGCGTCGGTCTTTCCCCTCAAAAACACGGCGGCCTCAATGAATAGTCATACTTGGCGTTTCGTTGCGTTCCTGATGTGGACCGCGCTATCGGCCGCGGCCTCCCATGGCGAACCGGTCCCGGAACAGAACTTGGCGGCGCAGATGCGCACGGGTGGATACGTGATCCTGATGCGTCACGCCAGCTCTCCCCGCAACCCTCCGGACGCCGGCACAGCAAACACTGATAACCCAAACTTCGAACGTCAACTGGATGAGGCAGGGCGATCCTCGGCGGTGGCCTTGGGCGAAGCTCTGCGGCAGCTACGGATACCGATTGGTCAAGTCTTGTCCAGCCCGACCTATCGTGCGCTCGAAACGATCAAATTCGCGAAGCTCGGCCCGGCAACACCGATTCCTCAGCTCGGCGATGCCGACCAAAGCATGGCCTCAGACAAAAGCGGTGCGCGCGGGGCATGGCTACGGGCGAAAGCGGCGGAGCCGCCCGCACCGGGAAAGAACACACTCATCGTGACGCATTTCCCCAACATTGTGGAGGCGTATACGCAGGAATCTGCTGGTCTTGCGGATGGGGAGGCCTTGATCCTTCATCCGGACGGCCGGGGTTCGGCAGCATTCGTCGCACGGGTTAAGATTGACGAATGGTCACACCTGGCTGGCGGCCATTAGTGATTGCGCGAGGCACCGACCGCCTTTCGGATGTTTAATCATGTCATCAAAAATACTGTTGCCACGCCGTAACTTTTTAAGAACTTCCAGTATCGCGGCGCTTGCAGCGGGCTTCGAACCCTGGTCTTCTGTCCTTGCCCAGTCTGTATCGCCAGCCGAAACGAAGGCCGACTACACGCTGCGGATTGCCGCAGGGCTCGTAGAGCTGTCTCCCGATCACATCGTCTCGACCACGCTGTACAACGGCCAATTTCCTGGACCGCTGCTGCGCTTCAAGGAAGGTCAGCGCGTTACGGTCGACATCCACAATGACACGGACACGCCGGAGTTGGTGCACTGGCACGGTCAGATGATCCCGAGCGATGTAGACGGTGCATCGGAGGAAGGGACGCCGTTCGTGCCTGCGCACGGCACGCGTCGCGTTGAGTTTGTGCCGAAGCCTTCGGGCTTTCGCTTCTATCACACGCATGTGCGGGCGGGAGGCGACTTGAATCGGGGGACCTATACGGGCCAGGCGGGAGCAGTCTATATCGAGCCCAAGGACAATCCCGGTGCGTATGACCGTGAGGTGTTTCTTGTGATGAAGGAATTCGAACCGACCTTAAGCCGGGGCGGTGACATGGCAATGGATTTTCTGGCGGGCGAGCCGATTCCCGAATTGCAGCAGATCGGAAAGCGTGCGGATGAAGATGCGAAGGAGAAGACCAAGGGTTTTGAAGTCGGCTACGAACGGTTTGCGATCAACGGCAGGATGCTCGGGGCTGGTGAACCCATCCGGGTCAAGCAAGGTGAGCGAGTTCTGTTTCATATCCTGAACGCCAGTGCAGGGGAGATCCGCAGCCTGGCGCTTCCCGGCCACGTATTCCGGGTCACGGCACTCGATGGCAATTCAGTGCCGACGCCGGCGGATGTCCCCGTGCTGTGGTTGGGAACGGCCGAGAGAATTTCGGCCGTTGTTCACATGAATCACCCGGGCGTGTGGGTAATGGGCGACCTCGACCATGACGACCGCCGTCACGGGATGGGTATTGTCGTCGAATATGCCGGACGGAAAGGCAACGCCCAGTGGGCCGATGCGAAGCCGTTTCATTGGGATTACTCGCAATTCGGCAAGACCAATACCCAACCCGTTCGACCGGATGAAACGATCGAGATGCTGATCGTCAAGCTCAATGCGGCGCTCGACGGATTCAATCAATGGACGCTGAACGGCGAAGCGTTTTCGATGGAGAAGATGCAGCCGATGTACGCGCTGCACGAAGGGCGGCGTTATCGCTTGAAATTTCGTAATGCAAGCGACGACATTCACCCGCTTCACTTGCACCGCCATAGCTTTGAGTTGACGCAGATTGCCGGGAAAACCACTGCTGGAGTCATCAAGGATGTTGTGATGCTCGGCGGGTTTCAGGAGCTCACCATCGACTTCGTCGCGGATAATCCGGGTCTCACCCTGTTTCATTGCCATCAGCAATTGCACATGGACTTCGGGCTCATGGCTTTATTCAAGTATGCGTGAACGGTCCGCTCTTGAAGTTCTGCTGACCTTCCTCAAAATGGGCGTGACATCATTCGGCGGCCCCGTTGCGCACATCGGGTATTTCAGGGAGGAGATGGTCGTTCGGCGCCGCTGGATCGACGATGCGGCGTACACGGATCTCGTTGCGCTTTGTCAGTTTCTGCCGGGGCCGGCAAGCAGTCAGGTCGGCTTCTCGTTGGGCCTTATCCGCGCTGGCTACTGGGGCGGGCTTGCGGCCTGGGCAGGATTCACCCTCCCATCGGCTGTGCTGATGGTGGCATTTGCTTATGGCGCAGGAGCACTCAGCGGCCGATTCGGCGTAGGCCTATTGCACGGGCTGAAGCTCGTCGCCGTCGCTATTGTGGCGCAGGCTGTCTGGGGCATGGCGCGCACGCTGTGCCCCGATCGGCAACGTGCGGCAATTGCAGCGCTGTCTGCGGTACTGATCTTGTTCAGTGGCTCGTCGATCATGCAGATAGTCACGATTCTGTTGGGCGGCATCGCCGGATCGTGGATTTGCCGAAGTCCGTCAGCCGCACAGATGGGAACTCTTGGTGCACCCATTTCCCGAAACGTCGGCATCCTCTCGCTGTTGCTATTTGTTGTTCTTCTGGTTGGTCTGCCACTCATTCAGGGTCTCGGTTCGGGCCAGGGTATTGCACTATTCGATGCGTTCTACCGCTCCGGTGCACTCGTGTTCGGAGGTGGCCATGTTGTATTGCCGCTTCTGAGGGATGCTGTGGTGACGCCCGGCTGGGTGAGCGACAATTCATTTCTCGCCGGTTACGGGGCCGCACAAGCCATTCCAGGCCCCCTGTTCACGTTCGCCGCCTATCTGGGTGCTGTCGTGACACCGCAGCCGCATGGAATCGTTGGGGCAGCTTTAGGGTTGGTCGGCATCTTTCTTCCGGGTGTGCTCATTTTGATCGGGACGCTGCCCTTCTGGGACAGCTTTCGCTCCCGGATCGGTGCGCAAGCGGCGATGCGCGGCATAAACGCAGCGGTCGTCGGATTGCTGGGAGCCGCACTCTATACGCCGATATGGACAAGTTCGGTGCGCAATCCAGCTGATGTAAGCGTGGCCATAATCGGATTTGTACTGTTGACGGCGTGGCGCACGCCACCAATCTTCCTCGTAATTATCGGAGCAGTCGCCGGCATACTCCTGTCGACGCTAACTTCGTGAACGGGAAACCCGAGAGTTACCCACTTAGCAGGGTGATTGATGAGCGAACAGTGCTCCCTCCGCCACGCGGGCGGGTTTTAGCGTAGCGTCCTGGCAATGCTATTGCACTTCGACGGCGGTATATTGCTCGAGGTATGACTCGCCGTTACAGCCGTAATACGTTACGACCCGTTCCGCGAAATCCACTTCATAGCGAATGATCCCTGCGCGCCAGGAGGCCGCCAGGAACTCCGGAAATGTGCTGTTCCCAGCCTGGTCGCGCCGCAAGGCAACGATCAGTGCCTGCTGGTCAAATCGCGGCACGTCGACGGCGCCGTCTACGAGCGGCGTTCCCGGTATGACGACCGGGCCATCCTGCGTGAGGTAGAGGCTTTCGCAGGCGGGCAGAAACCACACATTGCGCGTGACCCCGGCGAGTCGCAAGGTTTCCGCCAGATAGGGGAATCCTCCCGCTTTTGGCCGTCCCGCCAGGGCCCGTTGCTGCGCAGCCCGCAAATTTGAGATGGCGTTGCTCATTCCTGCTTTCCTCCGGCCGGTGGCAAAAATGCCGAGGTCCGTCGGGCCTCAATCCACTGATTCGCCGAAGATATTCTCCATGGAAACAAGATTGGTTTACAAGGCAACTAGTTTTAATTGGAGCAGGGCGGTCAGTTGACTAAGATCAGCCTTGGTCCGCCCAGGAGCAGGAACTAATGCACGTCGCCATCCTCACCTTCGAAGGTTTCAACGAGCTCGATTCACTGATCGCCCTTGGCATCCTGAACCGCGTCAAACAGCCCGCGTGGCGAGTCTCACTGGCCTGCCCGGCGCCGCGAGTTCGCTCGATGAATGGTGTAGTCATCGATGCGCAAGCGTCGCTGGCGGAGGCCCGTACCGCCGATGCCGTCATTGTCGGCAGCGGTGTGCTGACGCGCAAAATAGTCCAGGACGCGGCCATCATGGATCAGCTCCAGTTCGATCCGTCGCGGCAGTTGTTGGGGGCCCAGTGCTCGGGCGCGCTGATGCTCGCCAAGCTGAACCTTCTCCGTGGTGTTCCGGCCTGTACGGACCTTACGAGCAAACCCTGGGTCGAAGAAGCGGGAGTGGAAGTGCTGAATCAGTCGTTCTACGCCGAGGGAAATGTCGCCACTGCCGGCGGCTGCCTGGCATCGCAATATCTGGCAGCATGGGTTATTGCACGACTGGTCGGTGTAGAGGAAGCGGGGAAAGCAATTCATTACGTTGCTCCTGTGGGGGAGAAGCAGCTGTACGTAGAGCGCGCCATGAGCCACATTGGAAAATACCTGGATGCAAATCGAAGAACATCCGAGTCGGGGCGCGCTCGACTTGGCAAGTTTGGTTCCTCTGCCCGAGGTGACGCCGCTTGAGGGCCGCATGAGGGCCACATGAGGGTAATAGAGCGCGAGGAGGTGGCAAGGCGCCTGACGTATGACATCTGCATTCCGATTGTCAGGCAAGCCATGATTGCATTCTCGAGGGGCGAGACACGCCAGCATTTGCGATCGATCATCCCGTTGGCACATGGACATCTGTTTGGGATCATGCCCGGCGCATTGGGTGAGAACGGGGTTTTCGGCGCCAAGCTGATCAGCGTCTTTCCGGAGAATTTTGCCAAAGGCCGGCAGTCGCACCAGGGCGTAGTAGTCCTGTTCGAACCTGAAAGCGGAGCGCCGGTGTGCGTGGTTCATGCCGGGGAGATCACGGCCATCCGCACCGCCGCCGCCAGTGCGGTGGCCACCGAGGTTCTGGCGCGTCAGGACGCCAGCCGCATGGCTATTCTGGGCTATGGCGAGCAGGCCGCGACACACGCCAGGGCACTGCTCAAAGTGCGAAAAATTGAGGCTGTAAGAGTTTGGGGACGCTCGCCGCAACGCGCCGAGTCGTTCTGTCAGCGCATGAGCGCCGAACTTGGTATCCCCTTCAGCAGCGCGACCGACGTGCAGGATGCGGTCCGCGAGGCTGACATCATTTGCACTGTTACGGGCGCCCAGGAGCCGGTACTGAAAGGCGCCTGGGTACGTCCCGGCACGCACGTCAACCTGGTCGGCTCAAGCATGGCCGGTCCCGTCGAAGTGGACAGCGAGTTTGTGGTCCGCTCGCGATTCATCGCTGACAGCCGTGAAGGCGTTATACGCCAGGGTGCGGAATTCCTGCGAGCCAAGGCGGCCGGCATGGTCGGCGATGCCCACGTGGTCGCCGAAATCGGGCAGGTGCTCGCAGGAGACGTTGTCGGCCGGCGTTCGGACCAGGATATAACAGCCTACAAGTCGCTCGGCCATGTGGTCCAGGATCTGGCGAGCGCCTGGGCGCTCTACAGCAGTCTGACCTAGTTCAACGGCATCGTGCTGTTCACCGTGCAGCACAATTTCGAGCACGCTTACGCCAGCGACGACTCAACGGCGCAGCGGATCATCACGGTGGCGGAATATCGGCTGCAGACCGCCGCAGGACCCCAGATGATTGCGCTGGTCAGCCGGCGATCGTCCTGACGCCCATCTCCCGCAACACTTCACTGATCGCCGCGACCGCGCCTCGAAGAATTCCTTCCTCGATGGCGCCGATGCAGCCCACTCGAAACGTCTCGACGCTGGTGAGCTTGCCCGGGTAGAGGATGAACCCGCGATCGCGCACACGGCGGTAGAATTCGCCGAATTCGTAGTGAGAATCGGCCGGTGCATGAAAGGTCACGATGATGGGCGCCTGCAGCGCCTCCGGCAGAAACGATCGCAAACCCAGCGAGCGCATGCCGGCAATCAGCGTGGCGCAGTTTCTTTGGTAGCGGGCGAGCCTGGCGGGCTGGCCGCCCTGCGCGCGAAACTGATCCATGGCGGCGCGCAAGGCGGCAACCACGTGCGTCGGCGGTGTGTAGCGCCATTGGCCGGTCTTGCACATGTACTGCCATTGGTCGGCCAGGTCCAGTACCAGTGAATGACTGTTGCCCGTCGCCTGCTCGAGCGCCGACCGCCGCACGATCACAAAGCCCATGCCGGGCACGCCTTCGAGACATTTTCCCGACGCGGCGACCAGAGCATCAAATGGAACCAGGCGACTGTCGATCGGGATAGCGCCATAGGAGCTCATGGCATCGACGATGAGCCTGCGGCCGCGTGCGGCCACCACGGCGGCGATCTCGGGCAACGGATTCAGGATCCCGGTACCGGTTTCGCAGTGGACCTGCACCACGTGCGTAATCGCAGGATCGGCGGCCAGCGCCGCATCGATCCGCTCAGGGTCGGCCGGTTCGTCTTCCCGGTGAGCCAGCACGACGGCATCCCGACCCAGGTACGTGAGGATTCGCACCGCCCGCTTGCAGTAGGCGCCATTGTCCGGCACCAGCACCTTGCCCTGTCGCGGAACCAGGGTGCCGATGGCTGCCTCGACCGAGAAGGTGCCGCTTCCCTGCAGCGGTACGCAGACATGCGTGTCCACGCCGTAGACGACTTCTGTCAAGTCGCGGCAGACCGATGCGGTGAGCTGGTTGAAGGCGCTGTCCCATGAGCCCCAATCGATGAGCATCGCGGAGCGGGTTTCTACTGTGGTAGTCAGCGGCCCGGGGGTCAGCAGGATGGGTTCACGCATGGGCTTCTTCTCGTAAACGATGGCCTAATATACTGCGGTATGACCGCGGGACAGATCGGAACGGCGAGCGCGCCGATGGGCGGGGAATTCGAGCCCGCGGCTCCCCCGGGCCTGCGGTTGCGCCAGTTTCTAACCGTTGCGCTGCTGTTCGGCGGTTATTGCGCCTGCTACTTCTGCCGGGCGGATCTGTCCGTGGCCACACCGATGCTGATCGATGAGCTGGGAACGCGCGGCGTCAGTCATGCGGACGCCATGGTCTATATCGGCAAAATTGCCTCGGTGGGGGTGTTCGCATACGCGGTGGGCAAGCTCTTCCTGACGGGACTCGGGGATTTCTGGGGTGGCCGTCCAAACTTCCTGATTGGAGTGGGCGGTGCTGCGCTGTTCACGCTGGTGTTCACGCTGGGCGCGGCCCCGCCGGTATTCCTGCTTGCGTGGCTCGCCAATCGCCTCACGCAGTCGATCGCCTGGGCGGGGATGCTCAAAGTGTCATCGCGCTGGTTCGATTTCACCTCCCATGGAACCATCATCGGCATCCTGAGCATCAGCTATCTGGTGGGCGATGCAGCCGCGCGCCAATGGATGGGCGCATTGATTCATGCCGGCTACGGCTGGCGCGCGCTGTTCTACCTGGCCGCCGCGGTCGCCGGATTCTTCCTGATTGCCAATCTCATCTGGCTGCGCGAGACCCGCACCAGCCTGGGCTACGCCGAAGCCATCCCCAACCCGCAAAACGTATACGGTACCGCCGCGGGTCGGCCGCCCAGCGTGGCGGCGCTGATATTGCCGCTGTTCCGCAGTCGCGCTTTCCTGCTGGTGTGCCTGCTGTCGCTTGGCTGCACTATCGTGCGCGAGACCTTCAACGACTGGACCCCGGTGTACCTGCGCGACTTTTTTGGCTACAACACCGGCGATGCGGCCGGTGCCAGCGCGGTGTTTCCCGCCGTCGGCGCCCTGTCGGTGATCGTCGCTGGCTGGCTCAGCGACCGCTTGGGGGCGAACAGCCGTGCGGCGGTCATGGGAGTCGGGCTTACGGCCACGGCCATCGCGCTGCTGGTGCTGGCATGGCTGCGTCCCAGTGCGACGGGTCCGTTACTTCCGCTGGTCGCCATCGGGATGACGGCGTTCTGCCTGCTGGGACCCTACTCGTACCTTGGGGGCGCGCTGGCGGTCGATTTCGGGGGCAAGCAGGGTGCCGCCCTGTCCTCCGGTATCATCGATGGAGTGGGCTATCTGGGGTCGGTCCTGGGGGGCTATACGGTGGCGCGTGCATCGGTGGACTACGGCTGGGGAGTTGTATTCATGGCTCTGGCAGTTGTGAGCCTGATTGCAGCGGCCGGTGCCGGATATCTGTTTCGCCTCGGGGCTGCCGCCGCGGCAAGACACACGCCCATGCCATGAGCCCCGCAGCCGTTTCGACCGAGGTAAGCGAGGAGCAGACCGCGCTGATCATTCACTGGAGCGATGGTGCCTGCGGCGAGTTCGCCAGCATCTGGCTGCGCGACAACCTGCCAGAGGATCGCGACAGTCACAGCGGCCAGCGTCTCATCGATGTCACCGATCTGCCGCAGGAACCGCGCATTCGCAGCGCAACGCTCGTGGGAGCCGATCTGCTCATCAGCTGGCAGGGTGAGGATCGCGCTTCGATCATCAAACTCGATTGGCTCTATCAGCAGTGCAGCGCCGGGACGGCGGCCGAGACTGACTTCAGCCCACATCCGTGGCTAGAGGGCGCGCGGCTGGATGCGAAGCGCGATTTTGCCTGGCAACCGCTGGACGCGCTTGCGACCGAACCCTCCGCGCGGCGCGAATGGCTGCTGCGACTGGTGCAGCAGGGAATGGCCTTCCTGCATGATGTCCCGACAACCGACTCGGGCATTCTCGAGGCCATGACACTTGCCGGGCGCGTCGCGCAGACCAATTACGGGCTGGTCTTCGATGTGCGTGCCGTTCCGCAACCCGAAAATCTTGCCTACTCGGATGTGGGTCTCGGCCTGCACACCGATAACCCATACCGTGACCCCGTGCCGGGTTTCCAGGCACTGCACACCCTGGTGGCGGCTCCGGATGGAGGCGACAACCTGTTCGCCGACGGCTGGGCGCTCGCTGCGCACCTGCGCGATACCGATCCGGATACATTCGCCGTTCTGGCACACACAGCTGTGCCATTCCGATACCAGTCGCAGCAGGCCGATCTGTATGCCGAACGTCCGCTGATCGCCCTCGACTGCACCGGCTCTATCGTCGCGGTTCACTACAACAGCCGTTCGATCGCGCCGCTGCGGCTGCCTGCTGCGGAATGTCGCGCGTTCTACGCCGCTTACCGGCGTTTCGGCGAGTTGCTGCGGGAACGGGCTTTCCAACTGACCACGCGACTGGCAGAGGGCGATCTGGTGCTGTTCGATAATCAGCGGATCCTGCACGGTCGCACAGGTTTCGCCTCGGCGCGCCACCCGCGCCATCTGCGCGGCTGCTATCTGACGCGCGATAGTGTCTACAGCGAGGCGGCGCTGCTGCAGCGCCCGATTCAAACCCGAGTTCGAGTATGAGAGTCAGTGAGGAGCTTGGCGCGATTTATGACCGGCATGGCGCATCCGCCTATTACGGTGAAGCCATCACGGTGGCCGAGCATAGCCTGCAGGCCGCCTATTTCGCGCAGGCGGCCGATGCGCCGGCTGCGCTCGTGATCGCCGCGCTGCTGCATGATATCGGTCACCTGGTAGGCGGTGCGCCCGATGACCTGGCTGAATGGACCGACGATGCGCATCACGAATTGATTGGAGGCGGCTGGCTCGCCAAGCGCTTTGGTCCGGAGGTGTACGAGCCCGTGCGCCTGCACGTGCCGGCGAAACGTTATCTTTGCGCCACTGACGCAGGATATTTCGACAAGCTGAGCGCGGCGTCAGTCGTCACGCTGAAGCTGCAGGGCGGCCCGATGACGACATCGGAGATCGCGGCTTTCGAGGCAAAGCCCTACTGGCGCGAAGCGATTCGAGTCCGGCAATGGGATGACGAGGGCAAGGTCGCCGGACTTCACACGCCCGATTTCAGTTCCTACGCCACCCTGATCGACCGCCTGGCCAAGCCGAAATAAAACGCTTCCTCAGACGGGCTTGTCGCCGATGACAGTCGCGCGATGCATGATGCGCCGCTCCGGCAGGTAGTCCGCTACGGCATAGTGCTGAGTGATGCGGTTGTCCCAGAAGGCGATGTCATCGACGCTCCAGCGCCAGCGGACCGTGAACTCCGGTCGGCCGGCGTGCGCAAACAAAAGCCCCAGCAGCGCATCGCTCTCGCGCTGTGGGATGCCGTTGATGTGCGTCGTGAAGCCTTCATTCACGAACAGGCATTTGCGTCCGCTTTCCGGGTGCGTGCGCACCACCGGGTGAGTCACCGGCGGGTGTTTCGCCACGGCGCGTTCGTAACGTGCCTGGTGCGCGGGATCGTTGGCCCAACGCTGTGCCGGGAACGACTTGACGATCGAATGAGTGGCGGTCAATTCCCGCAACTGCTGCTTGAGCGGTTCGGACAGCGCGTCATAGGCCGCCGAGGCACTCGACCAGAGCGTGTCGCCGCCGACGCTGGGCAGCTGTTTGGCTGCCAGCAGGCCCGCGAGCGGCGGCGTCTCGCTGAAGGTGACATCCGTGTGCCAATTGTCGTTGTCCGGGGCAAAATCCACGCCGGTGTCAATCACCATGATTTCCGGCAGTTCCGGCAACACCGGATATATCGGATGAATGTGCAACTTGCCGAAGCGCGCTGCCAGGCGGCACTGTGCCTGGGGCGTGATCGGCTGGCGCTGGAAGAATAAAGCCTGGTGTTCCACGAGCAGCGCGCGCAGGCGCTCGATCGTCGAGTCGGGCAGATCATCGGACAGATTGACGCCATCGATGATTGCGCCGATGGCCCGCGTGAGCCGTGTTACCTGAATGCTCACACGCACCCGTAAAGAGACACTAACGCGGTCGAACGTAACATGATTCGCTTACTATACCGGGTCCTCCGGAAGGGATCGATTGCGCATGAAAAAGATTGATGAGCCGGCACGCTCGGTCGAGGTCGTGCTGGAAACCGATGTGCTCGTCGTTGGCAGTGGCCCCGGTGGTCTCGCCGCCGCGCTCGCGGCCGCGCGGGCCGGCGCGCGCACGGCGCTGATCGATCGCAACGGCTGCTTCGGCGGCAACATCACGCAGGTCGGCGTCGAAGGTTTCGCCTGGTACCGGCACGAGCAGACGGTCGACTGCGAGGGCATCGGCATCGAATTCGAGACGCGCGCCACGCAGATGGGCGCGGCCATGCCAGAGCCGCAGTCGCTGAGCCACGCCCTCGATGCCGAAATGTTCAAGTGGGTGGCGGACGTGCTGGTCGAGGAGGCCGGTATCACGCCGTTGCTGCATCGCCTGTGCGTGGCGCCGATCGTGCAGGAGGGCGCCATTCGCGGCGTATTCATAGAAAGCAAGGGTGGGCGGCAGGCGATTCTCGCCCGTCGCGTCATCGATGCCACCGGCGACGCGGATATCGCGACACGCGCCGGTGCACCGGTCTTCAAGACGCCGCGGGAGAAAATGATGGCGGTGTCCGTCATGTTCTCGATGTCCGGAGTCAACAAGCAGCGCTTCATCGATTCGGTGAAGGCGGATCCGCAGACTTACGCGGACTGGTCGGGCAATGGCGAATGGGACTACGAGACCACCGGAAAGGAAGACCAGCTGTTCTCGCCGTTCCTGCGCAAACCGTTCCAGAAGGCGCTCGAGGCCGGGATCATCCCGCCATATCTCAAGACCATCGCCGGTACCTGGGGCACCGTCACCGACCAGGGCGATCTGACCTACCTGAATCTGGTGCACGTGCCCGAGATCGACGGCACCGACCCGAACGATCTGACGACCGGCGAGATCCGCGGTCGACGCGAAGCCATCTATGCACTCGAGGCGCTGCGAAAATTCATGCCGGGATGTGAGGGCGCCAAGCTGCGCAATTTCGGCATGACCCTTGGCGTGCGCGATACCCGCAAGATCGATGCGCTCTACAATCTGACCGGCAATGACGTGCGCGAGCAGGCGCGCTTCGATGATGCCATCGGCATATTCCCCGAGTTCATCGACGGCTATGGCATCCTGATTCTGCCCACCACCGGCCGGTATTGGCACGTGCCCTATCGCGCGCTGGTTCCCAAGGGGGTGCAGGACCTGCTCGTGGCAGGGCGGTGCATCGGCGGCGATCACGTCTCACACGCATCGGCGCGGAACATGATGTGCTGCGCCGTCAGCGGCCAGGGTGCGGGTGTCGCGGCGGCGATCTCCCTGCAGCGCAATGAGCCGCTCGATCGGCTCAACATCGCCGCGGTCCACAAGGAGCTGGCACGGCAGGGCGCGCGCTTCCAGTGAGCGTGTTTAAGACCCGGTTCGATCTGGCGGTGGTCGGCGCCGGCATCGTGGGACTGGCGACGGCACTGGCTGGCGCCCGGCGCGGATTGCGAGTCATCGTCATCGATCGCGATGCCCGCGCCCACGGCGCCTCGGTGCGCAACTTCGGCTTCGTGACGGTCAGCGGGCAGGAGCGCTACACCATGTGGCCGCGCGCGCGGCGCAGCCGCCAGGTCTGGCGAGAGGTGGCTGACGCGGCAGGCATCCGGATCGTTCACACCGGAGTGTGGCTGACGGTGCGCCTGCCGGAATCCGTGACCCTGCTCGAGGCGTTCATGGCCTCCGACATGGCCGAGGGCTGCCGGCTGTTGAGTCCCGCCGAGGCCCGCGGCCGCTTTCCGCAGCTGGCCGCGCCGGCACTGCTGGCGGTTCTGGAGAGCACCACGGAGCTGCGAGTAGAGTCGTACGAGGCCATCCCGCGGATCGCTGACTGGCTTACCCGCGCGCACGCCGTCACCTTCCTGCGCAATACGGCGGTGCAAGGCGTCGAGGCGCCGCAGGTGCGTACGAGCCGCGGCACTTTGCAGGCGGAACGCGTGGTCGTGTGTCCAGGCGATGATTTCATCGCGCTATATCCGGATCGACTGCAGGCGTACGCGCTGACGCGATGCAAGCTGCAGATGCTGCGCCTGGCGGATCCGGGATTCCGGATACCCGCCACGCTGATGTCGGACCTCGGACTGATCCGGTACCACGGATTCTCGGATCTTGCGGGCGCCGCGCTGCTCAAGGCGCGGCTTGCCGAAGAGCGGCGCGAGCAGCTCAGCCGCGGCGTGCATCTGATCGTGGTTCAGAGCGCGGATGGCAGCCTCGTCGTTGGCGACAGTCACGAGTATGCCGAAAGTCCGGATCCTTTCTCCCACCCGGGAGTCGACGCGCTGATCCTGGATGAATTCCGCATGGCACTCGGCCTTCCGCCGCCGCCCACCATTGGACGCTGGATCGGTACCTATGCTTCCTCGCCCGATCGTCCGGTGCTGATCGATGCGCCGGAACCGGCCGTGCGGATCGCCATCGTCACCAGCGGTGCGGGTGCGTCCACTGGCTTTGCGATTGGAGAGGAGCTCATCGAAAGTCTGTTCGGCAGTAGGGAGGCCGCATGAGCATCAGCAGTCGATTCGACCTGGTGATATTCGATTGGGCCGGTACCATGATCGATTTCGGCTGCCAGGCGCCGGTCACCGCGCTGATTGAGGCGTTTGCCGCCGAAGGCGTGGCGATCGACGAGGCCGCGGCACGGCGCGACATGGGCATTGCCAAGAGCGATCACGTGCACAGCCTGCTGCGTGTGCCCTCGATTGCGGCCAGCTGGCAGGCGCGACACGGCGCGCCGCCGGACGATCGCGCGGTGGCGGTGCTGCTCTCGCGTCTGGAGCCGTTGATGCGCGAGCAGGCTGAGCGCGCCTCGACATTGATTCCAGGCGCGCGCGAGTGCTTTGACAGGCTGCGGGCCGAGGGGCTGCGCGTGGCCTCCTCCACGGGATATACGCGCACCATGATGCAGGGGGTGCTCGCGCGGGCAGCCGAGCAGGGTTACGTTCCGGAGCACCTGGTGTGTTCCGGGGAAACCCCGTTCGGTCGTCCATCGCCGTTGATGATCTACAAGGCCTGCGCTGAGCTTGGCGTCTGGCCGCTCTCGCGCGTGGTGAAGGTCGATGATGCCGAGGCCGGGATTGCCGAGGGGAAGGCGGCTGGCGCATTCACGGTCGGGGTGGCCTCGGGCAATCTGATCGGGCTTGCGCTCACGGCGTTCCAGGCGTTGCCGGCGTTCGAGCGCGAGAACCGCATCGCGACGGCGCGCACGGCACTGCTCGCAGCCGGCGCCGATATTGCGATCAGCTCGGTTGCCGAGCTGTACCCGGCGCTCGAAAGCGCGGTGGCGCAGGCCTAGCGACGGTAACGAAGCAGCGCGTCGCCGAGCGCGACCTTAAGCGGCTCCAGCCAGGGCTCGAAGTTTTTCCACTGATCCAGTCCCTCGCGGAAGATCGGCTGGCGCACCTGCTCGGAGCTGGCGGTGCGGACGCTGCGTTCGGTTTTGTGAAACTCGATGCATGCGGGCTCGAATGGCAGGCCGCAGAAGTCCAGGATGCGGCGCACGCTGCCCTCCAGATCCTCGACGACATCCTCGTGCTGCACGCGCAGGATGCGGCCTGGCAGGGCTGTGTCCCAATGACCCATCAGATCCAGGTAGGTGCGGTAGTAGCGCGCGATATCCTCGATGCTGTAGGTGAACTCCTGCCCCGTTGCGAACAGCTGCTTAAGATTGCTGAAGCAGCAGGCCATGGGCTCGCGCCGCGCATCGATGATGCGCGCGTTGGGCAGCATCAGATGGATGAGGCCGATATGCCGGAAATTGTTCGGCATCTTGTCGATAAAATATGCCTTTCCGGTCCGGTAGAGGCGCGTATCGGCCAGGTATTTGCGGCCGAGTGTCTGGAAATCCTCGGCTGACATGCTTTCCAGCACGCCCGGGTAGCGTGGGTTGTCGAAGTCCGGTATGCGGCCCTGCAATTCGGCGGCGATGCGCGGGATGTCGGCCAGCTCCTGCGTGCCTTCGACCGCAGAGTGAGAGGCGAGGATCTGCTCCAGCAGCGTAGAGCCGGAGCGGGGTAAGCCGAGAATGAATATCGGATCGGTATCGGGGACACCGAAGCTTTCGCGCGCGGCAAAGAATTCGCGCGTACAGACTTGAATCTGCCTGCGCGTGTTGGTTTCGACGATCTCGGGACGATAGCGGCTTTCCGCGCGCTTGAGCGCATTGCCGCGTTCGTAGTAGCGATAGGAGTTTTCAAACGCGCCGCGATCCTCGAAAGCCTTGCCGAGCGCGAAGCACAGGTGGTAGCGATCAACCGTGCGCGTCGAACTGTCCGACTCCGCCGCGCGCATGCTGTCGATCTGCGCGTCACTGAAGCGGTAGGTCTTGAGATTGGCAAGACTCCAATACGCGTCGCCGTACCCCGGATGCGCTGCCGCCGAAGCCTGGTAGGACTCGACCGCTTCATCGCGCCGACCCAGCGTCTTGAGCGCGTGTGCTATGGACAGATGCACGTCCGCCGCCCTGGGCGCATCGATGAGCAGCGACCGGTACAGGCCAATCGCTTTTTCGTGCTCGCCGAGCCCGACGCAGGCGGTCGCATAGAGGGTGCGCACCAGGCGATTGGTCGGTTCGGATTTGAGTACCTGTTCGAGTTCCGCCAGCGCCAGGCCGTACTTGTGACGATCCAGCAATACCTGCGCATAGTCGATGCGGGCGGCCTGGTAGTCGGGTGCGAGCTTGAGCACGGCCTCGAGCAGGATCTCGGCGTCGTTCAGCACCTCGTGCGCGCGTCCGATGCGCGCCAGCAGGCGCATGGCCTCGATGTGGTCACCTGCCTTGAGCAGGAATTCGCGAATGATGCTTTCGGCGGGCGCGAGTTCCCCATCGGAGAACAGGCTGGTCGCCGTGACGACTTCCGGCGGCAGGCGGCGCAGGGTTGCGACATGGGCTGCGGCATTTGCGGCGTCCTGCTGCCGGCCTGTGAGACGGTACAGGCCCTCGAGCATGGTCCAGCTGGCCGGAAGGGCCGGATTGATATTGACGGCGCGCAGGAAGGCCTCGATTGCCTGCTCGGCCTGCTTGAGCGCCACGTGGCATTGGCCGCGTTCCTGAAACAGGCGACTGAATCCGGGATAAGTCTTCTCGAGTCGCTCGAGCGTTGCGAGCGCATCCGGAATTCGTTTCAGGAAGCGCTGGCTCAGCGCCATCGACAGCAGCACATCGCGGTTCTCGGGCACCTGGGCCTCGAGCGCCTGCGCAGCGGCCAGCGCCTCCTCGAAACGGCGTTCGCTCTGCAAGGCACGTATGCGCAGAACTTCCTGCTCGATCGGGGACGTGAGGTTGATGACGGTCGCGTTCAATGCCGCGCAGCGAGATCGACCAGGGGCAGCAGCGGTGCCACGTGCTTCTCATAGTTGCGCCAGCGCCCGGCCGATGTGTTGGTGATTTTCTGCCTGACCTGCCATTTGCTCAGCGTGATCACGACTCGGTCGGTCTGGTGAAAGTTCAGGCAGCCCGGATCCCAGGGCAGGCCGACGAAATCCACCATCCGCCGGCTCCACCGCTCCTGATCGGCGATGAGCGCCTCGTAAGGTACTTCCAGCAGCGCGCTCTCAGGCAGAACCGAGCGCCAGTGATCGGTGATGCGCAGGTACTCGCCGTAGTAGTGTGCCAGGTTGTCGAACTCATTCGCGTAGGGATGAAGGTGCGAAAAGTAGTGAAAGTAAATCGACAGGCAGGTATCGATCGGATGGCGCTGCAGGTGAATGATCCGCGCTCGCGGAAAAGCCGCATGGATCAGGCCCACGGCCAGAAAGTTCTGCGGCATCTTGTCCACGACGCGCAGGGCTTGTGCAGACAGGGTGTCGAGGCGTGCAAGATAATCACGGGCCATACCCGGAATCAGTGCGGCGCCCGCGTTGTCCCTGGCCTCGGCGGCCTGGAATGCCGCCAATGCATTCTGCCAGTATGCGAGCTCCCCGGCGCCGAACACGGCCGGGTGAGAAGCCAGGATCTGCTCGCTCAGCGACGTCCCCGACCTGGGCATGCCGACGATGAAGACGGGGCGCTCCGAGTGGTCGCCACGGGCTTGCAGCGCGTGAATCGAGGCAGCATCGAAGCTCGCGATGATCTTATCCACGCGGGCCGTCACTGCCTGGCGCTCGTACTTGACTCCATAGCGTTTGGTCAGTTCGTTTGCCTGAAGGTAATTTCCGAACGCGGCGTCGAATTGCCTGGTGTCGTCGTGGTACTTGCCGAGCGCGTAACGCAGGCTTATTTCATGCCGCAGCGGCAACGGTTTAGCCAGCAGCGCTTCGATGCCCGTCAGCCAGACGGTCTCGTCGCGTGTCATCTTTCGATTGGTCGCCAAGCTGAAGTAGGCAAAGGGATAGCCCGGATCGATCGCCATCACCTGGCGGAAATAGGTCTCCGCTTCGCTGAATTGACCCTGGTCGGCGCTCAGCTCGCCCAGCAGTGACAGGGCGGCTACGCACGCAGGATCGAGGACCAGCGCCGCGCGGCAGCTAGCTTCAGCTTCCGTGGCCCGGCTCTGCATGCGCAAGGCCGCGCCGAGCCCCGCGTGCGCCATGGCGTTGCCAGGCTCGAGCGCAAGCGCGCGCCGATAGCTGGCCTCCGCGTCCTCAACCCTGCGGAATTCGAACAGCAGATTGCCCAGTTCGCAGTGGGATGCAGCGCGCTTTGGCTCCAGCTCAATCGCGCGGGCGAACAAGGCCAGAGCTTCGCGACGCTGGCCCAGTTCGGGCAATACGGACCCCAGGTTGCTGAGCGCCTCGACGTATCCGGGATTCAGGCGGAGCGCCTCCCGGTAGCTGGCCACGGCCTCGGTACGACGCCCGAGACCGGTAAGAACCAGACCCAGATTATTGTGTGCGACGCTCAAGGCCGGTTCGAGCGCGATGGCCCGCTGCGTGCTCGCCAGCGCCTCCTCGAGCCGCCCGAGCTGGCGTTGCGCATTGCCCAGGTTGCAGTGTATCTGCGCCTCATCGGGTCGCAACTCGAGCGCGAGCCGGTAGCAGCGGGCCGCCTCTTCGCAGGACCTCAGTTGCAGGTAGGCGTTGCCCAGATTGTTGTATGCCTCGACGGAGCGTGGATCCAATGCGAGCGCGCGTTGGTACAGCAGCACCGATTCGCGCACCTGGCCGGCCGCGCGGGTCGCGTCCGCCGTCTCGATGAGCACGTCGACATCCTTCGGCTGGAGCTCGAGCGCGCGCCGCAAGCTCGCCAACGCCTCTGTCCATTGCCCTCGATCGGAGAGGTAGGTTCCCAGATTACGGTGCGCCTCAGCGTCCTGCGGCATCAGCTCGGCCGCGCGGCGCAGGGCCTGCAATGGGTCCTGGTCTCGCCTTGTCAGGGCCACGCTGAGCACCTTCCAGAGCATCCCGGCGTCGGGATAGATCTTCAGCAGCGCACGCGCCTGGCGCTCCGCCTCACGAACCTCATCCTGCTCGATGAGCTTGACCAACGCCGTGATTTCACGCGGGTTCGGAGCGGCGGCGGTTGCACCCGAAGCGCCGGCAGGGGCAGGGGCAGGGGCAGCGGCAGAGGCCGATGCGACAACGACCCCGCAACAGTGCTTGTATCTGTGGCCGCTGCCACAGGGGCACGGATCATTGCGACCCGGATTCACGTGCTCTGCACCCTAGTTCCGGTATTGGGTCAGCGCATCGCCGAGGGCGAGCTTGAGCGGCTCGAGCCAGGGCTCGAAGTGCTTCCAGTGATCGAGCCCCTCGCGGGAGATCGGTTTCCTGACCTGTTCGGCACTGGCCGTGCGCACGCTGCGCTCGGTTTTGTGAAACTCGACGCACTGGTTTTCGAACTCCAGGCCGCAGAATTCGAGGATTCGCCGCACGTTACCTTCCAGGTTGGCCACGACGTCTTCGTGCTGCACGCGCAGGATGCGGCCGGGCAGCACTGCATCCCAGTGACGCATGAGCTGCAGATACATCCGGTAGTAACGCGCGAGGTCCTCGATGCTATAGCTGAACTCCTGACCCTGGGCAAACAGCTGCTTGAAATTGCTGAAGCAGCAGGCCATCGGTTCGCGGCGCGCATCGATGATGCGAGCGTTCGGCAGCATCAGGTGGATGAGGCCGACGTGCCGCAGGTTGTTCGGCATTTTGTCGATGAAGAACGGTTTGCCCGTGCGATAGATCCTGGTGGCAGCCAGATAGTCCGCGCCCAGCTTCGCGAACTCCTCTGCATTCATCTGCGTCAGGATGCCCGGGTAGCGAGGATTGCGTGGGTCCGGGTCGCGTCCGCGCATCGCCCTGGCCATCTGCGGGATATGGACCAGCTCGTGAGTGCCTTCGATTTTCGAATGCGACGCCAGGATCTGTTCGATCAACGTTGACCCGGAGCGTGGCAGGCCGATGATGAAGATCGGATCCGGATCGGGCGCCCCCCAGCCGCGTCGGCTGGCAAAAAACTCCGCCGTGCAGACCTCGATCTGGCGGCGCGCATTGAGCTCGATGATCTGCGGCTCATACTTGATCTCGGAATGCTTGAGCTCATTGCCCAGCGCGTAAAAGCGAAAGGACTGCTCGTACTCGCCGCGATCCTCCAGGGCCTTGCCGAGCGCGAAGCACAGGTGGTAGCGGTCGGCGAGGCCGGTCGCCGCCGCCGCTTCGGCCTCGCGCACGCGCGCGAGTTCCTCATCGGTGAAGCGGTATGTCTTGAGGTTGGCAAGACTCCAGTAGGCATCGCCAAACTCCGGCCGGCAGGAGGCTGCCCGCCGATAGGACTCGATCGCATCCTGACTGCGGCCCAGGGTCTTCTCGGCGTGAGCGATGGATAGATGGATATCCGCATCCGCGGCAGTTCCCTGCAGCAGCGAGCGATAGAGCCCGATGGCGCGCTCGTGCTCGCCAATGCCGACGCAGTTCAAGGCCTCGATGGTGCGCAGGTCGCGACTATCGGGCTCCTCCTTGAGCAGCACATCGAGCTGTCGACGGGCCTCTTCATGCCGGTGCAGTTCGACCAGTACGCTGGCGTAGTCCTGCCGGGCGGACCGGTAGCCTGGGGCAAGTTCGAGCACCCCTGCCAGCAACAGTTCGGCATCATCGTAAACCTGGCGCGCCATCCCGATCCGGGCGAGCAGCCGCATCGCCTCGACGTGATGGCCGTGCGTCAGCAGATAGGTCCGCACCAGCGGCTCGGCGGCATCGAGCTCGCCATCGGAGTAGAAGGCGGACGCGTGCAAAATCTCCGCTGGCAGGGACTGCAGTCGCGCCACCTGATCGGCCGCGTCCGCGGCCAGGGCCTTGCTGCCGGTCAGGCGATACAGGCCCTCCAGCATGCGCCAGGCGCCGATCAGGGCGGGGTTGCGCCGCACGGCCGCGGTGAAGGCCTCGACGGCCTCGGGGGCCCGCTTCAGATCCACGAAGCAGCGCCCACGCTCCTCGTGGAGACGGCTGAAATCGGGGTAGACCCTGGCGAGTGTGTCAAGGGAGTCGAGAGCCTCGGGAATCCGCCCCAGGCAGCGCTGGGCGACACTGGCCATTAGCAATAGATCCCGGTGGCGCGGGTACTCGGCCAGAAGTGCCCGCGCCGAGGCCAGCACCTCGGCAAACCGCCGTTGCCGCAGCAGCTCGCGCAGCGCTGGCAATTGGGCGCCGGGTCCTGCAGAAGCTGGCGGGGCGGGTGCGGTCTGTGGCGAGTTCATGGTGGCTTCAAAAAAAGAGGGCGGACCTCTCGGTCCGCCCTCAATTCTACCTGACTGATCCGACCGGCCGGCCGCCGGCCCTGCGGAGATCAGAACTTCATGCCCACCTGCAGCGTGACCACACGTGGCCGCAGCGGCACTTCCGACTCGATGTACTGCCCCGACGAGATGACTTGAGCCGCATCCGAGTTGGACAGGTTGCTGCCCGTGATCTGTACGGTCCAGTTGTCCTTGGTGACGCCAATCGCCGCATCGTAGGTGTAGTAGCCCGGAATCAGGTATTTCACCAGCGTGGTCGTAGGCGGGTTCTCCGAGGCCAGGGCGCCGCTCGGGTAATTCGCCGGCTGGTTGTACATCTCGCCGATGAAGCTGGCACCGACGGACACGAACGGCTTGTACTCGTTGAACCTGAAGTCATAGCGCCCGCGGACGTTGTACTCGAACGGCGGCGAGTACGCGGCGCGGGTGCCGATCGCGCCGAACGGATTGGTGTACGGCGCACTGTTGATCTGCGTGATGCAGGTGCCCAGTGGCGTCGGGTTGGTCGCTGTGGGCCGATTGCTCGGCAGGCAGGGCGAGGTGTACTGATTGGAGCTGTTCCACGAGCTGGAACCCTGCACCGTGAGGCCTTCAGTGACGCGCGCGACGAACTGCAGCTCGAGGCCCTTGATCTCGTAGCTCGGGCCGTTGACGACGAATGTCGTATTACCCAGGTGTACCGGATCGAAGAACACGAATTGCGTATTCGACCAGTACATGTAGTAAGCCGATGCATTTATCTGCAACCGATGGTCCAGCAGTTCGGCCTTGAGGCCGACCTCGTTGTTGATCAGGTTGTCAGAGTCGTATCCGGCAGGTTTGTTGTACTGGCTGCTCGCACCATCGCCGGCGGTGTACGGCGCTTCCTTGTGCAGGGAGACTACGCCGTCGAGCGCCGTCTTGGTGCGATTGAAGCCACCCGGACGGAATCCCTGGGAATAGGTGTAGTAGGTCATGATGTCCGGCGTAATGTGCCAGGTCAGATTCAGGCGGCTGCGGGTGCCGGTCTCGGTCTTCTTGAGGTTGATGCCGAAGCCGCAGGCGCTGACCGCGGTGCAGGCGCCGTTGGCATGGCTCAGGATCAAGGGGCTCGAAGATTCGCTGTAGAACTCCGAACCTTCCTCGAATTCGCTGTAATGGAACCAGCGGGTGCCAGCGGTAAAGGTCAGCACCTTCGGGATGATGTCCACATCACCCGAGGCGAAGAACGCGGTCTGGCGGTAGCCGCGCATGACATCCTCGCCGAAGGCGGTGTTGGAACCCACTCGCGGGCCGGGGTCGTTGGCAAAGTAACCCGGTATCGGTCCGACCGCCGACAGACAGTCAGGACCGCCGCCGTTTGCGATGGCCAGATTCTGCGTATTGCACTGCGGGATCGGCAGATAGTTGAAGTTCATCTCATCGTAGATCTTGAAATCTTCATAGAACGCGCCGACCAGTCCGCGGATGCGCCAGTCATCCGGCGTGCTCACGCGCAGTTCCTGGCTTAAGTGCGTATTACGCGTCGTGTCATTCCAGTTGCCGACCGGGGCGTAGCAGGTCGTCGGCTTGGCATCCCGGTAATACGAATAGCGCGCGCCCGCGCCCGTGCAGTCGTAATTGGAGCCCACCGCGCTGCGCAGGTAGTTGGAGTAGTCCGCCTGCTGCTGAACATGGCGGTCCAGGTAGCTGCCCGTGTAGACCAGGCTCAGGCTCTCAGGCAGTTTGCCGCTGAGCGTCCAGGAAGTGCTCTCGTATTTGTCCTTGTTGTACGCGGGCGCAAAGGCGGTGATCTGATAGGGCTGCAACGCAACGCCGTTCGGATCCTTCGGGTAGCTCGAGAAATAGCCGTCGGCTTCCATGCTCTGGTAGTTCTGCTGGACCAGGAAGTTCCAGTCCTCGTTGATCTTCCAGAGTGCCGAGAATCGCAGGCCGTTGTAGTCCACCGGGTTGAGATTCGAGCCCACCAGCGGAGCGTTATTTGCGGTCGGCGTGGCATTGACGCCGGTGGCCGGGTTGGCAACCGCGGCAATCGTACCGGGGACGTTCGAAATGTAACCGCCGCGCCGATCGGTGAACACCGTGGCGCGCACGGCCAGCGTATCCGGAATGAGCGGCAGGTTGATCGTGGCATTCGCCATGAAATTCGGATCACCACCGCTGGTGTAACCGTAGCCGGCGTTCGCATTGCCTTCCGTGACGTCGATCTTGGGCTTGTTGGTCAGGTAGCGGAT
>Ga0182030_10004448_pt1 | contig 29864 bp, 24 predicted proteins | sample 812S3MmetaG_FD_121299 | JGI IMG/M metagenome (GOLD analysis project Ga0182030, IMG submission 121299) | Permafrost microbial communities from Stordalen Mire, Sweden - 812S3M metaG (Illumina Assembly) | ecosystem: Environmental > Terrestrial > Soil > Wetlands > Permafrost | place: Sweden...
AGGAGGTCTGATCTTACTCCCGGCGATTGGATTTGGGGAATGCGGCTTACCGTCCGAGCGCATCCCACAGAGCGATAGCGAGAGAGATCACATAATCGCGATCTTGCGGCAGGACGAAGCGTTGGCGGACCAATTCGTCTGCGGCGCTCGCCACCCGCCGCCGATAATCCTCGCGTCCGGCATACCTCTCGGCGACGGACGGACGCGGATCGTGCGTCTGACCGCGCGCCTCTTTGGTCGCCGCCAGCGGAAAAATCGACCCGTAGAACTCGGCGAGTTCCGCCGGTGCGCCGCGTTCTGGAGCTCGCAAATTCCACCCTGTGAGAGTCGCTAGCGGAACCGAAACTTCCGGCAAGCGCACCCCGCCGAGATCGATTCCGTCGCCATCCACCTGCGGTACGAGAACGGGAAATGCACCGGTCACCTTGGGCGGCTCTTGCAGGATGACGCCGCGCGATTCGAAGTCCGGCCCGAAGTCGAGCCGGCGGGCCGCACGGGGATGCTGCGGCGTGCGAACGCCGTCGAGGGCGGGAAATCGCAGACCGGCGAGATCCGTCAATTGGCCGTCCGCGATGTGCGGGTACACCGAGGGCGGCGGCGCGACACCGTCCTTCACCCAGGCTTCGATATCGGCGAGGAGTGCGCGCTGTACGGGGCGGTGATCTACGACGTCGACGTTGTTGACGGTGCCGCGTTTCGCCAGGGGCAGCGAGCCCGGAGTATGTTGCGCTCCGGCGATGAAATAGATGCGCGTGTCGGGGGAGATTGCCGCGTCGTGCTTGCCGTCGGCGGTGATGTGGATGAGCGAGGCGGCGCGGCCCCAGTATTCCGAGGAATCGTTGCTGAGGAATAGCTTGGGCTGCACGTGGGCGGCGCGCGCACGGTCCAGCAGTCCGCCGGTCTTGCCGGTGACAGGATCGGTTTCCACGGTGTCGGTAAAGGGGAACAGATCGGTGGGATAGAACACGTTGAGGTAGGGCCAGCCGTCGCGAGAGGGTTGAGCGTAACGAAAGTTGAAACTGCCGCGGCCGGCGCCGGCGACGTCGGCCCAGACGCCATCGAAGACTTTTCGCCCGCTCTCATCGGCGTTGAACCCGTCGTAAACGAACTCGCGCAGCCAGCGCCCGCTTTGGGAAATGCCGAAGCCGATGGCGAATTTGGCGGAAGCCCGCGGACCGGTCCATCCGGCCACTTCTCCGCCGTATTTGAGGAAGGAAACGAAGTCGCGGACGGCGGCGAGACCGGCGCCGGCAACCACCGGATCTTTACCCTGGTACACGAACTCGTAGAGCATGCCGGCTTCGAATCCGCCCGGCATCTCGAGCGATTCGCCGCCGGAGGAGAGGGAATAATTGGCCGCGGGGATCTGGCGCGGGGCCGCGTCGAGGCCATTCCGCACATACAGGGCGACGGCCTTGCCCACGGGAATCGCGTCCTGATTGCGGTCGCCCAGGGGCATGCCGGTGGCGCTCTTTTCGGGGGTGAATTCGGCGCGCACCAGCCCATCGGTGGCCACGCCAGATCGGTAGTCGGGCGCGGAGAAGTGGAGCGCGGCCGCGTTAGACGCGGGGATGTCCCATTCCCACCCCAGCCAGACCAGGGTGTACCCTTGCTTCATCGCCCACTGGTCGCCGAAATCGTTGGCGCCGCGGGCGAGATTGAAGCGGCTCAACATACCCTTGCCGCCGCGATTGGAGACTTCGAACAACACAGTTCCATTGCCCTTGGCGGGGTCGCTGGGCTGCAGGATGTAGAAATCGGCCGCGCACTCCGCTTCGCCGGCAGCATTAAGTTGCGCCAGATCGAGGTCGCGCACAATGCGGTTGGCGTCGATCCGCGGCTTCATGCCGAAATGGACGCGCCCCGCGATTCGTTGGTACGACCCATCGAGTACCGGAGTGCGCTCGGCGATTTCGACACTACGAACCGCGGCGCTGGATGCTGAAAGGGTCAGCAAGGCTAGGGAGAGACGGAGCATAAGGTCGAGTCTAGCAGGAGACCTGTGCTGCGGGCTTCTGGGGGGTTCACTTCAGGGGAGATTTGTGCTACCTTGCCCGCAAAGGAGTCAGCTATGTGGAATGGGCTGGTTCGCTTATGGCAGAAATGGAATGCGTGGCTGATGGCACGCCCTGCTGAAACGACGCATCGCCTTCAGGCATCGCGTCCGTATCAACCTTCAAACCTTCACGCCCGGCATCACTGAATTTGACTCGGAGTGAACCCCGGCAGGAGTGTCGAGTCTGCGGTTGGGCTGGTACGAGGGGCGGTCGCGGCCCTAAGAAAGGGGCCCATGCCGCGACCGCAGGAAACGTCCGGGTATGAAGGCGTTAGTTGAAGATCAAGCGGGTCTTGGTACCGCCGAGCGAGATTTCTTTAACTGAAGTCTTGGGGGCGGAATCGTCGTAGGCGACTTCCGTGATTTCAAATTTCTTGGTTGCGGTTTCGATTTTGGCGGGGATATCGAACGACTTCCGATCGATGCTAAAAGTGACTTTGCCGTCGCCGATCAACAGGCGATAGTCGCCGGCCGGCAGCGCGGTTCCGCTCAGTAGGGCGGGTCTGGCCAAAGTGACGTGGGCAACGGCGGGAGCGGTGCCTGCAAAGGCGGCGACAAGCGCCAGAATACTGAACGCGATAACGAACTTGGTCAACATATTGTCTCCTGAGCCTGGAATTTTCGCCACAGGATTGTGGAGTGGGCGGCTCATAAAAGTATTTTATTACCCTGATATCCTAAATTGCAATGGAAAACTGTAAAAAAACTCAACAGGTGCTGTAATCCTCGACGCTCCAGACAGTCCGAAACCAAGTCGATCCACATTGGCGACGATGCCTGGGCGGACGCAATCGGGCTGGCAGGATTGGCTTTCCAGCCGGTCGGGCCACCTGAAAAGGGGGTCTGAAGACAGATCGATGCCCAACTCTGCACGGCGATCGACGAGCTAAAGGCGGCCCGCGCCTCCGTGCCCTCATGGCCCACCGACGCCGATTACGCCGCCGCCAGGCGCGAGGCAAGAGTAGCCAAGCCTGAACCCCCTACGCGCAAGCGTAGGGGAGTGAGATAATCGAACCAGGCGGGGGCAATGCCACACCCCAGAAAGAGAGAGCCCATGACAGAAGACGACCGCAACGCCACCACCGAAATAGTCGCCGCCGCCGAGCAGCGAATCGTAACAGCCATCGCCACGGCCATGCACGCGGAAATCAAAGCGTCCGAAGAACGCACCAACGCAGCCATCACCGCCGCCGAAGAACGCACCAACGCCCGCATCGAAGAGACGGAGACTAAGCTCCTAACGGAGTTCCACAAGTGGGCCAGCCCGAACGAAGCGCGCCAGCGCACCCACACCGCCGCAATCCGCGCCATCGACCTGGAGTTGGAAGCCGTCTCGGACCGCCTCGCCAAAGTCGAAGGCAAGCAGCCGCCCCAGTAAAACAGCACGCGGGGCCGAAAGCCCGCGTCCAGCAACTCGAAGCGCTGGCAGCGAGCCAGGGAGAAGCGGCACACCAGTTCGCCGCACACCTCGCGCGACTGCAACAGGAGTGGCGAGAGAACCCGCTCTACCCAGAGCAGGAAGCGCAAACAGCCACGCTCCTGGAAGGCACACGGAAAACCACCGCCGCCGTCGAAGAGCTCAAGCGCAAACTCGCCCGCCAAAGCCCAGGCCCACGCCGACGCCGATCGAGCGCCGTCTGCGGCCGCCATTGGCAACCCCACCTGGGAGTTCGCGGTGCGGGCGACAAGGTTCCTTCCTTTACTCAACTGGGGGCCTCCCAGCTATATTGCTCCGCGATGCTGGTTCTTTTGCTTGCGATTTGTGCAGCGGCCGCGTCTACGACCCGTATCCCTGGCCGGGATAGAGAGCTCTCAACGACAGAGTGAAGATGGGATCGAACAGGGGATCGAACACCCGCCACGCCAGCAGGATCCCGATCATGCTGTAGCCCCGCAGTTGCTGTGCGAAGCCCTGGAAACGGCTGGCGGCGTCTTCCGGCAGGAGCAGTCCGGCAGCCCCGAATCCATCGAGCGGCGGAATCGGCAAGAGATTGAAGACCCCCAGAAGGAGATTGAGGGAAAACAATACGCTCAGCAGGAACGCCGCACCGCCCGCGGCGCCCGGCCTGGCAGCCTCTACGATATGCGTAAAGCCGGCCGACTCCGGAAGCTGGAACGCGTGCAGCCAGAGTCCGGCGTGGATGAGAAGCGCCGCCACCAGTGTGAGAGTCAGATTGGCCCCGGGCCCGGCGAGGGACATCCATGCCGCACGCCGTGGATGCCGCTGGGCCCAAAGCGGGTCGTACGGCGCGCTGGCCCAGCCCATCATCCAGCCGCCCATGGCATACGAGAGGATCGGAAATACCACCATTCCGAAAGGCTCCCGGCGAATATGCGGGATCGGATCGAGCGACACCTGGCCACCGTGAAACGCGGTGAGATCTCCACCGAGTTTGGCCGCCCAGGCGTGCGCCGCCTCGTGACACGTAGTGGAGAACAGCAGGATGACGTACCAGGCAAAACCGACAACCAGGAAATCGGCGTTCATAGAGTTTGGATTGGCTGCTCCGTGCCCCCAGCCACCGAGCCGGTGGGCCGCGCCGAGACGATCAGGGTACCGCCCTGCCGCAGCAAGGTAGTCACCACAGTAAGTGCAAAAGCCAGGGGAAACATCACCGCAGCGAACACAGCGCTGACTACGATTGGCAAGTATCCCGTACGGCGAGGATGACCGGTGAGGGCATCGAACAGCACATTGGGGGTTCTCAGCATGCCGTTCAACGCGCTCTGAATCCAGCCGAAGAGATCGTATTCCAGTTCATGATGCCACACTTTGACAACTCGAAAACCGGCGCTCTCCAAGGTGAGGCGCAAGGATCGCAGATCGAAGTGAAAGAGGTGCCGGGGAACGTCGCGATGAAACCAGAAGCGGCCGAAGAGCCGGGATTGCAACCCGCCCGCGTCGGGCACGCTGAGGACCAGTGCGCCGTCCGCCGTCAAGCGGCTCCTCATGGCCCGCAAGGATGCCAGCGGATTCGGCAAGTGCTCGAGCACGTGCCAACAAGTGATGCAGTCGAACCGTTCATCGACATCGGCCAACGAGGAGGCGACTCGGATGCCGGCGATCGAGAGGCGGCCGACCCCGATCTCGGTACCAATTACTCTCCAACCTTGTTGGCGCGCTTTTTCGAGGAAGGCGCCGTCGCCACACCCCACGTCGAGAACCGCATGTGCGCGCACCTCGCCGAAGGTGAGATTCACCACTCGAATGCGACGCCACAAGCAGTATGCGGTGGTGATCCAGTGCCGCGAGCCGTAGTAACGCTGGCTATAGTAGGATTCGATGTGGACCGGCTGGGGCGCGGTCCTGGCAAGTCCGCAATCCCGGCAAACCTGAATTTCGAAGCGCTCCAGGGTAATCGGGTCGCAAACGTTCCGGAGTACGGTGACGTGGGCTAAGCCGGAACACTGCTCACAGCGCTCGTTTCTTGGCCTGGATGGAGCCACTCCCGAACCCGTGCCAGAAGGCATAAATGCGCCCCGATGATAGCATACTCAGGCCTTGCTACCCTCGTGCAAAGCGCTCCATTTGTTTACGGCTCGGATTGTTTACGGCTCGGATTGTTTACGGCTCGGATTGGTCACGGCTCGGATTGGTCACGGTTTGGATTGGTCGCGACTCGGATTGGTCACCAGTCTGAAACGCAGGGTGCGGACACTGAGCCGCGGCCAGATTCGCGTTCTAAGCGAGCGAGCCGTCTGCGCAGATACATCGGACCGTCATGGTCTCCCAGAGTCCCACGCGGCGAAACGCCTTTGCAGCACCAGCGCGACGGCGCCACATAGGCGAGCCGCCGCACCATCCCGCACCGGCACTATGCACGGGATTTGTTCCAGCGCCAGCGGCTGGGTGGTCAGTCCTGCCATTATCGAGGGCATCAACCGGTCCCACGATCTTGTCACGTCCCCGACTACCAGGATGGAATCAGGAGCGATACTGGCGGCAATCATTCGAAAGCCGAGACCGAGCCAATTAGCCATGGCCGCCACAGCTTTGGCGGCGTAAACATCGCCTCGATCGACCAGGCTGAGCAAATCGAGGAATGTGATGCCCGGCGACTGATTGTCCGGCCCCGCGTAGTATCGCAGGGCCGCCCGATTGGAGGCGAATACGGTCCAGCACCCTCGTCCACCACACTCGCAGATGGGGCCGTTGGGATCGAGTTGGACATGTCCATAGTCGCCGGCCACGCCGTTGCGCCCGCGGAGAAGTTGTCCGTTCGTCAGGGTGACCGTCTGGATCTCTGCGGCAACGGCAATCACCACTTTGCTGGACGCTGGCGCACCCGCCGTGTTGTCGAACCACACGTTCGCCAGCGCGCAGGCATTGGCTGCGCTGTCCACCTCCACCGCCAAACCGGTAGCTTCGGCAATTCGGGCGCCTACGTCGACATCCAACCAGTACCGCTTGGGTCTCCGCACTGTGCAACTCGACGGCAGGCACGGATCGCCTTGTAGACAGATCCCAATCCCTTCAATCGTCTTGCCGCTGGCCCTGTCCAGAATCCTCCGGATTCGGGCAATCAACTGCGCCACGGCAGCTGTACGATCCGACGGCATCTCGATGGATTCCCGAACGCCAAAATGCCCTGTCAAATCGGAAAGTGCGACGATTGCCTCCGCCGGGCTCAAATCCACTCCGACAATCGTCCGCTCGTCATTCAACTTCAAGAACGTCGGCGGTCTTCCCAGCGGCAACCGACCGGTCGGCCCTTCCGTCACCCAGTGCTCCTCAATGAGTTGCTGAACGATCAACGAGACCGTGCTGCGAGACAGTCCGCTGGCGCGCATCAAATCGGCGCGCGAGAGCGGTTGCCGCGTGCGGATCAGATTCAGCAGGAGGCTCCGGGTGATCTCGCGAGAAACATCCCGGCCTGCGGGCCGAAATTCACGCAGCTCGACGTTCCCGTGTGGTTCGAGCATTTTGTGCGGTCTCTCGCGAAGCAAACTTAGCGATACCGGTATAAGGTCACCCGCAGCATACTGGTTGCACCGCCGCGAAGCGAAACGCTGTTGCCCTGGCCGGTATCGTCTCCCGCCAGCGTTCGCCCGCGAACCCAACGGCCATCCACGAAATGGCCTTCCTCCACGGTCGCCAGCCCGACAATGGGCGGTCCGGGTGTGTTTGGTGAAAAAGCGATGGTCAAACCGCTGCCAGCCAGGTAGAACTCGTCCGGCGCGGTGGCGATGAAGATTCCGTGCGGAGACTGGCTGCGACTCGCTTCGGGTGACGCCGGTTCGCCGGGGAAGATCCTGCGAGGACCGCCAGGGCCCACGTTCAGCGTGTAGTCCCCAAGACGCACTCTCTGCGACGGTGTCAGTTCCTCCAGCAGGACTCCGGCGACGTTCCCCTTGGGCTGATTCTCCAGGATGAGAGGCGCCAGTTGCGAGAGGACGTCATAACTTCTGGCGAGTTCCCTGCCGCCGGCGCCGGAGGCATCCATGCTGTCGATGGCAAATGGAGAGAAGCCGAAGCCCCGGTGGTTTCCGAGGGCGTAGAAAACGTTGGCTGCGCTTTGAGCGTCGCCTGCGGCTTCGGGCACGAACAGCGGATTTCCGGGGCGGTCGTATTTTGCGGCCCACTTCTTGAACTCGAAATAGATGTCAGGCGCCAGGAAGTCGAGTTGCGGGCCGCCCGCCTTCCAGATGTCGAAGGAGTGGGGCAACGGACCGCCGCTGTTGTATTGCCCGGGCGCGTAGTTGGGACGAATCAGCGCGGCGTTGGCAAACATAGGCAGGTCGAACTCCACTTTGCCGGCTTCCGCGACCTTCCCTATGTACCGGGCATACTGCCAGGCCATGAACAGATCCTCGGTTTCCAATCCAGCTCCGAAGACAGCTTCCCAGTTGCCGGAGGTCTTGAACCCGGCGGCCTGCCATTTGGCGCGCAGGTCGGGATCGAGCGCGTCCTTGTGGCGATCGAGATACTCCAGCAATTCCTTGGGGATCGGCTGGCCGTACGCGGCATTCGCCGTCGGGGAGTGGTCGCGGGCATCGGGTATGACGCCCACTTCGTTCTCCACCTGCACCATGATTACCGTGTGCGCATCGCCGTCTACTTCCCTAATGCGCCGCATGAGCGCGGCAAATGCCCGCGCGTCCGCGTTTCGGTTCTCCTCGCAAAATGGCGACAGCCGCTCCGTCCCGGCGCCGTCGTGAAGTTGCACGCGGGCAAATCGCGCGAAATCGCGCTTCACCCAGTCGGGCGCATAGCTCGACCAGGTATTCTTCCAACTGCCGAACCACAGGAAAACGAGGCGAAGGTTTTGGGCGCGTGCGTCACGAACCAGACCGTCCACCAAGGTGTAATCGAATTTCCCCTCGGAGGGTTCGAGCAGAGCCCAAGACATCGGAGCCAGCACGGTATTCAGATGCATCGCCGCCAGTTTGGGCCAAATCGGTTTCATGTATTCCAGACTGGTGGCAGAGTTATTGAGTAACTCGCCCCCCAGCACCAGAAAGGGTTTGCCATCGACAATTAACTGCGTAATGTCGCCGCGTCTTTCCAGATGAGGACTGGTCGCGGAGGGTTTCGATTGAGCGCACAAGGGGAGAGCCGCAAAACCAGCAGCCGCGGCCACGCACACCCAGAGTCGAAGCATCATATGTTGAGGTTACCTCGTAAATGTGCGGCGGTCCGGGTGGGCGGTGGCCTCGCCGGCCAGGTAAACTAACGGCCCGCGAAGCCGCCTGCCCGAACAGACTTGACCGCGAATCAGGCCCTTAGCGCCTGTCAGCAAAGAACTGCTTCCTCTGGTCGCGGCTTGGAAACGCGCTATCGAGCCGCGACCAAAGGGAGCGGTCGCCATGGGTTGAACAGGTTATTTCCTCACGGTCCCTTCGCACCTGTCAGGAAATCACCGCTCCCTCTGGTCGCCGCTTGGAAACGTCCGGTGCCGATACTGAGCCGCGACCAAAGCGGTTGCTGCAAACTGGCACTAGTATTTCTTAACGAGCCCTTAGAACCGCAGGTACCCACCCACTTCCAGGTAACGCGGAGTGGACTGAGTACCGCTGATCACGGCGAAGCCGTTGTAGCTGGTGGTACCGGTGGAACTGGTTGTCCAGCAGCAACTGCCGCCAGGGTTAGCGAACACCACGCTGTTCGTCAGGTTGTATGCCTCGCCTACCAACTGGAATTTGACTTTATCTTCCTTAAAGGCGAAGGTGCGTTGAATGCTTGCGTTCATCTGGAAGTATCCCGGCCCGATGAGGAGGTTCCTTCCGGTGGTCCCCAGGACGCCGGCCGGTGGATTGGCGAAGGCCGAGCCGTCGTAATAAGGATCGTTGGCATCGTGACCGCCGAGGATTCTCACCACCGGATTGATCTGAGTGGCGCTGTCGGACTGTCCGCCGGCGTTGAGGGAGGAGGTGGTCCCGACAGTGAACGGCAAGCCGCTGTAGCGGGCGATAATGCCGTTGATCTGCCAACCGCCGGCAATATAGGCCGCCGCTCCATGGTTCAGCATGGTGTGCCCCTTGCCGAACGGCAGGTTGTATACGTAGTAAATGCTGAGCGTCTGCTGGCGGTTGATGCCGGAGAGCGCCTTGTCCAGGTTGTAAGACACCGGGTATGCGCGCCACAGAGTGCCGTCGTCATTATCGCCGTTGACGTTGCTCAGGGATTTGGAGAACGCGTAACTGGCCCCGAGAATAGATGAGCCGATGCGCTTCCGGACGGTCGCCTGGAGGCCCTCGTAGGTGACGAAACCGAACGGCTCATACGAATTCAAGTCGCTGGTGAGGTACGGATAGAGCTGGCGGCCGGCAGTGCCGGTGCCGGGAGCCGCTCCGTTGATATTGACACTCATGTCCTCGTGAATGCCGTGCGTGCCCACATATCCCGCCTGTGCCGTGAGAGTAGGAGAGAACTCGTGCTGCACGAAGACATTCCAGCTCTGGTAGTATCCCCGGTTGAAGTACTCCGGGAAAGTTACCGTACTGGTGCTGGGCAGATAGGTAGTCAGAGACGAAGTGGGCGAGGGCTTGATCGTCCCCGTAGAGATGATCGGGAACGTTGGCAACGGGATGCCGTCCGTCAACGACACTTGCGTGGCGCCATCGGAATTGGGAACACCGGCGTAGCTAATGAACTGGTAGGTGTTCAGCGGTTGGTATACCTGGTTGACGATCGACGGGTACTGGTTGCGCTGGTTGCGCATATTGTCGGGGTCGATGCTGATGCCGTAACCGCCGCGGATCACGGTTTTCTCGTCGAGACGATAGGCCGCGCCGAAGCGGGGAGCGAAGCCCTTTTTGCTGGCGGTAGCGCCGGTATTCTCCGGAACGCCGCCTTCGCCGCCGACTAAAATGTTGTCGGTGGCGAGATCGAAGCGCACGGCGCCGTAGTTGTCGTGCGTATAGATGGGATAGTATTCCCAGCGCATGCCGTAGTCCACGGTGAGTTTCTTGCTGACCTGCCACTGATCGCGCGCGTATACGGAATAGGTGGAGAAGCGCAGCGCGTTGGGATCGTTATATTGCGTGACCTTGCCGGTTTCCGACGGAAATCCGAGAAGGAACTGTGCCCACGAGTTGGAAGGACTGCCCGACAGGGTGGCGCCAGCGGGAACGCCATTGATGGCGGTGCCTCCCTTAAGCGCCGTCAGCGAGCCGTCAAAGCCAAAAGAGCCGCGAGCCGTGCCGAACGTTCCGCCCTGCGGCTGGAAGTGATTCAGCGCGGACCTCTCGATTTCAACACCCATGCGCAGGTTGTGGGTCCCCTTGGTCTTGGACAGGTTGATCATGCCGGTGTATTGGTTGTCGCGGAACTCGAAGGGGCTGCCGGTACCGGCGTTGCCCATGTTATTGATACCGGACACCTGGAAAGCCGGAATGCCCAAATAATTCGGCCCTATACCGTTGGTGCCGGGAATCTTCAACGTGTCGCTTCCGAAGTCGCCATCCTGCGGGTCGCCGTTAGCGCCAATGTGCTGCCGCGTGTAGCCGGCGTTACCATCCAGGACCATGGTGGGGGACAGAGAATACGTGAGGCCCGCTGCCGCCACCTGCACGCGTCCGCCGGCATGGCCGGCATTGCCACCGTTAAAGGCATCCCCGCCCGCCTTGCCCAGATCGAGAGGGGCGACGATGTCCATGGGGGATATACTGTACCGGCCCCAAAGCATAACCTTTTCATTGGGGTTGTAGTTGGTTTTGAAATCCCAGCGGCCCACGCTGTACGTGGTGTTGCCGTACGCGTCGTAATTGGTGTAGAACTGGCTGGGCCTGGTCAGCGCAGGCAGCAGAGCAGTCAGGGTGGCAGCCGGCACGGAAATGCGGTTCGAGGGGACTATATTTCCGGGGAACGGCGACCGGCCCGTGCCGTCGGAATTGCCGGTCAGTGGGTCGTATACAATCGTGCCCGTGGCGCTGAAATCACCAGTGCGCATCGCCGCCGTGGGCAAAGTCAGGTTAGTGGACGCCGCATATTGGCTTTGTTTGGTGCCCTCGTAATCCATGAACCAGAACAACTTGTTCTTGCCATGGACGATTTTGGGAATCCAGACCGGACCTCCGATAGCGAAGCCGTACTGGTTTTGGATGTTCTTCGCCAGCCGGCCGGGGTGGCTGAAATAATTGTTGATGGCATCGAAATCGTTGTTGGTGTTGCGTTCAAACGCCACGCCGTGCAGATTGTTGGTGCCCGACTTGATGCTGACGTTGATGGCCGCACCGCCCGCTTGCCCCATCTCCGCATCGAACGCGTTGGTGCTCACGCTGACCGTCTCAATCGCTTCCGGCGAGGGTACATAGGCGATGTTGACCGGTAGCCAGGGGTATGAGTCGAGTGCGCCGTCAAGGCGGGTGTTGTTGGCTTGCGAAGAAATGCCGTTCTGCGACACCGTAATCGCGCGCTGCGGGTTGCCGGCTGCCGAGTTGGCTTCGCCCGTGCCCGCGGTGGTGTTTGCGCCCGGTTGGAGGAGCAGCAGGGCTTGGAAATTCCGTCCCTCCGTCCCGTTGTACGGCAGATTCTCCACTTCGGTTGAGGAAATCTCCGCGTGAATATCGGCTTTATCCGTTTGTAGCACTACCGCATCCGCGGCAATCTGCACGGAATCCGTCGCCGCTGAAATGGTCAGCTGAACGTCAACGCGCCGGACGGTCGATACCTGTATCTGAACGTTGGTTTCAATAAAGGTGCGGAACGCGTTAGCCGTCACCGTGACCTTATATACGCCGGCTTGAACTTCAGTGAACCGGTAGACGCCATGGAGATCCGTGGCTGTTTCGTTTTTGACGTTGGTGTCCTGATTGACCGCTTCCACATGTGCGCCCGGAACCGGTGCACCAGTGGGATCGCTTACGTTTCCGGTGAGCGAACCGTATAGGACCTGAGAATACCCGGAGCGGGGACTTGCTACGGCAAGTAGTACTCCGAGAATACACGTTATTCGACTAATCGACATGGACGCGAAACCTCCCTGTTCGCACCTCGCCGCCAACTAGGCGTTCACTCTCTACCGAGCTATGCGAGGTGAAAAATACCCCTGGCCTTCAAGTTCGAAGACCGTACAAATTGCTGCAGTCGCAAGGAGATTAGCATGCATGGGCAGAGCGCTTGAAGTTGCCCCACGGTTCTCAAAACAGGCTACAACGGTTACGGACTCAGCCATAACCTACTTAAGAAACAATAAGATGGAAGGTAACGTCAGGAGGTCTTGGAAATTCGATGGGTGACGTAGCGGACTTTGATGGGCACGTTCGATTCGAAGGTTCCTTCGATCACTACCTGAAATGCACCGGGAAGTTCGCCCGAAGGCAAACGGAGACGCGACACCAGTTCTTTCACGTGCGCGGGGTCCGTGACGCTCTCCGCCAGCGCCCACAGAAACTCCGCACCGGCGCCGCTCAGGATCATCACATGGCGTCCTGGTTGAGGACCCGGCAAGAGCGTAATCAGGGCGTATTTCACCCCGGATCCGTGGCTGGTGGCGCTGCGGTACTCTGCCGGCTCGCCTGGGAGCGGATGGAGGTTGCGGATCTCGCCGAGATTGTCTGTAAAGTCGGGGGTATTGAGCGCATATCGAATGGTCGGATTCAGGTTCGGCTTTCCGATGAAAATCACATTGCTGTTCCAGAGATCTTCCCAGCCGAGGGCAGCCGAGTGCTTGAGACCGATTTCCCGATGGTGCGGGCCCAACAGGCGCCCCAGGAGAAACGCCGCGTGCACCGCCCCGAAGTCGGCGTAATCGGAGGTTTCCTGCAGTTCCGGAGCCCCCATGCGCGCGCGAAACTCAGCTAGCGGCTTGGACCCGGCCAGATCCGCCAGTTGGTTCGTCTGGTAATCTCGCACTACCAGGCCGCTGGAAGGAGAAAAGAAAAAGAGCCGCACCTCAAACGAGACGATCAGCGGGGTGGCGCTGTTCAGGAAGGGTTTCCAGAATGAGGCCATCTCCGGCGTCCAGCCTTGCGGATCGACGGTTTTGGCTCCCGACTTCTCCCCGGCCGAGTACACATAATAGAGTGCCGGCACCGCCAACAGCGCGACCAAAATCATCGCGATGCCCGGACGAAATACGGTACGCGTCGCGGGCGGGATGGCTGGCGAGGCGGGCACAGGCGGCGGCAACTCTGGGGCCTCTACCTGTGTAACCGGAAGATCCGAAGGCTTAGCCTCCATCATGCGCTGGAACTGAGGGACGTAGGCCCCTTTACGAATTTCGATCTGGATTGGATCGTCTGGGGCTTCCAGCCGATAATAGCTTTTTAGTTTGCCGCGCAGCTCATAAGCGCGGCTGCGGACACAGGAGTCCTCGGTGGGGGAATAGTTGGCCGGACGCCCCAGGACGGACACACCCAGAACGTATTCATTGAGCTCTTGCGCGCGGCCTTCGAACTCGGCTTCGCAGATGTAGCGCAGGAAATTGCGCAACTGGTCGGACCGGCTAAATGTACGGCTGGCGATCACCCGCTCAAGCGCGTGACGCTTCTCCTCCCCGGAAATCAGATCCGAAACCATACTCCTACCGTTGACCCGTATTGCATTGATTCTAACGCCGATTTACGGACGCCGCCATAATCTCGTAACGGTTGCGCACAACCGTTACAGACTTACTCTCTCATGACAGATCGAGACAAGAATCGTGATTTCAGATTATCCTGTCTACATCTACCAAAAATGAAACCGACTACGTTCGCTCGGATCGTCTCTTTCCTCCCGCTTGCAATGGTGGCCGTGCTATTCGCCCAGCAGGCGCCCCCCACCGGTTGGACGGCGGAACAAGACCACCAAAACATGATGGAGCAACTGGGCATCAAGGCCTTGCGCCCCGGCCCCAGCGGCAACGAAGCGGCGCCCAACCACGCCAACTACGACGAATCCACAGCCAACCCGTTCCCGGATTTGCCCCCGGTGCTGGTGCTGAAGAACGGAACTAAGGTCACCTCTCCCAAAACGTGGTGGGACCAACGGCGGCCGGAGATTGTCGAGGACTTCGAACGGGAGGTTCTGGGCCGCGTGCCCAGGAACGTGCCGAAGGTCACGTGGACCGTTACCAAGACCGTCGAGTCGACGGTCGGCGCTTATCCGGTCATCGGCAAGCAACTCGTCGGCCATGTCGATAATTCGGCTTACCCCGCGATCGACGTCGACATGCAGATGATCCTCGTGACACCTGCCCACCCGGCCGGCCCGGTTCCCGTGATGATGATGTTCGGAGGGCGCGGATTGCCGGAACTGTCGCCGCCGCCTCCGGCAGGCCCGGGTGGCCGCGCATTCACTCCACCGCCATCCAGCGATCCGTCCGCCAGCGAGCAACTCATCGCCGACGGCTGGGGATACCTGACCATCAACCCCGGAAGTATCCAGGCGGACAATGGCGCCGGCCTGACCAAGGGAATGATCGGACTGGTCAACAAGGGTCAGCCGCGCAAGCCGGACGATTGGGGCGCATTGCGCGCGTGGGCGTGGGGCGCCTCCCGCGGGCTCGATTACCTGGAAACCGACAAGGCAGTGGACGCCAAACATGTGGGAATCGAGGGAGTCTCCCGTTTCGGCAAAGCGGCGCTGGTGACGATGGCGTTCGACACCCGCTTCGCCATCGTGCTGGTGGGATCCTCCGGCGAAGGCGGCGCCAAATTGCACCGCCGCAACTGGGGCGAGGCCGTCGAGAATCTCACCGGATCGGGCGAATATCACTGGATGGCCGGCAATTTCCTCAAATACGGCACAGCGGAATCGACCTTCGGAAGTAAGACCCCCAACGACCTGCCGGTGGATGCCCACGAGTTGATCGCGTTGTGTGCGCCACGGCTGACCTTCATCAGCTATGGCGTGCCCGAGAAGGGCGATGCCAAGTGGTTGGATCATCAAGGCAGCTTCATGGCTGCCGTGGCTGCCGGGCCGGTGTTCCGGCTGCTCGGCGCGAAAGACCTGGGAGTCGGCGACGACTACCGGACGGCGAAAATGCCGGCCGTCAATGTGAGTCTGCTCAATGGCGAATTGGCGTGGCGGCAGCATGACGGCGGCCATACCGATGGCCCCAACTGGAAATACTTCATTCCGTGGGCCGACAAAAACTTCAATCGGCGGCCGGCCCTGGCGCGAGCCGCGACGCCAACGCCCCGCTCCGATGCGAACTCCGCGCTGGCCCACGAGCAACTCCTGGAGAAGGCCAAGAAGGGCGGAATCGACATTTATTTTGAGGGGGACTCGATCACACGCCGGTGGGGCGCCACCGACTATCCCGACTTCCTCGCCAATTGGACGCAGAACTTCCACGGCTGGAATGCCGGCGATTTCGGCTGGGGCGCCGATCGCGTGGAGAACATCCTCTGGCGGCTCCAGAACGGCGAACTCGACGGCGTGAATCCGAAGGTCATGGTGCTGCTGGCGGGCACTAATAACATAGGGAACACGATCCCTCCGGAAGGCGATGATACCAGGGTCGCGGACATCACGGCGGGCCTGCAAGCGGTCGTGGGATCGATGCGCGCCAAGGCTCCCGGCGCCACCCTTATCGTGACTGGCATTTTCCCTCGCAACGACAATATGGCGGCGATGGCCACCATCGATAAGATCAACGCCAACCTGGCCAAGCTCGCGGATGGCAAGAGCGTTCGATACCTGAACGTCAATGACAAGCTGGCGGACCGCGATGGCAAGCTGTTCGATGGCATGATGAACAACGACAAGCTGCACCCCGCCCTCAAGGGTTACCAGGTGTGGGCGGATGCGCTGAAGCCTCTGTTCACCGAGATGCTCGGGCCTCCCGCGCAGGAAGACCACGCGCCCCCGCCCACGGGCGATCCCAGCGCGAAGAAGTAAACGACAGGCTGTTTCGAAGAGGGTCAGTGGGCAGGCTTTCGGTCCGCGGGCCACAGGTCTCATGTGCCAGCTGTTGTGCCGACTGCCGCCCGCCGCCGGCTTTAGTCGTTGGTCAGCAGGCTCACTAATACTTCCAGGCGTGCGCTGGTTTGGCCGCCGCTGATGAAATACTGGCTCAACCTTTTTGCGAGTAACTCAATTTCTCTCTGAATTTTGAGAAAATGCGGATAAAGATGACGGCCTCTGCCATCGGCATGCAGATTCTTCGTTATTGTGTCGAATTGCCCGAGAGCTACCAAGAGCCCTGTCCGGACCTCTTTCATATGATGTTCCGCATCCTCGACTTGCCGTGCCAGTCTTTTTGCGGCAGCATCGCCCGCGCTCATCCCCCTGAGGACCAATTCGCGATCCTTGTGCGCCTGCTGCTGCCATTTCTCGAAGGTAGCGGTGAAAGATTCCAGCCGCTTGGTCATGGAGTTAACCGCCCGAAGGCATGCCAAGCGATCTTCCGCCATCTCGGACAGCTCCTTTACCACCGAGTCATCGGCCTCGCCTGATTTGATCTGCTGGATCAAGCCCTTCCGGTGCTGTGCGTCTTGCTGTTCGAAAGCGATGATGTCGTCGAGACTGTCGGCAAAGCTTTTGAAGGTCGCTGCAAATTTGGGATAGGCCATGAAAGTGGTTCCGTTACTAGTGTGCGTTCTTCAGGTGTTTGAACATCGTACGGAGCTCATTGAACGCACCGTCCATCAGGTCCAGATCCTTCTTGAGAATCTTAACGTAATCGGCATGGGCAGCGAGATCGGCGGCGTTCAGCCCGGGCGGTGGGGGCGCGATGATGGCGTTGGCGGCTTTCTGAAACTGGGCGTGAACCGACCCGATTTTTGCGGCCACCGCTTCGGCAGGTCCCAAATAGTGCTTTTGGAAGTCCACCTTGATGTTGCCGCTGTCATTCTTATTGCTGGGGGGCATAGAATTTGTCCAGTATACTCACTCGGACCTGAGTTTTGAAAGCCAGACTGGGACTATTCCGAAGCGGGAATTTTAGGGCACTGTGATAAATCGCACATTTCTGCCGGAATGCTCACGCTGTTGTGCCCAGTCGCGTGAAATTCCCTGCAGGCCTGTTCGGCAAGGGAGAACTCGTGCGCTCGGGGTAGAACGTGCCACGGGGGAGCCGCCCAATTGGCGTCAAGTTAAGGCCGTTGCGCCCGAAATCTTGCCGGTGGCCCGATGTGGCGCAGCGCTTCAGCCTGCCGTGCTCGGCACTCTTGCCGGGCCTCTTCTTCGTGCGCGATGGGCTCCGAGATGAGTGCGCCACGTCTCTCGGCGTAAGTCCGCAACGGTCGCTCTACAAAGGCAAAACCTGCTACGCCAGAATTCCCAGCTTCTTGCCCACCTTGCCGAACACTTCGAGCGCCTGGTCGAGCTCGGCCTTCGTGTGCGTCGCCGTAACGATGGTACGCACGCGCGCTCTTCCCTTAGGCACCGTGGGGAACCCGATGCCGGTGGCCAGCACGCCTTCGGCGAACAACTCGCGAGACAATTGGTGCGCCAGCGCGGCCTCGCCGACGATCACCGGCGTGATGGGAGTTTCGCTGATGCCGGTGTTGAAACCGGCTTCGGTGAGTCCCTTCTTGAAGTAGCGCGTGTTATCCCACAGCGCCTCGATGCGTTCCGGTTCCTGCTCCAACACATCGAACGCCGCCAGGCACGCCGCCGCGACGCCCGGAGGGTGGGAGGTCGAAAAGAGGAACGGGCGGGCGCGATGGTACAGGAATTCGATCAGGTCGCGGCTGCCGCACACGTAGCCGCCGAGTACTCCGATCGCCTTTGAAAGCGTGCCCACCTGCACGTGGACGCGGCCGTGGAGATTGAAATGATCGACCGTGCCGCGGCCGTTACGGCCCAGGACGCCGGAAGAATGAGCGTCGTCCACCATCCTCATGGCACCATGCTCCTCGGCGGCGTCGGTGAGGCCGGGGAGCGCGCCAATATCGCCGTCCATTGAGAAAACGCCGTCGGTAATCAGAAGTTTGCGGCCGGTGGCGGAATCGAGGTCGCTGAGGATTTTTTCGGCGGCGGCTACGTCCTTGTGGGGGAAGACGTGGATCTTGGCGCGCGAGAGGCGGCAGCCGTCGATGATGCTGGCGTGGTTCAACTCGTCGGAGACGATGTGGTCTTCGGGGGTGAGGAGCGCCGAGACGGTGCCGGCGTTGGCGGCGAATCCCGATTGGAATACCACGCAGGCCTCGGAGTGCTTGAAAGCGGCGATGCGCTCTTCGAGTTCCATGTGGATACTCATGGTTCCGGAGATGGTGCGGACGGCGCCGGAGCCGACCCCGAATTTCTCGGTGGCGGCGATGGCAGCCGCGCGCAATTTGGGATGGGTGGTGAGCCCCAAGTAATTGTTGGATGCGAGGTTAATGACCTGCTTGCCGTCGAAGCGCGACTCCGCGGCGCTCTCGCTTTGGAGAATGCGGAGCCGCTGGAAAGTGCCTTCCTGACGCCATTGTTCGAGTTGGTCGTGGAGATAAGAAAGAGGGTCGCTCATAAATGCAGCTTTCGATATGCGCCGGCGAAGTGGATCAGGGGCGCGCCGTCGCGGACGCGCGCACCCACCATCCGGCCTACGAAAATGTCGTGATCGCCCACCGGAATGCGCCGATCGACCTGGCATTCGATGGCCGCCAGGACGCCGTCTAGGAGGGGGGCGCCGTTCTCGCCAGGAGTCCAGGAAACGTCCTGGAAACGGTCGTGCCCTTTGCGCGCGAAGCGCTCGGAAAGGGACTGCTGATTGTCAGCTAATATATTGATTCCAAAGAAGCCGGCGGCGCGGAAGGTGTCGATGAGGCTGACCGCGTGGCCCAGACAGATGGAGATCAGCGGAGGCGCTAGGGAAACCGAGGTGAACGAACTCACCGTGAGGCCGTGGGGATAGCCCTCGGCATCCAAAACCGTGGCGATGGTCACGCCGGTGGGGAAGCGCCCGCAGGCGCGCCGGAATTCCTCACTGGACACCGCCGCCGGGCATCCTGGAAAAACCTCGCTTGACATGTGGATAAATTCAATCATATCATGTGGTTGAACGGTACGAAAATTGCGATCTGCGCCGCCCGCACCATTGGATGCCCCGACAAGGAGGATGTTTTGATCAAGCTGGACATCATCAACGAAGTCGTAAATCGGACCGGAATTACCAAAACCAAAGCCGAAATGGCGGTGGAGACGGTCTTCGAATCGATGAAAAGGGCGCTCGAACAGGGCGACCGCATCGAACTGCGCGGCTTTGGAGTGTTCAACGTAAAACCGCGCAAGACTGGCATCGGCCGCAATCCGCGCACCGGCGCGGAGGTTTCCATTCCGCCGGGAAAGGCCGTTCGCTTCAAGCCCGGCAAAGAGTTACAGACACTGCAGTAGCGCGCGCCGAGAGCGTGCCGCCGGGTGGCGGTTGAATTGTGTCCTCCCAAGAATTTTCCCCTGCGCCATATCCCCTTTACGCCGATAGCGGATCGGGGGACGGTTATAGTTGGCCGGTGCCTCGCACACGCGATCGCTACTGGCTGCATACGTTGCTGTTCGCGGTCACTCTGCTGACCACTACGGCGGCGGGCGCGGCCATGCAGATCGACTTCGACCGCAATCTACCCTTCGACGTGGAGCGCGCTTTCCTGCGCACGTACCCCTGGTTGTGGCACCACCCGGCTGGTTTATTGCAGGGATTACCGTTTTCACTGACTCTGCTGACCATCCTGCTGGCGCACGAGTTCGGCCACTATTTCGCGGCGCTGTATCACCGGGTAGACGCCAGCCTGCCGTTCTTCATGCCCTCTCCCTTGTTGGGTACGTTCGGCGCGTTCATCAAGGTGCGCTCGCCGATTTACACCAAGCGGGCGCTGTTCGACATCGGCATTGCCGGGCCGATCGCGGGCTTTATCTTTCTGCTGCCTGCGTTGTCCGTGGGGATGGCATTTTCCAAGGTGATCCCGGGGATCGCGCACCAGGGCATGATGATTTTCGGAATGCCGGGGCTGCAGCGTTTCATGGAATGGATCGTCTTTCCCGGCACGCCGGCGGCGGACGTCTATCTGCACCCTGTGGCGCGGGCCGCCTGGGTAGGGATGTTCACCACGGCGCTCAACCTGCTTCCCATCGGCCAACTGGATGGCGGACATGTTCTGTATTCGTTCTTCCCGTCGCGGCATCGAACGGTGTCGCGGGTTGTGGCTCTGACGTTGCTGCCGCTAGCCTGGTATTCACGGTGGTGGGTATGGGCGCTGTGGGGAGTGGCGATGCTGTGGCTGGGCAAATACCATCCGGTCATCGTGGATGCGGCGGAGATGAGTTCCGGCCGCCGGAAACTGGGATATTTGGCGGTCGTCATCTTTCTGCTCTGCTTCATATTCGCGCCGGTCAGCGACTAACCCCATGGCTGAGCCACTGATGCATGAAAAACAAATTCTATTAGCCACGGATGAACACGGATGAACACGGATAAAGCAGGGCGTCTTCTTATCCGTGTTCATCTGTGTTCATTCGTGGCCAATAAGGCTTTTGCCGCTAAGGCGAGCTCATCCTCAGCCGATACCGTCGCGGTTCGTAACCCAACATGAAGATCACCGCGACCATCATCACTCTCAACGAGGAGCGCAATGTGGCCAGGGCGATCGAAAGCCTGCGCTGCTGCGATGAGATCCTGATTGTCGACAGCGGCTCCACAGATCGCACGGTGGAACTGGCGGAGAAACTGGGCGTGCGAGTGCTCGAAGCCGGTTGGCTGGGATACGCGGCGCAGAAGAACTGGGCAGCCGAGCATGCCGGCAATGAATGGATCCTGTCGCTCGATGCCGATGAGGCACTGAGCGAGGCGCTGGAAGCGGAGATCTGGAGTCTGAAGAAGTCGGGTCCGGAGTACGACGCGTACACCATGCCGCGGCTGGCGCGCTACCTGGGCCGGTGGATTTACCACTCGGGCTGGTATCCCGATCGTAAAGTGCGGCTGTATCGCCGCGAAAAGGCCAAATTTGTAGGCGACTTCGTGCATGAAAGCGTCCAACCAAGTGGTAAGGTGGGACACCTGCAAAGCAATATCCTGCACTTCACCTGCGAGTCGCTCTCCGAGCATGTCAAGACCATGGACTGCTACACCACGCTGGCCGCGCAGGAGTTGGCGGCACGGAAAATCAAGGTACCGCTGTCGAAGCTGATCGCGGACCCGGCCTGGGCATTTGTGAAAAGCTACCTTCTGCAGCGCGGATTCCTGGACGGACCCGAAGGACTGACCATCGCGTACATGGCTGCGTTTTACACCTTCCTGAAGTATTCCAAAGCGAGAAACATGAGCTGATGCGCATTCTGCACCTGGACGGCGGAAAGGAATTGCGCGGAGGGCAGTGGCAGGTGCTGCGCCTGCTGGAGGGCCTTTTTAAGCAGGGCGTGGAATCGACCCTGCTGGCGCGCAATGGCGCCCCGCTCTTTCGGTTGGCGAGCGAACGAGGCTGGCGCGTGGAGCCGCTGGGGATCGGGCGCGCGCTGTCGCTCGGCCGCAGTCACGATCTGCTGCACGCCCACGATGGCCACGGGCACACGATCGGGGCGATCGTGAGTCCGCGGAAGCTCCTGGTGTCGCGGCGGGTGGCATTCCCGGTGCGGTCGCGGTTGAAGTATGGGCTCGCCCGGCACTTCCTGGCCGTCTCGGAATTCGTGAAGCAAGTGCTGATGGAAGGCGGCGTCCCCGAGGAAAAGATTAGCGTGGTATACGATGGCGTCCCGCTGCTCGATCCCTCCACCGGCACGCTGCTCATGGCGCCGGCGTCGGACGATCCCAAGAAGGGCTCGGCGCTAGCGCGGGAAGCGGCGCTGCAGGCGGGCGAGAACGTCCGCTTCTCCAACGATCTGGTTCGCGACCTGCACGAGGCGGCGATCTTCCTCTACATCACGCAGAGCGAAGGGCTGGGATCGGGCGCACTGCTGGCGATGTCGGCGGGAGTGCCGGTGATCGCGAGCAATGTGGGAGGGCTGCCGGAGGTGGTGGAGCACTGCGAGACCGGACTGCTGGTGGCGCCGGGCGATATCGCGGGCGCCATCCGCCTGCTGCGCACCGACCATGCCTACGCGTGGCGGCTGGGCGCTGAGGGACGGAAGCGAGTGATGGAAAAGTTCACCGTGGACCATATGGTCCGGCGTACCATGGAAATTTACCAACAGGCGATCTCATGATGGAAGCGATTCTGGCGCTGCTGTTCGGACTTCTGATGGGCAGCTTTCTCAACGTATGCATTTACCGCTGGCCGCGCGATCTTTCGGTGGTGAAGCCGCGGTCGCACTGTACCTCCTGCGAGAAGACGATCGCGTGGTACGACAACATCCCGGTGGTGAGCTACCTGGTGTTGGGAGGGCGGTGCCGCTATTGCCGCGCGCGCATTCTATGGCGCTATCCGGTGGTGGAACTGGCCACCGGACTGCTGTTTTTCTACTGGGTGTATGCGCACGGGTTCACAGCTTTAGCGATCAAGATGTGCGTATTCTCGGCGCTGCTGGTAGGCCTGATCTTCTCCGATCTGGAAGAGCGCATCCTGCCCGATGAGATGACCAAGGGCGGCATCGTGCTGGGTCTGATATTTGCGTGGTTTGTCCCGCTAAAGCTCGGCAGCGGCGGGATGATCCTCTGGCTGGTCCTCCATATTGTGGGACTCGAGCTGCCGCAAAAGTACAACTCGATCGCCGAATCGGCGATGGGCGCGGCCTTGCCGGCATTTTTCCTGTGGGGTGGCGGCTGGCTCTATGAGAAAGTACGGCACAAAGAAGGGCTGGGATTCGGCGATGTGAAACTGATCGCCATGGTGGGGGCGTTCCTCGGACTGCACTCGGCTTTGTTTACGCTGCTGCTGGGATCGATCTCCGGGTCGATCGTCGGCTACTCGTACATTAAGCTGGCGCACAAGGATGCATCGAACTACGAACTGCCCTTCGGGACGTTCCTGGGGATCGCGGCGCTGGTGGCGGGGTTCGGGTCGGGTTGGCTGTAGGCTCGGATTTCAACGCGGAGACGCGAGGCGGCGAGCTTGCTGGATGGGGAAACTGAGTGGAACCGGACCGGCGGCCGTGGAAATTGAAGACGGGCCGCGACGGCATCGTGTGGCAAGCCAATCCTGGCTGCGGGCGGGCTTTCAGCCCGCCCGGCGGCCTGAAAGGCCGCCTGCAGGCAAGATTGCCTGCCACACAACCCAGGGTGACATCAGAAGTTCGGAGAGTCCGGCAGGCAAGGGTGCCCGCGCCACGAGAACAGGCTGAGTTCGAAGACTACCCAGTAAGCAGTTCGCACTCTGGTAGCCTATCCTCCGATAACATAGTTTTGCTAACTCCAGTAAATACGTACGGAGGTCAACAGTACTGAGATAGTATCGGCACCCCTTGTTTTGCTGGTTCCACTCTTGTCACTATTGACTCAGAGCCCGATAGCTATGGAACTCTCATAACTTTCTTGGCCGATATTCTGGTTAGCATGCAAGCCACCGGTACAAACATAGGGACCTGCCGGCCGATATTCGCCAGCCCGAACCCGCTTCTGATCGCGGGGGTACAGGAAGTGCTGGCCGCCGCAGGAATGCCGGCAAACCCGCGGATTATCTCACCCGAAGGCTTGGGCGCGGCGTTGGCCCACGCGGACGGCGGCCTGGTGATCCTCGACGGGCTGGCCTTGCCGCACCGCGAGACGCTGGCGGAACTGTGCCGGTCGCACCCTCGGTTGCAGTTCGTAGTCTGGGTCATGCATCCCACCGCCGATATGCTGCGGATCGCGTTGGAGTGCGGAGTCCATGGGCTGCTCTCCACCAGGCTTCCGCTGGAGGAAGCTGGCGACGCGCTTTTGCGGATTTGCCGGGGCGAACGGATCCTGCGCTTCAATCCGGACGCGGGATCGATTGCCCCGTCCAAGCCGCTGCAATTCACCCCGCGCGAGCGGCAGGTACTGATGGCGCTGGCGGAAGGCCCGAGCAATGCCGGGATTGCGGCGGCGCTTCACACCACCGCCAGCACCGTGAAAGGGTGTCTGGCGCGATTGTTCCGAAAGACCGGAGCCCGTAACCGAAGAGAGTTAGCACAGCTCGGTCACGCGATGATACGGTCGGCCGGGAAACCTCAAAACGGTGACAGTACGCCTTCATTCGACGAAAGTTGGATGTTAGAGAACTTATGACGCCTTCGCCCGCCAAAACTCGTCCGGCTACCAAACGGAAATATCGCCGCTTCCTGGTAAACCAACCGGCATTGGTTTCTTGTGCCGCGGCGCCGGGGCTGGTCTGGACCGCGCGCATCGCCGACGTTTCACGGCGGGGCATGCAACTGATTCTGGAGCATCCTGGCGGTAGAGTTGGCCAACCGGGAGAGCACGAGCAGTTGGCGGGAATTTCCGGTGCAGTTGAAGCAACGGGGACTGCGGGGCGTGCACAGCTGGACGCGGAAGTTCGCATCCAGTGGACCAATCGGGAAATACGCGGCCGGGTCCGGTATCGGCAGCAGCGCGGCGCCGAATATCGCGTGGGAGTGGCGCTGGCCAATGGCTGCGATTCGCTGCTGGTGGATTTGCTGGCGCGGGAGACAGTATCGCTACGCAAGATCGGCCATGAAGTGGCGGCGTCGGCCACGCAGCTCGGTGAGCAGGTTCGCGAGGTGGCCGGTTCGCTACAGGCGGCAACGCGGGCTAGCGAGGTCAAAAGCCGTTTTCTGGCCAGTGTGTCGCACGAGCTCCGCACGCCTCTGAACGGCATCATAGGTTTCTCGGAGTTGTTGTACGATGCCAAAATTGGCCCGGTCACGGTGGATCAGAAGGACTGCCTGTCGGATATTCTGAGCTGCTCGCGGCACCTGCTCACGCTCATCAATCAGGTGCTCGACCTGACCAAGATCGAGTGCGGCAAGATGTACTTCAGCTACGAGGAAGTAGACCCGGAGGCGGTGGCCCGAGAAGTAATCGAGGGGGTAAAAGCGCTTGCCGCGAGTAAGCGGATCGCGGTGCGGATCGAGTGCGACGCCGGCATCGGCATGGTGCGGGCGGATGCCGCGAGATTGCGCCAGGTGCTTTTCAATTACCTCTCGAACGCCCTCAAGTTTACGCCCGAAGATGGCTCGGTTGCGGTGCGCCTCCGGACGGAGGGTCCGGCCAGCTACCGTATCGTAGTGGAAGATAACGGCCCGGGGATCCGCGCGGAGGACGTGCCCAGGCTGTTCACGGAATTTGGCCAGTTGGGGGCGGAGCGCAAGGCCGGTTCGGGCACGGGCCTGGGTCTGGCGATCACGCGGCAGATCGTGGAAAAGCAGGGCGGACGGGTTGGGGTGGAAAGCACTCCGGGAATCGGCAGCCGTTTCTGGGCCGTGTTGCCGATAGATCCCGGAGTTGCCTAAAGGCCCGGGCGGCTGCCCGAAACGAGCGCGCCGGATCTCAAGGGAGCGGTGCTCCATGCTGCCGTACGATCTGATTTTCATGGATTGCCACCGGCCGGAAATGGACGGCTACGCGGCGACGGCCGAGATCCGCAGACAGAGCACGCGGCACCTACCGATAGTGGCGATGACCACCGAGGCGATGGAGGGCTGCCGGGAGAACTGTCTGCCGGCTGGAATGGACGATAACATCTCCAAGCCGGTGCGGCCGGACGACCTGATGGAAGCGTCGATGGGTGCCTGGCGCCGCAGTGCCGGCGATGGGCGCGGCACGAAGATAAGCGGACGTTTGTATGGCGCGCCGGGGTGCGCCTTTCGTATGTGGTGCCGGCGATGGGCGCGGCAGGGAGATAAGCGGACGGCTTCCGGAGGCACCAACGGAGTGTTGTATGCTGTTCCCCATGTGGAAGACCTGGGCGGCGTTACTCTTTTCCCTTGCACTACTGGCGAATGGCCAGGCGATCGATCCGCGGGATCGCGACTTCTGGAACGGCAAGTTCAACGATCCGAAAGCTCAGTTCAATCGCCAGCCTAGCCGATTGCTGGTGGAGGCGATCCGCGGGCGCCAACCGGGGCGGGCGCTCGACCTGGGCATGGGCGAAGGCAGGAATACCATCTATCTGGCGCAGCAGGGCTGGCAGGCGACGGGTGTCGATCTGGCAGACGTAGGGGTGGCGCAGGCGAAGGCTCGGGCGGCAGAACTCCACGTCAATCTGACGGCTCTTGTCGATGACTTGGACCGGTACGATTTCGGCAAAGGTCAGTGGGATTTGATCACGTTGTTCTATATGCACGCCTGGTATCACGGCGGGAAGCCCGCTTCACCCAAGCGGCTAATGGCAGCGCTCAAGCCCGGGGGCCTGTTGGTGACGGAAGGCTTCGCCGGAACTGAGAAGTTTATGTTTCAACCGAACGAACTGCTGCGCGATTTCAGCGATCTGCGAGTATTGCGGTACGAGGATGTCGAAGACGAAGCGGACTGGAACCCGGGCCGCAAGAGCCACATCATCCGTTTCGTGGCGGAGAAAGGACAGCAGTGACCGCGCGCATGACCAGGGTCTGCTTCACCAGTTCCGTTTTCACCCAGGCACGATACGTGTCGCGCGCCTCCTCCCATTCGTGCCGGGTGCACAACTCCGCGGAGATAATCTGCGCTCCGACATTGTCGATCACCTCGGACCACAGGGCGCTCCGTTCAACAAACTCCAGTTCTCCGCGCTCGGTGACCTCGTCCTGCAAATGGGTCTCGACGTTCGCCAACCCCGCTGATCGGAACAATTCGGGCAGATGGTCCGCTATCCGATTGTCCCAACAGTTGGACTCGCGCCACGCCAGAAATGCCGAGTAGAAACGTTGGAACGCAGGCGGAGGATCGGGTTCCCATTGGTTGTCGGCATGGTTGTAATCGAGGATGACGAGCATGCCGGCGGGTTTGGAGGCTTGCTTCATGTTGGCGATGGCGAGAGCTGGCGCCGCGATCCACTGGAGGGTGCGAGCGGCGGTGACGATGTCGAATTGCGAGCGAAAGCTCAGGCTGGTGCCATCGCCGATGTCGAACTTCAGATTCGGGAGCGCAGAGTGCGCGGACCGCGCCAGGTCCACGAGCACAGGGTCGCGATCGAGGCCGACGACCTGTCCATGAGGCCCAACAGATTGGGCAATGCCCGCGGTAATCGCGCCGGTGCCGCAGCCGATGTCGAGGACCGAGAACCCCAGCCGCAGCAGGCCGGCCAGGCAGCGGTGATCCCGTTCGAGGGTTCTCCTTCCTAAGATTCGAGGATCGGAGCGATGCGACTGAGCAGGCATACTGTCACGATACGACAGCGCAGGACGCCAGTACCGTTTGCATCGAGTTTCAGCGCCACGTCGAGATCGATGAGCGTATGGTCTAACGGATCTGTTTCACAGCGAACATACGGAGAATAAGTCGAGTGTCCAGGCCGGGGGGGTAGCCTGAAAGACCGCATCGCGGACTACGTCGACAGTGGGGCGCTGGTAAAACGCAGCGTTTGGGCGCGAAGGCGTCTTCGTCCTCGCCTGCCGAATGGTCGGAGGTCAGCTTGCGGACCGCACAGTTCCAAAGTGGGCGGCCTGAAAGGCCGCCTGCAGGCAAGATTGCCTGCCACACGAAAGTACTTACTGCCCGGGCTGGGGGAGCGGGCGGCGCGGCAAAAGTTCGCTGCGATTGGCGGTGTCGTACACCAGGCTCGCGATCACGGCGGAGGCTTGCATGAGGTCCGCCGGGACGGCGTGGTCCCAGGTGTCCATGTCTGAGTGGTGGGTGACGGTGCCGTAGTCCAGGGGGTCCTGGATGAACTGGAATCCCGGCAATCCGACGGCGTCGAAGCTGAGGTGATCGGTGCCGCCGGTGTCGCGGATGGAGATCGTGGTGACGCCCTGATCGTGGAAAGGCGCCAGCCATTGCTCAAAGATGGGCCGCATCGCTTCGTGTCCCTGCAAGTAAACTCCGCGGATTTTGCCGCTGCCGTTGTCGAGGTTGAAGTACCCCGATAGCTTGGCGTGCTCAGCCGTGACCCGCATGGTATTGGGGTCGGCAAAGTGCTCCTTCACATAGGCACGGGAACCGAACAGGCCCTCCTCTTCGCCGCTCCACAAGCCGATGCGAACCGTGCGGTCGAGCTTGACGTTGAGCGCTTTGAGAATGCGCATCGCTTCGATCATCACCGCGCTACCGGCGCCGTTATCGGTGGCGCCAGTGCCGGAATGCCAGGAATCGAAGTGGGCGCCGATCATGACCACCTCGTCCTTCTTCGCGCCGCCGGGGATTTCGCCGACGATATTCAAACCATCCACATCGCGATCGCCGATAGTGGCCTTCAGATTGACCCGCACACGCACATTATCCTTGTGCTCGAGCAGGCGGGCGATGCGGTTGTACTGTTCGGCGGTTACTACGAGAGTCGGCGGGGGCTGAGTTGCCGAGGCTTTGAATCCGCCTGCCGCTTCGGCCATCACCAGGCCTTCATGCGCGCGATCGTCTGCTTGCAGGACGGCGGCCACACCTTCCTTCGCATAGAAGGCGGCACGATCGGCGATGGCCTGGTCGTAGAGATCGTACACCTCTTCCATGAGGGCGTTGGGCAGGCTGTTGAAGAAGGCGCCGCGGTCGGCGGGATTGTCGGGCCACGCTACATCGGCGAGTTTCTTCGCGGAGATTTTGGGCGAGGGCGTAGGAGCCGCGGCGAGGTCGGCCAAGCTGCCGGCATTGTAGCGGGTAAACTGCGGATTGCTCTGCTCGGCGGGGACTTTGGGATCGCTGATGAGTACGATCTTGCCGCGCAGCTTTCCGCCCCACTGGGCGCGGTACGCATTGAGGGCCTCATTGAATTTCGTGGGACCGTCGCGGAAGGAGGCGCGGATGGGCGCGAGTACCAGGTCGGCGGTGACCGGGCCATTGGTCGACCCGCTCCAGGCCAGCGGGACGGCGGTGAGTTGGGAGTAACTGGGCTGGAGCAACTCGACGGAGGATTGTTCGAGCGTCCAGGGGCGTCCGAACGGACCCCACTTCTCGAGGTGGACCTTGTCGAGGCCGTAGGAATTCAATTCGGACATGGCCCAGCGCGCAGCGTCCTCAAAGCCCGGCGAACCGGTCAGGCGCGGACCGTGGACGTCGCTGATCTGCCGCAGAGTGTTCATGACTTTGGAACGGTCGAAGGCTTCGGTCTTGATGCGGTCGACGACCCCCATGTCGACAGGCTCCTGCGCGATGACGGGCAAGGTCAGGAGAAGTAGGAGGGCGAGTTTCTTCATTCTGGAAGTATACAGCGTGGGAACACGGGGCGTTCCAGGTTGATGGCGCGACAAAGAAGGCGGCTGATGTGGTGAAACCCGCGCCGATTACCAATCGCCCGCCGGACGCCATCCGGCCCCTCGACCTATCGAGACATTCTCCTGACGGGCACCTCTTGGTTGCCGTATATAAATATGGGTGGCGACGAGAATTCAGTTCTCATGGAGTCGGGGACGGGGGCTCCGTTCCGGGGCGCGCACGACGCTCGCACCATTTTGACTTCACGGACCCGCAGGGGCCGCTTCTGACTTCCTCGACTCCCATATCCCGCAGGAATATCAAGGCGA
>Ga0182030_10004451_pt1 | contig 29848 bp, 23 predicted proteins | sample 812S3MmetaG_FD_121299 | JGI IMG/M metagenome (GOLD analysis project Ga0182030, IMG submission 121299) | Permafrost microbial communities from Stordalen Mire, Sweden - 812S3M metaG (Illumina Assembly) | ecosystem: Environmental > Terrestrial > Soil > Wetlands > Permafrost | place: Sweden...
CTTGAAGCACAGTCCTCATTGGGGTTCGCCCCACTTACTTCGAACCACCGATTTCAGTTACGCTCGTCTGCGCGCCATTTTACTCCGCCCGGACGGGTTCTGCTGCGCACCGTCGATGGCCGGCGCCGAATCCACCAGTTGTTAAATGTCTGGGCTGTTTGATTGCGAGATTCGTGATGTTGTGCGCCATCCGATGCGCAGGAAGTTTGCCGAAAGGCCACCCAGGCAGACAGCCTCTGGCCTCCGATAACATCAAACTCTCAGAAGCCAGCCCGCTACTATATGGCCGTCCTCGCCTGCCTCGGCCGAACGGTTCGCCGACGATGCATGTGTTCGCGGCCTCAGCCGCCGATCTTCTCGGTTAGTTCTATCCAGCGTTCGTAGACGGCATTGTGCTCGGCTTTTGCCGCTTCGAGTTCGGCGAGGGCGACGGTGAGCGCGGCGGGATCGATTACGACTTCGGCAATCTGGATTCGCTCTTCAGCGGCACGAAGGCGCGCGTCCGCGTCATCGATGCGTTTTTCCAGGGTGTCGTACTCGCGCTGCTCCATGTAGGGGAGCTTCCTGCGAGTTGGAGACGAGGTAGATACGGCTGGCGTCGGCTGCGGCGTTTCTTCTGCGGCGGCTCCTGATTCGGCTCGGGTTTGCCGGTCGCGCCAGGCCTCCCACTGGAGATAGTCGGCGAAGAGCGCGGCGTTGCCGCGGCCGTCGAGACCGAGAACGGCGTTGGTGACGCGATCGAGCAGATAGCGGTCATGCGTGACGAGGACCAGGGCGCCGGGAAATTCGAGCAGTGATTCCTCGAGAATCTCGAGCGTGGGGATATCGAGGTCGTTGGTGGGCTCGTCGAGGATGAGCACGTCGGCGGGCTCAAGCATGAGACGGGCGATGAGAACGCGGGCGCGCTCGCCGCCGCTGAGGCGCTCTACCGGTTGATTCAGCTGCTCGCTGGTGAACAGAAAGCGCGATGCGTAGCCGGCAACGTGAAGAACGCGGTCCTGATAAACGACAGAGTCGGAATCGGGCGCGAGCGTGCGGCGAAGGGTGAGTGAAGTGTCCAGCTCACGCATCTGCGAAAAATAGACGATGCGCAGGCCCGGCGCGCGGCGGATTTCACCGGCGCTGAGTGTGATTTCGCCGGTGATGGCGCGCAGCAGCGTGGTTTTTCCGGAGCCGTTGGCGCCGGCGAGGCCAAGCTTCAAGCCGTTCGTCAGTGCGACGCTGACGCCGCGGAGGATTTCGCGATCGCCGAAGATGACGGTAGCGTTCTCGACTTCGATGAGACGTTTGGTCTGGCGGCCAGTGGCGTCGAAGGTGATGCCGGCCTCGGCGGTTCGTGTGCGGGATTCGGAGTCGCGCAGCTCGGAGATAAGGGTGTTGGCGCTGTCGATGCGGGCTTTGGATTTGGTGGTGCGGGCCTTCGGGCCGCGGCGGAGCCATTCCATCTCTACGCGGACGCGGTTGCGCAGGCTCTCCTGGGCGCGCTGCTGCCACTCGACGTAGGCCTCTCGCTCTTCGAGGAATTTGGAATAGCTGCCTTTTACGCGCAGCAGGCCTTCGGAGTAAATGCGGTTGAGCTCGATGATCTGGGAGGCGACGTTCTCCAGGAAGTATCGGTCGTGAGTGACGACGACGAAGGCAAAACTGGCAGCACGGAGCAGGCCTTCCAGCCATTCGATGCCGTCAAGGTCGAGGTGGTTGGTGGGCTCGTCGAGGAGAAGCACTTGAGGATCGGTGACAAGGGCTTCGGCGATGGCGAGTCGCTTGCGCCAGCCGCCGCTCAGGCTCGCGGCTTCACGGTCCATGCCTGGATTACCGGGAGTGCGACTGCCGGGAGTGTCGATTTCAGTAAAGCCGGCCCTGCCCAGCGTTTCGCGCAGCCGCTGCTCGCTGGCGGCAGCCGGAACCGCGGCACGTTCGAGTGCGGTCTCAATGACCAGGCGGACCGTGATTCCGGGAGCGAAGTTTGAGATCTGATGGACGAAGCCGATGCGAATGCCCTTGCGGGAGGAGACTTCGCCAGAGTCGGGTTGCTGCTCCGCGCCGAGGAGGGCGAGGAGAGTGGATTTGCCTGCGCCGTTAGGGCCGATTAGGCCGATGCGATCGCCGTCGTGGACTGCGCAGGAGATGTTGTCGAAGAGAGGAGTGGCGCCGAAGCGTTTGGAGATATTCTGCGCAATCAGGATCGGCGGCATATCTTCAGTTTACGGGGAGAGATCTCCGGCCGCCCTCAACTGCGTCCCCAAGGCAATGTCCTGAAGGATCTGTTTGTCCAGCCTCAGCCACGCCACGAGGCGCTTCAGCTCCACGTTCTCCTGCTCAAGTTCCTTCAATCGCTTGGCCCGTTCGGTCTTCATCCCGCCGTATTCCTCGCGCCAGCGGTAGAAACTCTGTTCGGTGATTCCCGCATGCCGTCGATGAGGACGAGTTCGGGCCTGGGTCCGCCGTTCACCCTCGCCATCGGGACAAATTGCCATTTGCCGCCGATTGACCGATACTGATTCAGGTTGGTGTTGCGTCCCAACGGCCTGCCTGCGCGGGAGTAGTTCAGTGGCAGAACGTCAGCTTCCCAATTCTAAAGTCTGATGTATTGTCAGTAACTTAGCTGTTCTCAGACACACCTAAAAAGACTGAAAAACACTATCAGTAGCGCACTCAGTGGTTTTTAAAGTGAGGTTGTTTTTCCGGTAGACATTCGAGCAACTGACTCGCTGAAACGACAGGAAGCGTAGGCTCTGCTAGGGGCTCACCACAATCAAGAACAGAAAAGGCGATGGGGATGGTCCCATCGCCTTCGCTGTCTGTGCCTATGATTCAGGCTGCTGTTGTCTCACCCTCATTGTCCCGCATCCACGCCTCTAGTCGCTTCCTGGAGAAGCGCCAGAGTGTTCCGAGTCGTCGATACGGGATATGCAAGGCATCAGCATTGCGTTTGATGGTTACGGGGTGACAGCGGAGAAGCTCCGCTACCTCCTCGATGGTTAAGACATCAGTCGGCATTGCCGACATTGGGGGTTTACGTTTCGGGGAGGTCATTCCGCCTCCTCTAATCCATTGTTCAACCCCTCCTCCAACCCCTCCCGTATGGCGACGATTGAATTCATGATGTCTTCGATCTGCATGAGCAAGATTCGGATCGGTTTTGAAGTATAGAACCGAAAAGAGCTGGCATTCATCCCCATCTTTGAATGCTCCACCTTCACATCGATTGCAATTCCCTGTAGCACCCCGTCACCGCCTTTGAGTTCCCGCCATGTGTACCGCCGACCCGGTTTGAGCATAACGCGGCGCGTAAACGTCCAGTCGTCGAGTTCATATCTCTTGAATAGGAGTAACATGTCCTCCAAGTCATCGAAGAGACACGCGTCATTGATGAATAGCCCGGTCACATCCTCCCAGCCAAGGCGTGCACACTCCTCAACGCAGCTATTGATTTCCGCTGGTGGTGTTACACCGTCAAGCCGATCTATTGGAGAGTAGTTAAACTGTTCGTGCGCTTGCGTGCTCTTCTTTGACGCAAGGGCTCGCTTGGAACAAGACGGTTTCCGCTTACCGTTCTCTATGATTCGAGCAGTTGTATGAATAGGTTTATCTTCCTTCGGGTGTCTGACTTTCACGTTCATGACAGTAGGAGGTTCAAGATTCTCTGAGGGCGTGTGACGCACTCGCACGTGGACGACAGGAGTAGGCTCAGGGTTCTTCTGGCGCTTAACTCGCACGCGGACGATCTTGGAAGCGGGTCGCTTCCCTTTAGATGTTTTGGATTTCATAGAAGGTAGCTATCTGCTTCATTCAGGCAAGCACAATATGTGGGGTTTGACGAGGGGCCGGGCACGCAAGATGTTGGGGGCCACCTGAGTCAAGCAGATAGCTACCTCATAGAAATTACTCCCAGAGAGGTCCGCAGACACTCCTACTCGCTTCATCCTCTGGAGTAGTGGAGTGCCCGATACGGGTTGGGAGCCTTAGTGTTTAGATGCCTATTCGGGGTGTGGTGCCAGACGCGCGTGGTGCCCGATTCGCTGGCTTCCGATGGCTGCTCGACTACAGAGCGTCCACAACAATCACTGGATGTGGAGGGTCCAGGATATCTGTGCGGGTATCAGACCGGACAGACCATCCACTTTTAGGATATCCACAGGTTCTTTTGAATGTCAAATAGTCCACCCCAGTTCTCTACGCTGCTGTCCGGTGGAACCGCTTGCCATATAGCTCACCATCCGGGGCCCTATCACCTGCCCGAAACAACAGGTTGTAGAAGAGCCTCTGGTTGCGCAATGCGAGCGGCACCAGCTGCTCAGGTACGATGAAGACCACATGGACGTAGGGCACCGGCAGCAGGCTTCGGGCCTGCTTGATGAGCCGGCGGTCGCGTGCTGAAGACTGACACTTGGGACAATGCCGATGCCGTGGCTTCCCTCCAATTCCCCCGGCTACCATCGTTTTGCATGAACATGACCGAAGTGTATGAACATGATTCCCAGGATCGGGAGCCGGTCGGCCGGTCCCTCAAACCCCGGATGAATCCATTTTCATGCTGGTACGTCAAATGGGTAAGGCTCAGTGATCCGGGCCTGTAAGAGCTAATGCGGATCAGCGACCGCCCTGGTCGTCAATGCGTCGGCAGTTGCCGCGCTGCGTGACACCGTTAGAAGCCGGTGCAAATCCCAACTTGAAAGTGAGAAGGATATGAGCACGAGGAATTCGTGTTTGCACGCGCCGGTCAGCACAGCCGATGATCTAGCGACGATCGTTGAGTCGAAGCGTAGCGCATGGCAATGTCAGGAGTTCGCTGACCTCCTGGGAGTCTCAGCGAAGTTCGTATACGGTCACCTACACCGAGGGAGGGACACTTGTTCCGGCCACGCTGTGAACCTCGGGGTATCACAGATTGACCTCTCCAACCGGACTATCGACCTGAATCCCGGAGAAACCAAGAATCGGGGCGGCAGGACTGTCAAGATGACAGAGCGCGTTTACCAAATCATTGCCGTCTGCGTGGAGGACAAGGCTCCTGACGGTTTCGTGTTCACTCGCCCTGATGGCAGTCCTCCCGGCGACTTTCGGAGGGCATGGGCTAACGCCTGTGAACGTGCAGGTTGCTCCGGTCTGCTCTTTCACGACCTCCGCCGCACGGGAGCCAGGAACATGCGGCGGTTGGGTATAGCTGAAAATGTCATAATGAAAATCGGGGGATGGAAAACAGCCTCCGTATTCCGTCGCTATGACATCGTTGATCAGTCCGACCTCGCAGACGCCAGCCGCCGCATTGACGACCGGCAAAAGGAGCTTGCAACCGAGTTTGGTGCAAGTTTGGGCAAAGTCGGCACACAAAATGGTGCAAACGAATCAACGGCAGTGCAATAGGTTTTGTGAATATCTATAATAGATTCTTAGGTGTACAACAGATGCGGAGGGATGGGTGAGCGGTTGATACCGGCGGTCTTGAAAACCGTTGTGCCTGAAAGGGTACCGGGGGTTCGAATCCCTCTCCCTCCGCCATCAAGTCTTTATAATCAGCAGTTCATAGAGAGAATTCGAAGTCTCCGCACTTTTCCGGGCAAATTCGCAGGTATCGGGTTTTGAAAGGCACCGGAGAGCATTCTCCGCCCGGGCGAATAGACCCCAAAGTCGATGGTTTCTCCGTCAGGGAACTCGCCAGTGCCCTTTCGTAGTGTTCCGAGACTGGCCGAAGATTGGGTTCGGGTTTTAGCCAGCTAGGGGCGCCGATGCTTAGAAGGACCGGTACCAAGCAACGCGCACAGCGCGGCATAATGCGGTCCATCAGCGATGAAGTAATGGAATCCTTTTTGGTCTTCGCCTTTCGATTCATCAAAGCAGAGATAAAGATCGACGGCAGATTTCTCTTTCTTTATTCTGCCTTCCGAATATGCCGCATATATCGGTTCTACGCCCCCGCCCTCAATATAGGCGTTCCCCGTCATGACCGCCGCCAAATCCCGGTTGTCGCACTGCTTATCGGAGTTCATAAAGACGAGGAAGTTGGGATATTCGCGTTTCGGGTTGACTGCGGCGAACTGCTTGGATGCTTTGTGAATGTGCCCTACGAGCCGATTGAAGATCGGGTCATGGCGCAGGCCACCGACCAACTCCCCAGGCACGGCGGTTTTCAGTTTTTCATCAAGCCAGTGATCGTGCTGTAGATGCTTTGCTTCGCAAAAAGCGACGAGCTCGCAGGAACTGCTGATCGTCGATGAACTGGGCTTCGTGCCTCTCTCCAAGACTGGCGCCGAGCTGCTGTTCGAGATGCTCAGCCACTGCTACGAACGCGGATCAACGATGGTGACCAGCAATCTGCCTTTCCAGGAATGGACCGAAGTTCTCGGCTCGGAGCGGCTGACCGGCGCCCTGCTCGATCGGCTCACGCACCATGTCCACATCCTGGAGATGAACGCCGATAGCTACCGCCTCAAGCAGAGTCGCCGCAAACGGACCCCATCCCCCGAACGCTGAACACTAACCACTCCCAACGCGCCTCGGGGCAGAAGGGCCTCTTCCGCTACGCTCCAGAGGCCCTTCTACCCCGCATACTCAACAACTTCACATCCATATACTGGCCTACTTTTACTCCGCCCCAGTGGTCTGGTTTTACTCCGCCCTTGACACGTTTCGACATTCGCGAAAAACGCGGAGGGAAAACCTATCTGGGACGGCATTCACATGGATGGTCCCTATAGTTGGCGGCCGCCTTCCTACTGGTTCAGCGGAAAGTATGTTGCAACGCGAGGCTCACTTGCCGAACAGGGCGACAACGAAATGGTCCCGCCCTATGCGAGCATTGAAAAGTTTATCCCCGCCGATAAATTGTGGCCAATCAACGAGTATTGGTACCTTCACGCCGGGGGCGCAGGCGACGGCATCACAGGAAACGATGCCTTGATCAGCAAGCAGATGGCTGTCAATCGGCGATATGGGCCGCGGACAGCGCGAAAGATTTCGCGAGAAAAGCGCAACTGCGCAATACGAGAACACTCGCGCGCAGTTTGAGGACTTTGCGGCGAACGGATGGGCGACGCACAAAATGACCGTTTACTGGAGGCTTAATGACGGTTGGCCATCATTTTTCGCGGGCATCTATGGCTACGATATGAACCCAGGCGGCGCTTATTACGGTGCAAAACAAGGCCTGAAACCGCTCTCCATTGTGTTTGATTACTATGCAACCGACAGCCGCCGGCAAGCCAAAGTTCAGGTCACCAATCAAACCATGCAAGATCGTAAAGGCCTCCGCGCTCGCGTGAGAATCTACGCTCTCGATGGCAAGGTACGATACGACAAGACAGTTGACAAGATTGACGTGAAAGCTCAAGGGGTCGCGCTTGCCTTGGCCATGCCTAGAGTCCAGGATGTTACGTCCACTTACTTTGTGCGCTGCGAACTGTTCGGCCCGGAGAAAACGAGAATTGCGGACAACGTCTCTTGGCAGTCCACTGTCGACGATGACGTACGCGACTCCACTAACGATTCGCAATTCCTCCTCAAACAAGTCGGATGGGCAGATTTTTCCGCGCTTGGCGCGATGGCGAAAGTTCCCGTTGAAATATCCGCCAGCCTGCATGCTTCAGGCGGCCGGGACGGCTTTACAGTGACTCTGCGCAAACGGCCCCTCAACGAGCAATGTTGGTCAGATTACTTCCATGGGTCCTGTCGCTCCGCGAGTGATACAGCCTGCGCTGAAGTTTGTATTTTGACGCGCCAAGTTTGCGATGGCCGGTTGCGGATGTGGGGCTCGGCAGGAGTGGGGACCGTGGTCGAATCCAGCGAAGAGATTCGGTTCCCGCTTGGCATGTTCATACGCAATGCTTGCGATAGTCATCCATTGAAGGACCTTGCGGATGGGTTACACGAAGATGTTCTACAAAGAAGCAAGGCTTCGATCATGCCGCAAATCCCGCGATCCGCATGGGAAGACGGCGAAGCTTTTTTGGACAAATACAGCGAGTCAGTCCCCCTGCGCGGCGGCTGATCGCCCCGTTGCCGGTAACGTGGCCGTCAATTCCAACGTTGAAAGGGGGGCCTTGAACACCATCGCGGCGCGGCGGCTGCCGAGCAGCGTTTGGTAGGTCGCCTGGTGCAGGGAATTGCCGCAGATGATCCTGCGTTTGCCCAGAAGCCAAAGGTCACCGGATTTTGTAACTGTCTCCCGATCGTAGTCAAGCTCGGGGGGCGCCTCCTCGGTTGGTGGCGCCGCCTTTGCTTCCTCCAGGATCAGATCGATCTCGGGGTCCCAGGCGTCAGCGCGAGCCGCGCTTTCGCAAAAGCGACAGGCAGTTCATTTCGCAGGACCATCTCCGAGCTTAGCTTTGCGATCGCGCGTTCGAGACTCTTGATTTTGTCCTTGCGACCAAGAATGCGGCCAAGATGATCGAGGGTGGGAATTCCAACATCCAAAGCAACTGCAAGTTCAAATGTGCATCCGTTGCTAAACTCCCAATTCCATTGAACCAAACGGATTTGATGCGCGTGCGGATCAAAGTTTCCCAAAATCCAAGATACTCGGGTTGGTTCCACTTTGGAGCCTCAAACGGGGCCGGAGTGATGATCATTGTGTTATCGTCAAGTTGCGCCCGAACGGTCTCCGCGAACTCGCGTGCGGAGTGCACATTAGCTCGAAAAATGTTTGCCTCGAACCAGGGCTGCCCCATCGTCTTCCTGAACTCGAATGCGGTCTCCAGGTGGTGTTCACGCAGAGCTTTGTACAGGCGCAGCCCTGTCGTCAACTCGCTGCTGCAGTAGATCGCCGGCTCACCATTCAGCACGCAGTCGAAGCCGGAAAACGCCATCTCGACTTCTTCACTATAGTGCCGTGTCACTCTGAGTTGCTTGGTTCGATGAATCTCATGATTGAAATGGTTATGGCGAGCGTCGCTCCGGGCGCTTACGCCAGTGGTATTAGCCGGGCCGGTTGCCCCGAAGCACTCAGATCGATCACTAAGGACAACGGCAAAGGGTTCGCCCTTAAGGTCTGTGGGCATTGGCACAGAGAGAAATTGAAATGTTTCAAACATCGGTATACTTAATGAAACGATGAGCAGAGGCTCCTCTCAGTTTTGCGACGCAAGGAAAAGCAGATGCCCAACATGAAAGACATCGCACGGATTGCCGGCGTCTCGCTTGGCACGGTGTCGCACGTGCTGAACGATTCTGCTGGAGTTCGTGAGCCGTTGCGGCAGCGCGTGCTTCAGGCAGTTCAAGCTGCCGGCTATCAGCCTAGTCAACTCGCGCGCGCTCTTCGGCGTGACAAAACCAATATGATCGGTATGATCATCCCCGATATTACAAACCCGTTTTTTCCGGCTGTCGTCCGTGGCGCCGAGGACGTTGCATTCTCCAACGGATATCGCCTGATTCTTTGCAATACCGACAATGACCACTCTAAAGAATTGGCGCACCTGAACGAACTACGCACCTATCTTCCTGCGGGTCTTATCGTGATCCCGTCTAATTTCAGCGATCTGACAGCCCAGGCAGAGTCCTATCGACGTGCGGGTACGGGTGTGGTTTGTGTAGATCGCCTTCCGAAGAACTGGAGTGGTGACAGTGTTACAGCCGACAATGAGGCAGGAGCGTACCAGGCGACGCGTTGTCTTATTCAAATGGGGCATACGAAGCTCGCCGCAATTTCCGGTCCCTTACATCTGACGAATGCGAAGGATCGGCTCGGCGGATTCAGGCGCGCACTTCGCGAGGCCAAATTACACCTCGCTCCCGAGTACGTTCAGGAAACGACTTTCGACAAACAAGGTGGCTACTCAAAGACAAACATCTTATTGAGACTGATTCCGCGCCCGACAGCCATTTTCGCGGGCAACGACCTGATCGCGCTCGGGGCCCTTCTGGCCATTCGCGACGCAGGACTTCGTTGCCCTGAAGACGTTTCCCTCATGGGATTCGACGATCTTGATCTTGCCGAGACGACGAATCCATCGCTTTCCTCGGTCTCTCAATCGGGCTATCAACTCGGTACAACCGCCGCCCGGATTTTGCTCGACAGGCTTGAGGGCGATAAGAGCGCTGCAAAGCACCTGATTCTCGAGACCTCGCTCAAACTGCGCGATTCGGTCACAGTTCCACTCGCCGAAGCTAAACCAGGCCGGACATTGAACCACAGGCACGGCACAAACACAAAACGACAACGGGCCGTGGCCGGATAAAGTGCAGATCAATCGCATCCAGCGCATTGGCCTATCTGCAACAAGATCAACAATCGAATCGTGACGCCACGACGAAGACTCCGATCGACCTTGAGCGCGTCTCCAATCTGTCCGAAACTGGTTTCGCTCTGTTCCAAGAGGAGATCGGAAACTCGAACACAAGAAAATTCTTGACAAATCTGAATCATCGAGATTAGTCTTTTTTTGCTTGAGTTTGAAAGCTTTCAAAACCACTGTAATTCATCGGGAGGCTTCTATGATTAGCAGAAAGGGTATTTCCCTTTTGATCGGCACTTTCCTCATTGGGGTATGCTCGCTCGGCGGATCAATTTTACGCGCGCAAGTCGTCATCACCAGCATGATCGTCGGCACGGTGACCGACCCCCAGGGCGCCGTCATTCCGGAGGCGAAGGTAACTCTCACCAACGTCGACACCGGTGTTCAATGGAATCAGATCACGAACGCGAGTGGTGAGTACAAAGTTCCCAATCTCATCGCCGACCACTACAAGGTGGACGTAACCAAAGCCGGTTTCGCGACTGCTGTTTCCACTGTTATCGCGCTCGAAAATGGAACTACGCAGCGCATCAACTTTACGCTCAACGTGGGCCAGGCGACTGAAACCGTCGAGGTCGCCGCAGCCGCAACGCTCATGAAGACTGACGATGCCAACGTGTCTGAAGTCATCGACAATAAGACAATCAGCAGCCTGCCTGCCGAGGGACGCAACTACCTGAACTTCGCGCAGATCCTGCCGGGATTCAATAGCGGCACCGGCGACAGTGCCCGCATGCAATGGGGGCTGGCCTCCGCAAGCTCGGCTGGCGGAGCCATGGAGCTGAATGTAGGAGGCACGGATTACGGCGTCGGTTACTACGTCGATGGGCTCGACAACAACGACAACTGGGTAGAGGGTCCTCTCATGAACATCAATGAGGACACAATCCAGGAGATCAAGGCCGAAGTTTCGAATTATTCCGCGGAGTACGGCCGCGACGTTGGCCAGATCAGCGTAACTACAAAATCCGGCACCAATAGTCTGCATGGAACCGTATACGATGCCCTTCAGAACGCGGGCATGAACGCCAACGATCCCTACAGCAATCTTCAAGGAATCCCCCGCAGTGCTTACCACCAGAACCAGTACGGCTTCACGGTGGGCGGCCCGGCGTACATCCCGAAAGTCTTCAACGGCAAGAACAAACTATTTTTCTTCACTTCGTTCGAGCAGTTGCGCAACGCCGGCCTTACAAACTTCTCCGCCTATGTGCCCACCACAGCGGATCTGGCCGGAGACTTCAGCCCCTGGCTGCCGAACGCGTCTGCCGGTTTCAATCCATCGCAGTGCAACGGCAATCCATCCACCGAACCCGGTGCTTGCACGTTTGTCATTTACGATCCGACCACATATAACCCGACGACCGGCTTGCGCACTGCCTTTCCCGGCAACAAGATTTCGTCTGCGCTCCTGGCCACGCCCTCCACGCAGACAGCGCTGAGTTACCTCAGCCATTTCCCTTCGCCCAACGGTTATTCTTCTACCGTACCTGGCGACTACGACAATTACGCCGGTTCCTATACCTCAGGCATCAACGACAACAATTACACCGTCCGTGCCGACTACAACATTAGCAGCCGGGATGTGGTTTACTTTCGCTACCTGCATGACATGGGCTACAAGATCAACAACCCCGGTAACCTTCTCGCGTACAACACCTCCGGCATCGGTGTCGTCCTCGATAAGGAAATCGACGAAGGCGACGGACCCTTCCATCGCGTGAATACCTTCCAGGTTCACTATGTGCATACGTTCAATGCCCGCTTGAGCAACGAACTGAACGTGAGCTGGATGCGGGCCTACAACTACAGCAACCTGACTTCCCAAATCAACGCGCTCGACAACTCCTGGCTCCCGGGACTTTTTGCCAACTCTTCTTCAAACATGGCCGGCTTCACCCCGTTTGACAAGAGCCAGCTCGGCGTTGCCAACGATGCCAATTTTGCCGTCAACATTGGAAGCGGCGGGTTGTTTGGGAACGACCTGAGCCTCGGCACCGACAATGCCGGCGAATATTGGTATCAGTACGTCCCCATCTTCCAACTGACTGACAATGTGCAGAAGTTGTGGGGGCAACACTTTCTGAAAGCCGGGTTCGACATGGCCCATCGCTACGAGCGCGATAACGACATCATTCGCTCGGTCTCCGTTAATGGCGGTTATACAGGAATGGGCCCGGATATCTCGGACGGTTCCGGCTTCAATTTCCTGGCCGAGTTTGAGACCGGCTTTGTGAGCAACATGAACCAAAGAACCCCGGCGACCAGCGGCGATGCCAGCCTCTACTACGGCACTCCTGAGTATGGCGCCTATGTCGGTGACGCGTGGAGTGCAACCCAAAAACTCACAGTAACGCTCGGCCTGCGCTACGACTTGCCGATTCCGGCCTATTCAGTGGACAACTATTGGGGCGTACTCGATCAGACTTACCCGGGATGGCGTTTTGTAATGCCTGGCTTGACGCCCGGAACCAACTCTCATCCATTCAGCGCGGACAAAAAGGACTTTGCCCCGCGCATCGGCCTCGCTTACCGGCTGGACGACAAGACCGTTATCCGCAGCGGTTACGGCATCTTCTACGAGACGGGCCGCTTCAAGTTCCTCGATCAGGTAACCTGGAACTCGCCGGCTTACGGTGGCACTCAATACTACTCGTCGAACATATCGAATGGTCCGGGAGGCACCGGCTACACACTCGCCGACACATTCCCAGCGCCCATTTCGGTTGTCCGGGGCACGTGGCCCTATCCGTTGGGCACCGACGGCGGCTTGATGTGGACTCCCGGCAGCCAGAGCACCACGTCCACCGTGGATCAGAAAACCTGGACCACTCCCTACATGCAGCGCTGGAGTCTCGACGTACAACGCCAGTTTGGAAAGTCGGTGGTCGCCACGCTGGGTTATGTAGGTTCTGAAGGCACGCATCTGCCCATTCAGTACGATCTGAATCTCTTTCCGCAGGGCTTCTATCCGGATATGAACGTTCAGCTCAGTGGCGCCGGTGAATGTCTTACCTGTGACGCTGCCCGTCCCCAGACAGCAGTGGCGCCGGGTCGATGGGGCTCTGTAAATTCTGTGCGCCCCATCCAGAGCAACAACTACAACGCATTGAATGGCCAATTGAAAACGAGCAACTGGCATGGCGCGACGACTGAATTTGCCTACACATGGTCGAAACAAATGGACGAATACTTCGGAGAAAGTGGCGAGTCAAACAATGCCGGAGTGTCCAAAGAGATCATCGGCGGTCAATGGCATCCACGCTGGAGCTATGGTCCCTCCGATGCCGACCATACCCACCGCTTTGTCGCGGCAGTCATGTACGAATTGCCGGGCAGGACTCTGAGCAATTGGCTGCTGCGCGAAACGATCGGCGGCTGGCAGATCAATTCGATTACCACCTTCGAGTCCGGCTCGCCGGTAACCGTGTTCAATGGCTACACCAGCTCCTACGATGGAATGGGAGATGTTCCTCTCCAATCCTGCAGCGGAAATCTTTCTCGCGGCAGCAGGACGCCCGCGCATGAATTCAACACCAATTGCTATGCCGAGCCCGTGGCCAGCACCGATCCGCTTTACCTCAATCAAGGCATAACGAATTACGCAGTCACGCGTGGCAACGAACACCGAAACAATCTGCGCCAGCCCGGGACCAACAACTGGGACATGGGTTTGCAAAAATCCTTCAAGACGTTCGGTGAGGGCCGTGAGCTGCAGGTTCGGGCGGACACGTTTAACACCTTTAATCACACGCAGTGGAGCGCAATGGACAACAGCAGTTGCCCGACCCTGGGCTACGCGTCATGCGTCATCGACGATCGCGAGACCAATCCGGAAAGTCACTTCGGATACGTCAGCGCCTCCCGTCCTGGTCGCCACATGCAGTTAAACGCAAAATTCGTTTTTTGAGAGGATGGGATTCGGCATCTGGCCAGGTTAATGGCGCGCGGGAGGCCTGCATCGGGCAACTCGCCGCCAAGGTCATATTCCAGTACCGTGACCGCGTGAATTCGTGCTCTCCCAGGTCTCAAAATCGGGGCCTGGGACACCCAAGTTTCGTGGTTGAGATTACGAAACCACGTAGTCACGGTACTAGATGCACCGGAAATGGGAAACGCATAAGAATTCCGGTTCAAGATCAAATCAACCCAGTTTTATAGCGACGATGGCCTGACTATGACAACCAACTCGAACGCTGGAATCACGCGCCGTAGCTTTATTGTCGACTCTGCCGCGCTCGTGGCAACAGCTCAGATGGCCCTCAGCGCGCAATCATTACATGGCGATGCTCCTCGGCCGAGCGCGGGCCAAAGTGCCGTGAACCCTCTCGTACCGCCCAAGACGGAGCCGTTTTCTCCGACGGATGTGCGTCTGCTGGATGGACCGTTCAAGGAATCGAGAGATGCTGCAGCCCGTTATTTGTTGAGCCTGGACGTGGATCGTCTGTTGGCTCCCTACCGGCTTGAAGCTGGGCTGAAACAGAAAGCTCCACAGTATCCAGGCTGGGAGACAAACTACCTGCCCGGAGTTGCGCTCGCATTTTATCTTTCGGGAATCTCGTACCTGGCGATGAGTCTTGAAGAGTGGGAGAGCGACGAGTTTCACCGGCGGTTGATCTACATCCTCGATGAACTAGAGGCATGCCAGCAGGCTACCGGCGGTTACCTGCTCGGAATCCGCAATGGCCGGGCGATTTTTGCGCGAGTCGAAAAAGAGGGAAGGTTTGACGGATTCGCTCCCTGGGGTGATGGATGCGCTGAACCTTATTATGCGCTCGAAAAAATCTTCTCGGGCCTTCGCGATGCCTACCGGATCGCTGGTCTACCGAAGGCGCTACAGATCGAAATCCGCCTCGGCAACTGGCTGGCCGGACATATGTCCCATCTGAGCGATGCGGAGATGACTGACCTGATGACCGTGGAATTTGGTGGGATGAACTGGGTGTTGTCCGATCTCTATGCCGACACCGGCGACACGCGCTTCATAGTGCTCTCGCGCCGCTGGCAGGACCATGCCGTATTCGATGACCTGGCCGCAGGAAAGGACAACCTGGCCGGTAAACATGCAAACACGCAGTTCCCGAAGATCAGTGGCGTGGCCGCGCGTTATCCGTACAGCGGCGATCCGACTGATCTCAGGACCGCCGCATTTTTCTGGGAATGCGTAGTGCGGCACCACAGCTATGTGACCGGGGGCAACAGCGAGAGCGAGCATTTCGGTCCGCCCGACCAGCTCAACGACCACCTGTCGCAGTATACCGAGGAGAACTGTAACGAATACAATATGCTGCGGCTAACCCAAATATTGTTTGATATTGAGCCGAGGACTGAATATGTGGAATACATGGAGCGTACGCTCTTTAATCACATTTTGTCGGCGCAGGACGTGCGCGACGGACGTGTCTGTTATTTTCTGCCGCTCAAGTCTGGCGCCAGCCGCGCGCCGCAAAGCCTCTATGATGATTTCGCCTGTTGTGTCTGCAGTGGGTTCGACAGTTATTCCAGAGTTAGCGACTACATATATAGCCATAGTGCCGATGGACTGTATGTAAAACTGTTCATTGCTTCAGAAGTGCTCTGGAAGGAGAAAGGCCTGGTTCTACGCCAGGAGACGAAGTTTCCGGACGAGGACTCTTCAAGTTTCCGGCTAAGCCTGCGCCAGCCTGCGCGGTTTTCCCTTTATCTGCGCTTTCCGGCCTGGGCTACCAACGGTGTCACGATTCAGGTGAACGGCTCGACTCAGAAAATCGCCGTGGTGCCTGGTGAGTTTTTCGCTCTCGACCGCGAATGGCACGATGGGGACACCGTGGTTTTCAACGCGCCGCTGGCGTTACGCTACGAGACGATGCCAGATAACGAAAGCCGCATCGCATTGTTTGCCGGCCCGATTTTGCTGGCAGGCGATCTCGGACCGGTCGCAGATCCGGCAATGGAAGATCCGAACTTCATTCCGTTCCTTGTACCCGACGGTAAACCAGAGAGCCAGTGGCTACAGACTACAAGTGCCCCACTCACTTTCGCGACAACGGTTGCACAGCCCCGTGAGATTGTGCTCCAGCCGTTCTTCCGTCTGCATGATTGCAGCTATGCCGTCTATTGGGATCGCGTGACGCCCGCTGGTTGGGACGAGCATGTCAATAGAGTTAGGAAGCTGCGCGCCGAAGCGCAACAGAGGGAGGCGCGAACCATTGACAAGGTGATTTCCGGCGATTTGGCGTCAGAGACGGCGCATCAGTTGGAACTGAATGGCGAAAGCACAGCTGGTCGCGGCATGCGTGGTTTGGCAATGTATTTGTCCTGGCGCACGGGACAGTCGATTAGTTATCGGATGAGAGTCTCGCGCGAAGAACCTGTTACCATCCGATGCCGCTACTTCGTCGAAGCATATCGACAGGACAAAAGCCTCAATATTCAAGTTGATGGAGACGTGATCGGTCATGACAATGTGTCTGCCACCCTTGATGGGACGTCGGTCGACGGGTTGGCAGTCGAATATCCCATTCCACCTGAAATCACGAGTGGAAAAGACAATATTCGAGTTGTTATTCGTTTGGCGAATGGCATTAGAATGACCGAACTGCGAGTTCTTAATCTCAGTCGATGATCATGGGAGAGTATTAAGGGGATGCAGGGAAACAATTTGTAACCGGAAGTTCCTGTGCCATTTGCGGTGGGTTCGCTCAATCGTGCCCGAATGAGATGGCGGTTTTGTAGTTGAGAAAGTGCGGAAGACTTGCACACTCGCGTTTTTTGCATCGCAGGAGTTTCATCATGTACCAGCCGGAAGTATATGGAATTGCTCTGTTATTCATGATCATCAGCATGCTGTGCTGGGGATCGTGGGCAAACACCATGAAGCTCTGCTCCGGGTACAGGTTTCAGCTGTTCTACTGGGACTACGTAATCGGGTTGATAGTCGGAGCCGTCGTTTGGGGCGGAACGCTGGGGAGTTTCGGAAGCGCAGGCAGATCCTTCTTATCGGACATTACCCACGCCGGGCTGCATCCTGTGGTTCTGGCGGTTGCCGGCGGAGTGATCTTCAACATAGCCAACCTGCTGCTGGTTGCGGCGATCGATATCGCCGGGCTGGCGGTTGCATTTCCGATCGGCATTGGGCTGGCGCTGGTGGTAGGCGCGATTGGCAGCTACCTGGTTTCGCCCCAGGGCAATCCCCTGTTGCTGTTTGGCGGCATCGCGCTGGTGGTTACAGCGATTGTGCTGGACGCGATGGCGTATCGATTGCGCGAAGCAAACCGCGCAGCAACGAGCCGGCGAGGAATAGTTGTCAGTCTCATTGCAGGTGTGCTGATGGGATGTTTTTATCCTTTTGTTTCAAAAGCAATGACGGGCGAGAATGCGCCGGGTCCGTATGCGGTATTGTTCTTCTTCGTAATGGGCGTAGCTGCCTGCTCCATCCCGGTGAATTACCTGTTGATGCGCATGCCGCTCGACGGCCGTGAGGCCGCCTCCATGAGAGGTTACTGGCAGGCGTCAGGGAACTGGCACCTGTGGGGCATTCTGGGCGGCATTATCTGGTGTGCCGGCGCAATGATGAATTTTGTGGCGTCGCAGGCGCACGTCGTCGGACCTGCCGTGTCGTATTCGATCGGTCAGGGCGCTACCATGATTTCAGCGTGCTGGGGTGTCTTTATCTGGAAGGAATTTGCGTCGGCGCCATCTCGTTCCAAGGTTGCTCTGGCTTGGATGTTTGTTTTCTTTCTCTGTGGTTTGACGGCGATCGCTGTTGCGCCGCTCTTTTCATAAAAGACCAACCGCTTTCTTGTAACTCTGAGGGAATTCAAAGTGTCCCGGCAAAAACCAATCGTCGTCGTGGGCAGCATCAACACAGACCTGGTAGCGGTCACCGAGAGAATTCCGGCCATTGGCGAGACCGTAACAGGAGCGGACTTTCAGATTCATCCTGGTGGCAAGGGCGCAAACCAGGCCGTTGCCGTGGCCCGGCTTGGATACCCGGTGCGGCTGATCGGACGCCTGGGCAGCGATGTATTCGGAACCCAGCTGAAAACGCATCTTGAGAGCGCCTGCGTGGACATTGCCGGCGTTGCGACAAGCGAGGGAACCTCTGGAGTTGCGGTGATCGTTGTCTCGGAGCAGGGAGAGAACATCATCGTCGTCACGCCAGGCGCCAACGCAAAGGTGACTCCCCAGGACTTAGAGGCCAACATCGAGATCGTTCGACAGGCGGGTATTGTTCTCGCACAGCTCGAGATCCCGCTCGAAACCGTGGAGTATCTGGCCTCGATTTGCGCGCGAGAGGGTGTGCCGCTGATTCTCGATCCGGCGCCGGCCAGGAACCTGCCGCGCGGGATTTTCAAGCAAATTGCATGGATCACGCCCAATCAAACCGAGGCTGCGTTCTATTCGGGAAGCGAGAACGGAAGTGGGCAAACCCGTGACGCTGCCGAAATGGCGCGTCTGATCCTGGCCAAGGGCAGCCGTGGGGTCGTTTTGAAGATGGGCGAGCATGGCGCTTATCTCGCATCACAAGAAGGCATTGCGGAGTTAATCCCTGCATTTCATGTCAAGGCGATCGACACAACCGCCGCAGGAGATGCGTTCAATGGCGGTTTCGCTACGGGGCTTATGCGGGGAATGCCTCCCCTGGAGAGCGCGCGCTTCGCTTCGGCGGTCGCGGCGATCTCCGTGACACGCTCTGGGGCTCAACCATCCATGCCCACCGCTTTGGAACTGGATCGTTTTCTCGAGGAGAGCTACAGCTTCAGGGCGTATTGAAGATATTTCCGGGATTAGCCATACATCCAGCATTGAATCAGAGAGGAGTGCTTATGCGGAATTTGAACGGAAGATGGCATACAGCCGTTCTTGTTCTTGCGTTGTTCGTCAGCCCATGTTTCGCACAAAACCGGACTTTCGGTACTTCTGCCGGCTGGAAGGCTGTTGTACAGGAGCGGCTTTCTTTGTATGGCCATAGGAACTGGATCGTGGTGTCAGATTCAGCCTATCCTGTCTACGCCGCACCGGGGATCGAGACCATCGTCGCCAATGACGATCTGCCATCGGTTCTCAAGTACGTGGCCGGCGCAATCTTTTCATCCGGACATGTAAGGGCGACGGTCTTTCTGGACAAGGAACTTCAGTTCATCGACGAGCACGACTGCCCCGGAGTAACGGGGTTGAGGAAACAGATAACGGGACGTTTGCCAGGGACCAGGTCTCCAGCATTCCGCGCACTGAAGTCATGAGCAGGATCGATGAAGCCGGGAAGACCTTCAGGATTCTGTTCATCAAGACCACGGGGAAGATTCCTTATACCTCGGTCTATATGCGCCTGGATTGCGGCTACATGAGCGACGAGGTGGAACGTAAGATAAGGACTGCGATGGCCGCTACCGATAACCGGCAATCGAAGTGATCATGGGCTACAAAAAATCCGATGTGAGTTCCGTCGTGTCGCGAGAATACATGGGATCGCATCTTTCGCGTTATTCCGTAATTCAACCCGGATGTCCCCTTAAGAGAGGAATTTATGAACACAACGGCTCGAGCGGTTCGGTGGGCAGCAGGTTACTCACTTCTTGCGGCGATTTTTGCATTGCCCGTCACCGCGCAGGACACTTTCAACGCGCCCCGTGGGCAGCAGATTCCCCCTCCGGCCTGTTTCACCATGCGTGGCGCCTGGGAAGGCGGATACACTCCGTGCACACCAGCCAGCCACGCGGAGTGGCTCGCAGACGTTAGTCACTGGCGTATGGAGCGGCGCATCCGCGTCGGTTACGATCCTGCGCGTTACGAAATGCCCGCACTGAAATGGGCGCAATCCGCGTTTATGCAGCCACAGATGATGGTGCACGATCGGTATTTCTACGATCCGGTTGCGCATACATTTACCGTCGATCGCTATGTCGACGATTTGACTGCGCGCTACGGCGGCATTGATGCAGTACTTATCTGGGCGACTTACCCGAACATGGGAATCGACGACCGCAATCAGCTCGATATGGTTCGATCGATGCCCGGAGGTGTGGAAGGCGTTCGCAAGATGGTCGAAGACTTCCATCGCCGCGGTGTACGCGTCTTGTTTCCCATGATGATGTGGGATCAGGGCACGCATGATCCAGGCAAGCCGTGGCCCGATGCCATCGCCGAACTCATGAAAGAGGTCGACGCTGACGGCATCAACGGCGACACTCAGGATGGCGTACCGTTGGCGTTTTCTCTAGCCGCCGAAAAGATCGGCCATCCGCTCGCATTTGAGCCGGAGGGCGGTCCGAGCGACGAGGCTCTTGCGTGGGATGTGCTGACCTGGGGGCAATATCAATTTCAATTTGTTCCGACTGTTGATAAATATCGCTGGCTTGAACCGCGCCATCAGGTCAATATTCAGGGGCGTTGGCTTCGCGACAAGACCGACGATCTGCAATTCGCTTTCTTCAATGGCGAGGGCTGGGAGAGTTGGGAGAACGTGTGGGGCATCTGGAACGGTGTGACGCCGCTCGATGGCGAAGCGACCCGGCGAATCGCCACTATTGAAAGAGCCGTAGCTCCCTTCTTCGCCAGCCAGGCGTGGGAACCGTTCTATCCCATGCACCGGTATGGCGTTTACGCGAGCCGTTGGCCGTTGGGCGACCAGACAGTATGGACGGTGGTCAATCGCAATGAGTACGACGTAAACGGCACGCAAATGGCGGTACCCGGCGAGGACGGCATGCGTTACTTCGATCTCTATCACGGCGTGGAACTCAAGCCGGTGAAGGAAGGCAACGAGACCGTGCTGCAGTTTGCCACTGAGGCCCATGGATTCGGCGCTGTATTGGCAACTCCGGGTGAACCTGACGCTCGCTTCAACGACCTGATGGCTCAAATGGCGCAGATGACCGCGAAGCCGCTGTCAGATTATTCGCACGAGTGGAAGGCTCTCCCTCAAGAACTCGTCAAGATCGCTTCTACACAGCCGGCGAGTTCCACACCACAAGGCATGATTCGCATAGAAGGCGGCAACTACGATTTCAAAGTTGAAGGCATTGAGATCGAAGGTACCGACGATATCGGGGTAGACGTGCAGTACCCCTGGGAAGATAGCGCGCGCCGCTTTCACGAACATCCGATGGAGATCAAGCCGTTCTACATCGACAAGTACCCCGTAACCAATGCGGAATTCAAGAAGTTTCTCGACGCGTCACATTACCATCCGAAAGACGATTTGAACTTCCTGAGGGATTGGAAGAACGGCACGTACCTTGACGGCGCAGGAAACCAACCAGTCACATGGGTTTCTCTGGAAGATGCCCGTGAATATGCAAAATGGGCAGGCAAGCGGCTTCCTCATGAATGGGAGTGGCAGTTCGCTGCGCAGGGGAACGACGGCCGATTGTATCCTTGGGGGAACTGTGACTGGCAACCCGCTCCCGACCGATTCGCAAGCGCAGCGGCGCTTGCATCCGCCGGCCAGCCTCTAGCGCCTCCAGGCCCCAATCCATCCAGAAGCCTTGTGCCTACGGCAGCGTCGCCGCTTCCGCCTTGCCACTGGGGAACGGATCCGAAAGATGCTCCGGCTCCAATCTCAGATCATGGCCGCGTGATGGAGCCGGCCAGCGATGTTGATGCACACCCCGATGGAGGGAGTCCATTTGGCGTGATGGATATGGTCGGGAATGTGTGGCAATGGACAGACGAGTATGTTGATGACCACACTCGCACAGCAATCCTGCGAGGCGGTAGCCACTATCGCCCATCCGGTTCCATCTGGTACTTTCCTGAGGCGTACAGGAATGACCAACATGGCAAACTGCTGCTCATGGCGCCAAGCTACGACCGTTCAGGAACCGTCAGCATTCGCTGCGTGAAAGACGCAGAGTAGGACTGCACTGCAGACTTGGCTGTACATGGAGAAACGGGCATCCATGCCTAGCCAAAATTCGTCCAGGCCATAGAAATGCGGCGATTGGAATGCTGAGCGCCCTCGCGACAAACGGCACAGACGCTGAAACATGGAGATTCAGGATCCGCCGATCGCAGTTGATCTTCGAGATGCTCATTCCGCAGGTGCTCCGCGCAAAGATACCCAGTAAAACCGGCGCCAACAAAACATACAGCGCACAGGATGAAGCGCGAACAGGCTCAGAAGACTGTCGAATGGGCGCAATTCTGCCGCTTTGAATTTGATTGAGTTGCAACGAGGACATTTGTGGCGTAGCAGGGGCGGCGGGGGTGCCCAACTGGGCCATATCCAGCTTATAGCGCTCATTCTGCCCATTCCTTTCGACGTTCCCATCGCACGAGTCAGCGATCGCCTGGCACCGCGGGGGTTGAATTCGAATCCAGCCACGAAAGCAGGCAACGAATGCTGCCCTTCGCCAACGCTATAGAGGAATCGGCAGCTCCGTAATACAGGTTGATCGTGTCGCCATCATCAGCGATGGTTTGCCCGCACGGAAACACGACATCGTTCACATCGCCTCCGCGCTCATACGGTGCTTCCGGTCCAAATATCCAGGAGTCTCCGCGTTGCAGGCAGCTCTCCGGACGCTCCAGGTCGAAAAGCGCAAGTCCAAGGCGGTAGATGTTTCCCGATGCGGTTTGCCTTACTCCGTGATAAATCGTCAGCCAGCCCTTTGCGGTTTCTATGGGCGGAGAGCACAGTCCAATCTTGTTCGCATCCCACCATCCGCCCCGCCTGGCTTCCAGGATCACCTTGTGGCTTCCCCAGTGCCGCAAATCCGGCGAATAAGACATCCACATGTGCGCTCCCAACGTTGTCACCGGGCGATGAATCAGCGCCCAACGACCGCCGATCTTTCGCGGCAAGAGCGCCGCGTCCTTGTCCTCCGGCTGCATGATCACGCCGAGTCGTTCGAAGCTCTTGAAGTCCCTGGTCAGTGCCAGTGAGACACCGGGGCCACCGCGGGCAAAGGACGTGTACGCCACGGCATACTGGTCCAACTCCGGCACGTACGTGATGCGCGGATCTTCAATGCCCCATAGCTCTTCAGGGAACTCGCGCGGATTGGCTACCAGGGTTGGCTCAGGATCGATCGACCATCCGTCGATCCCGTTAGCGGAACGCGCCGCGCAGAGGTGAGACAAGCCAGTGCGGCTCTCCACCCGGCAGAGCAGCAATGTATCTCCGCCGGCCAGCCGTACGGCGCCGGCGTTGAAGACGCTATTGATCGGATAGGGCCAGTGTTCCCGGCTGAGGATCGGGTTGCCGGAAAAGCGCGTAAACAGAGGTTGATCGATGCAGGTATGCAGCATATCTTTTTCCAAAGCGATGGCTTCCGGTGTTTCAGCGAGAGAATTGGCTGAATTCAATAATTAACACTCATTTCCTGTTGCAGTTTGTTTGCGCTTGCCACTTTGGCTGCCTGCATATCCAGCAGAGCCATCAGGAACGAAAGCGTTGATTCCGCTCCCTGGTTTTCATTCACGCGGTCGGGATGAAGCCCGTCTCTGCATCCACCCGTCTGCGGGTCGTAAAGGGGGACCTGCAGATCGTTCTTGCCCAGGAACCAGCGGAAGACGCTGTGAGCTTCGTCAAGCCACCTGCTCTCGCGGGTAAGTCTGTAGGCTTCAAGGCAGGCGGAAACCGTTGCGCAAGCCTCCACCGGTTGCTGATCGAAGCGGGCTTTTTCTAACCCTTCGGTAAAGAAGCCGCTGGAGCCGATCGGCACAAAGATGCCGTTGTCGCTGCAGTGCTGCGCGGCCACGAGCCACTCAAGAGCTTCGATCCCCGCTGCAATCATCCTTTTGTTTTCACTGCGCCATCCAGCGAGAATAAGCGCCTGCGGCAACCTTGCATTTGAGTAAGAAAGACTTTTCTCAAACCAATGCCAGGTCTCGGAGTGAGTGCGCTCGTAAACATCCAGCAGGCGATTGGCCACCGTGTTGCGAGCACCTTGAATGGCTCTATCGCCGGGAAACCAGTCCAGATAAGCTTGCATTCCCAGGATGCAGAACGCCCATGCACGCGGACTGGTAAACGTCAAAACCACAGGCACGGCGGCCTCGAACAGCCTGCCTGCCGCTCCGCGCAATCCAGCATCTCGCGATTGGCCAAGCACCGATCCCAAGGCCCACAGCGCCCGGCCATGGCTGTCTTCCGAGCCAATTTCTTCAAGCCATTTGCGGTCGTAGCCCAGGAAATTTCTGAACCGGCCGACGTCAGAGTTGAATGCGAGCCAGAGAAAGGCCACGTACCGGCTCGAGAGGTTGGGGTGCTTTGCCTTGCCGTTATACGAAATGCTCTCATCCAGAAGCGTGGAAACCAGGAGCGCGCGGGCGTTGTCGTCGGTCGTATATCCTTCGCGTGTATTAGGCACGGAAAAGATTGCGTGCTGCAATATGCCAGTGTCGTCAGTCATAGCCAGCAGATGACTGGAGTTCAGAGCCGGCAGGCGGTCGATTGAATCTGCCAGGACCACCGCGGCATCGCCCAGTTGCGCGGCTTTTGGATGCAGGGAGCGCTCGAAGCGGGCGCGCTGAAAGCTCGCCATGTAAGCGCGCGCCGTCTTGGGCCATGTGGTACCGCGGGAATGAAGATACGCGCGTTTGCGCATGGCATGCCGATCCGCATCGTTCTCAAGCAATGCGAGAACTGCCTCCGCGATAGCATCGGGGCTGTCAAAAGGAACGATCACGCCTCGTTTTTCCGCCAGCAATTCCTTGGCGTGCCAGTATGGCGTGGAGACGATTGCCTTGCCGGCTCCAAGCGCAATGGCCAGAGTGCCTGAAACAACCTGCGCTTCCTTCCGGTACGGCGTGATGTAAATGTCCGCCGCTCCTACATGCTCCACGAGCTCTTCCGCACTGACAAAGCGATTGTTCAGAATCAACTGAGATGAAACGCCGAGCTGCCCGGCCAGGGTCCGCAACTCCTCGCGGTAGCGCTCGCCTTCGCGTCTTCTGATATGGGGATGGGTCACGCCGGAGACGATATACACCACGTTTGGCTGCCGCGCCAGAATTGCCGGCAGTGCGCGAATCACATTCTCAATTCCCTTGTTGGGAGACAGAAGTCCGAAGGTGAGCAGAACTGATTTTCCCTCGGTTCCAAATTTGTCTTTGAAATAGTTGGGGTCCATGAACGGCATCTCCGGGACGCCGTGCGGGATCACATCGATCTTGCCATCCGGGACCGAATACACTTCGCGCAGCAGTTGGGCCGCCAGTTCGCTCATCACGATCATGCGATCGGAAAGCTGAGCAATCTCTTCAAGCACGATCCGTTGATTGGGGTCGGGCTCGCGCAGAACCGTATGCAGCGTCGTGACCAGGGGCATCTTCAACCGGCGCAGCAAGGCAAGAATGTAGCGGCCTGCGCTACCACCGTAAATGCCATATTCATGTTGCAGGCAAACCAGATCGTTTCCGTTGTAGTTAAGAAAATCGGCTGCCCGCTCATACGAGGCAAGGTCTTCCTGCGTCAGCTCCAAGCGCACTTGCTTCGGATACTCGTAGCTCGAATCGGGATCGTTGACGGGAATCGCAAACAGGCGCCCCTCTCCATATTCGGCTGCGACTGCTGTGCACAGGTCGGTTGTGAACGTGGCGATTCCACACTCGCGCGGCAGATAATTTCCGATGAACGCGATGCGCGTGGGCAACGGCAGACTGCGCGCCTTCAACTCGCCGGGCGACGAAGCCGCTGAATCATCTAATCCCGGCGTCTTCTCCGGCTGGATCATCTCAGAGAACGTCATTGTGTCCTGCTTTCACTTTTGCCTGCCGACTATGCGTACACCGCGTGCTCAGCCTACGCGCAGGGCGTGTCAAGCGAAGTCAGTTGCTGAATCAGGCGGGGATGCAGTATCACCTTCGCCCAAAAGAAGCCTAAATATTTTTTTATCACTACGGACTCAAGCTCCGATGCATTGAATTGCTCACTCGTCTTGTTCAGCGCGCGCTCGAGAGCCTGATGGACCGCCTCTTCATGGGTCCAGCCACAGCCGCGGCGGCAACAGGAGCCCACCATCCACATGAAATGCCAGCCTGCATTGCGGATCTTGGCGTCGAGAGCAACTGCCGTCAGATCGTCGACCAGCATCCAGTTCCGACAAAACCACCTCTGGTGCAGGGCTAACTGATCCGGCAGAGCGCATGCTTCGCGCAGAAACATGGCGTGTGGATTCACTTTTCCGGACTTCCGGGTACGGCCGGCACGATATTTATGCCGTGAAGCAAGTGTGCTACGGTGGAGAGTTCAGCAAGGCCTGTTGGATATTTCTCGATTTCGGCGGATTCAGCTGCGGAAAATCCTGTTACACCGGACTGGCGTACGAAAAGGAATGGACCGTTCCCCGCGCGTCCGCGCGCAGATAGATGGTTTTTTACATCGCTTTTCCCGGTCAGGCTCACAGCAACTCCGGTCGTTTGGTTGCGTACTTGAAAGGTGCTCGTCTGGAGCCAAGCCTGGATTGCCGAAGGCGAGAAGAGGAAATTTCGACTACTACTTCTTCGACTACTACTTTAAGGATACACCCGCTGAAGCTCACCTGCCGACCTGTGGTCGGCCACAGGTCTCGATAGTTCTTCGGTGCCGGCATCTAGTTCTTGTCGGATGCGGAGCCTAATCCATGTCCGTTCAGCCACTTAGAGGAAATATGCCGAGATCGGTCCGGCAAAGTCGGCTTATGGGATGCGATCGATTCGTCCGAGATCCGGCACCCTTACCCCACCTTTGGAGTGAAAAGATTATTGAGCCCGAGGCTCCTGGAAGCAGGCGACCAGGCCGCCATCCATTCGGATGGAGTTTTCGCGATCATAAGCAGCCAAAGGGAATCTAGCGATTCACGATCCGGATCACCTGCAGGGTGCGGGATGTGTAGTTCGTGAGAAAAAGAGTCTTGCCGTCATGGCTGATGCCGATGTTGCGGGGGAATTTTCCGGCGCGCAGCGTCTTGAGTGGCACGCCATTCGATGAAGCGGAAAGATTTCGAACATCCAGGACGGCCAGAGTCCCGTCTGAATCTTCAAAGCGATTTGAGTCGGCGACGGCGAGCATGCGGTCCTGGGCAAAAAGGCGCATACCAACTGGCGCCGTTCCACCTGAAGGGAGAGCGCGCAACAAGGCGTGCTCAGGGTCTGCCTCAAGCAGGCGCGGAGCGAAGGCCAGGATCGCATCGTCTCCCCTGGCCGAGACGAACAAAACTGAAGAATCCGCCGCTTCCGCCAGGCGTACTGGCGAGCAACCAGCAGCCACGCGCGAGAGAATCGCGTCGCTTCCGAATTGTTTTGCGCGCGTTGCATCGATCACTGTAATGAATCCGTTGTGCCGAGGAGGGGTTCCCACTCTCTGAACGCAATCGCTCTTTGTAAGCACCGGATTGGCGACTCCGGCGATGGGTGGCGGCTCCTTGGCCGCTATAAGTTCCGTTGCAACATAGAGCCGTGAGCCATCGGGAGACAAGGCAAGACTGGGGACAACATCGCCGACCGGTATCTGGCCTACGGTCTGAGGATGCGTGACGCGGCCTGAATCATCGGCATTGGTCTCGATGATTCCAATGCTGCCACGCTGCCCGCGTACGATTCCGTACTCGTTGGACGAGAAGACAAACTGCCCGTCTGGCGAGGCAACAACGTCGAAAGTTCCGGCACCATCGCCTTGCGCTACAAAATACGGCTTGGCTGTTCCGTGAAGCATGTCCTGAACATTGAGAAATGCGACACCCGCATCTCCCACGCCGACGACAAGTGTGTGCTCACCCTTCGAGAAAACGAGGCCATTTGCGCCAGTGCTGCCGGTTGGAATGAATCCGGCAGATTTCAGTTTCACGTTGCGGGCGTGGGACAGGCCTGCGCAACGAAAGATCTGAATGCCGGAAACAGCGTCTTTGCGCGCACCGGCGGCTTGATCCGATCCGGTGAAGTTTGGACTTCCGACATTCATGACAGAAACAAATACATAGCGCCCGTCGCTGGTGGCGATTGCGGAGGTTGGATTTCCGGAGGTCGGGTAATTGGCTGTACCGGTAACAAGTTCTTGCGCTTGCAAGTCAAGCAGAGAACCGTGGACAAAGGCCAGAAGGAGCAGCGCCCGCCGCAGAAGTCTTGACGCAAGAATGGATCTCATATCTTCTCCAAGAAGGCGGGGGTCGTTTCAGGCCTCGTTCAAAAGCGATGCGCAAATCACTTGTAGCCAATCGATGTTATGTGATATACCACATTCATGCATGACAGCGGCCATATCTTCAGTAACAAGCTGATCGCGAACAGCGCGTGCATCCTTCCTTGTCGATGTCGCTAACAGCACAGCGATAGAAATTCAATTTCCAATCCAGATAGGTACTCGTAATCGTAAGCTTGGCGTGTCTCTCGGCCCGGCTCGAATCGAGCAGCGTATCTCTGCGGTGCACCTCTGACTGCGCATGTGGGCGGGATAGGTGCACAGGCATGCGCCGTCTACACACTTACATCCGCGGCTGCGCACTCCTGCGCGAGCACTTAGTTATGACTGCAATCCAGGTTTGCAATTTTTTTTTGATTTTGATTGTTGCGAGCTTTGCATTGGCGGTTTTTCCGTCGCAGGTTCATGCGGCGCCCGCCACGATCACAGCGGAAGACCTCGAGTCGGTTTCCGCACCTTTGAATCCTGTGCTCTCACCCGATGGAAACCAATTTGCGATTGTTCGCAACGGGCAGATTGCATTGTTTCCCTCTGAAGGTGGCTGGCCTGTGACTCTGACTTCTACGCCAGGCGGCAAGTCTGAGATCAGCTGGTAGCACGATTCGCAGGAACTGGCATTTGTGAGCCAGGGTTCGATTTGGGTGGTCCCGGTGGAGGGCGGCCAGCCGAAGAAGTTGACCGATGGCGCGGCTGGGCCGGGTGATCCGCGCGTGGCGACCGATCACACTCCGAAATGGAATCCTCATGGACACTGGATTCTCTACGAGTCCGGCCGGAGCGGACAAAACGAGCTTTGGGTAGTGAGCGAAGACGGGAAATCAAGAAACTATCTGGCCACGACAGAGAACTACCTCGGGCCCGAACATCTTGGCGATCAGCACACCGACGACGGCGATGGTCTTGCAGGCGGTCTCTTCTTTCGCGATCCAGTCTGGTCTCCTGACGGTACGCGCCTGACTTATACCGAGCGCTCGCGCGAATTCTTTTCGGGCAAGTTGAAACTCCTCAGTTTCGATGTCTTGACCGGGCGCGCCGATTCCGCACCTACAGAGCTATACACGGCCCGTCCCGATCGCGGCAGAGCGTGGGCAATCGACAAGGTTGTCTGGTCACCCGATGAAAAATCGCTTGCCTTTACGCTTCAGGACACAGGATGGGATAAGGTCTATCTTCTCGCTGCTTCCGGCGGTCTGCCGCGCCCGCTCACGCAAGGCGAGTCAGAGGATTTCACACCAGCATTTTCTCCCGACGGCAAGTTACTCGCCATTGTTTCCAATCGCAAGACTCCCGAGGAACGCCATGTCTGGATTGTCCCGGTGGATGGATCGGCGCCGTGGAATCTTGCCAAGCTACCGTCTGGCGTTGAAACGAGCCCGCAGTGGTCGCCGGATGGCAAAAAGGTCTATTTTGTTCGCTCCGCGCCCTTCGAGTCGCCCGACCTTTATGTTGCTTCTGTCTCGGGCGATCCAACTGCTCGTGCGCTCACGCATACGCTTCCACGAAATTTCCTGGC